>Ga0164293_10003394_pt1 | contig 13577 bp, 18 predicted proteins | sample GEODES118metaG_FD_111487 | JGI IMG/M metagenome (GOLD analysis project Ga0164293, IMG submission 111487) | Eutrophic lake water microbial communities from Lake Mendota, Wisconsin, USA - GEODES118 metaG | ecosystem: Environmental > Aquatic > Freshwater > Lake | place: USA: Lake Mendota... | reverse complement strand
GATTTGCGCGGAGAAATTATCAACCTTCTTTCATACACCAAACGCAACTGCCAATTGAAGTGGATGCGGTGAAAGTTTTGGAGAACAACATGAGTCAAAGCAATCGTTTGGGATTGCTGGGCCGCAAGGTGGGCATGATGCGTCTGTTCACTGATGATGGGGACGCAGTGCCTGTCACAGTGGTGGATGTTTCTAACAACCGTGTAACCCAGGTCAAGACCCAAGAAAATGACGGCTACGTGGCCTTGCAGGTCACTTTCGGTGCGCGTAAAGCCTCGCGTGTCTCCAAGCCGCAAGCCGGCCACATGGCCAAAGCTGGCGTCGAAGCCGGCGAAATCACCCAAGAATTCCGCGTCACCCAAGAAACCGCAGCGCAATACCCTGCTGGTTCTTCAGTGCCTGCCACCGCCATCTTCACCGTTGGCGAAAAAGTGGACGTGCAAGGCACCTCCATTGGTAAAGGCTTTGCGGGCACCATCAAGCGTCACAACTTCCGCTCACAGCGTGCTTCTCACGGTAACAGCCGTTCGCACAATGTGCCCGGTTCCATCTCCATGGCCCAAGATCCTGGCCGTGTGTTCCCAGGCAAAAAAATGTCGGGCCACTTGGGGGACGTGACGTGCACCACGCAAAACCTGGACGTGATCCGCATTGACGAAGCCCGTCAACTGTTGTTGATCAAGGGCGCTGTGCCCGGGTCAGCTGGTGGCTTCGTGACCGTGCGTCATGCCATCAAAGCCAAGGGAGCCAACTGATGCAAATCGAACTCCTGAACGATCAAGGCCAAGCTTCTGCCAAGTTTGAAGCGCCTGAAACATTGTTTGGCCGCGACTACAACGAAGATTTGGTTCACCAAATCGTGGTTGCTTATCAAGCCAATGCACGTCAAGGCACCCGCGCTCAAAAAGACCGCGAACAAGTCAAGCACTCCACCAAGAAGCCATTCAAGCAAAAGGGCACGGGTCGTGCTCGTGCAGGTATGACCTCATCGCCCATTTGGCGTGGCGGCGGTCGCGCTTTCCCCAACAGCCCTGAAGAAAACTTCACCCAAAAAATCAACAAGAAGATGTACCGTGCCGGCATGGCCGCCATCTTCTCCCAGTTGGTGCGTGAAGGTCGCTTGGCTGTGGTGGACTCCATCAAAATCGAAGCACCTAAAACCAAGTTGCTGGCTTCCAAATTGAAAGCCATGAACCTGCAGTCCGTGTTGGTCATCTCCGAAGAAGTGGATGACAACTTGTACTTCGCAGCGCGCAACCTGGCCAATGTGCTGGTGGTCGAACCCCGTTATGCCGATCCTGTGTCACTGGTCCATTACAAAAAAGTGCTGGTCACCAAGGGCGCTGTCGACAAACTCAAGGAGATGTTCGCATGAGCACCCCCAAATTTGACGAAGGCCGTTTGATGGCCGTGTTGGTAGAACCCATCGTGTCTGAAAAAGCCACCATGGTCGCCGAAAAGTCCAATGCAGTCACTTTCAAAGTGCTGCAAAACGCCACCAAGCCCGAGATCAAAGCGGCTGTTGAACTGATGTTCAAAGTCGAGGTCAAAGGCGTGTCGGTGGTCAACATCAAAGGCAAAACCAAGCGTTTTGGCCGCTCTGTGGGTCGCCGCGATCACGTGCGTAAGGCTTACGTGACGTTAAAAGACGGTCAAGAGCTCAACCTGTCTGGAGAGGTGGCTTAATCATGGCAGTCATCAAAATGAAACCAACCTCACCCGGTCAACGGGGTGTGGTCAAGGTCACGCGTGACCATTTGTTCAAAGGTCCTGGTTATGCACCACTGTTGGAACCGCAGTTCCAAAAAGCGGGTCGCAACAACAACGGTCACATCACCACCCGCCACAAGGGCGGTGGTCACAAGCATCACTACCGCGTGGTCGATTTCCGCCGCGTCAAAGATGGCATTCCTGCCAAAGTTGAACGCATCGAATACGACCCCAACCGCACCGCGCACATTGCCCTGGTTTGCTACGCCGATGGCGAGCGCACCTACATCATTGCGCCACGTGGTTTGGAAGTTGGTGCCACCATCCACAGCGGTGCAGAAGCGCCGATCCGTGCTGGCAACACCTTGCCCATTCGCAACATCCCAGTGGGTTCAACCATCCACTGCATCGAGTTGCGTCCTGGCAAAGGCGCTCAAATCGCCCGCTCGGCTGGCACCTCTGCCACCTTGTTGGCGCGTGAAGGCACCTACGCTCAAGTGCGCATGCGCTCGGGTGAGGTTCGCAAGATCCACATCGAGTGCCGCGCCACCATTGGTGAAGTCGCCAACGAAGAGCACAGTTTGCGTCAATTGGGCAAGGCCGGTGTCAAGCGCTGGATGGGTATTCGCCCAACCGTGCGTGGTGTCGCCATGAACCCCATCGACCACCCTCACGGTGGTGGTGAAGGTCGTACAGGTGAAGGCCGTGCGCCGGTTGACCCATGGGGCAACCTGACCAAGGGCTACCGCACCCGCAACAACAAGCGCACGCAAGTCATGATCGTCTCGCGTCGCAAGAAATAAGGGTTAACACATGACACGCTCACTCAAAAAAGGCCCGTTTGTGGACCACCACTTGTTGGCCAAGACGGAAAAAGCCGTTGCCACCAAGGACAAAAAGCCCATCAAAACGTGGTCACGCCGCTCGATGGTGTTGCCCGATTTCATCGGCTTGACCATCGCAGTTCACAACGGCAAGCAACATGTGCCGGTCTACATCACCGACCAAATGGTGGGTCACAAGTTGGGCGAATTCGCTCTGACGCGGACCTTCAAAGGCCATCCGGCGGACAAAAAAGTCCAGAAGAAGTAAGGAGCAGCTATGGAAACACGTGCAGTCCTGCGAGGTGTGCGCTTATCGGTCGACAAAGGCCGTTTGGTAGCAGACTTGATTCGCGGCAAAAAAGTGGACCAGGCTTTGAACATCCTGACCTTCACACAGAAAAAAGCAGCGGGCATCGTTAAAAAGGTGCTCGAATCCGCCATCGCCAATGCCGAGCATAACGATGGCGCGGACATTGACGAGTTGCGCGTCAAGACCATTTACGTGGAACAAGGCGCCACCCTCAAGCGTTTCACAGCGCGCGCCAAAGGCCGCGGCAACAGCATCAGCAAGCCCACGTGCCATGTGTACGTGACGGTCGGCAACTGAAAGGTCTAGGAAGATATGGGACAAAAAATCCACCCCACCGGTTTCCGCCTGTCGGTCAGCCGCAACTGGGCCAGCCGCTGGTACGCCTCCAACAAAGACTTCGCTGGCATGCTGGCCGAAGACATCAAGGTGCGGGAGTACCTGAAGGTCAAACTCAAGAACGCGGCCGTGTCGCGCATCTTGATCGAGCGTCCTGCCAAAAATGCCCGCATCACCATTTTTTCCGCACGCCCTGGCGTGGTCATCGGTAAAAAAGGCGAGGACATTGAAAACCTCAAAAAGGAATTGGCCGCGCGTTTGGGCGTGCCTGTGGCCGTCAACATCGAAGAAGTGCGCAAGCCTGAAATCGATGCGCAACTGATCGCCGACAGCATCACCCAACAGCTGGAAAAACGCATCATGTTCCGCCGCGCCATGAAGCGCGCCATGCAAAATGCCATGCGTCTGGGTGCCCAAGGCATCAAGATCATGTCAGCTGGCCGCTTGAACGGCATCGAGATCGCTCGTACAGAGTGGTACCGCGAAGGTCGCGTGCCACTTCACACCTTGCGCGCAGACATTGACTACGCCACCTCTGAAGCCAAAACAACCTACGGCATCATCGGTGTCAAAGTGTGGGTCTACAAAGGCGACACACTGGGTCGCAACGATGCACCTGCTGCACAAGAACCTCGTTCAGAAGACGAGCGCCGCCCCCGCGGCCCTCGTCGTGACGCCCGCCCAGCCGGCGATCGTCCACCAGCCCGTGGCGCTCGTCGTCCTGCTGGCACCAATGCCGCACCGGCGGATGGCAGCGATAAACCCGCTGAAGCCACCGATGCTCCCAAAACCACCGTCAAGCGCGTCCGCAAGGTAGCCGCGCCCGCATCCACTGGCACGGCTGCGGACGGAAAAGGAGAATAAGCATGCTGCAACCAGCGCGCCGTAAATACCGCAAGGAACAAAAAGGTCGCAACACCGGCATTGCCACCCGTGGCAACACCGTGGCATTCGGTGACTTTGGCTTGAAGTCCACCGACCGTGGTCGTTTGACAGCCCGCCAAATCGAATCCGCTCGTCGTGCGATTTCCCGTCACGTCAAACGTGGTGGCCGCATTTGGATTCGCATCTTCCCCGACAAGCCGATTTCTCAAAAGCCTGCTGAAGTGCGTATGGGTAACGGTAAAGGCAACCCCGAGTACTACGTGGCTGAAATTCAGCCCGGCAAGGTGTTGTATGAAATCGTCGGGGTGCCCGAAGAACTCGCGCGTGAAGCCTTCCGTTTGGCCGCTGCCAAACTGCCTTTGCGCACCACGTTTGTTTCCCGCCTGATTGGCCAATGATTCAGGACAAGACACCATGAAAACATCTGAATTACGTCAAAAAGACACTGCAGGATTGCAGACGGAAATCAAGGAATTGCAAAAAGCGCACTTCAACATGCGCATGCAAAAAGCCACCCAGCAATTGACCAACACAGCGCAAATGAAAGTTGCTCGTCGCAGCATTGCACGTGCAAAAACCATTTTGGCCGAACAACAAGCCAAGGCGAAGGAGTGACCATGACAGAACCGAAAAAATCACTCAAACGCACTTTGATTGGCAAAGTGGTCAGTGCCAAGCGCGCCAAAACCGTCACCGTGTTGGTCGAGCGCCGCGTCAAGCACGCGCTCTACGGCAAGATCGTGGGCAAGTCCAGCAAGTACCATGCTCACGATGAAACCAGCCAATACCACTTGGGCGACGTGATTGAAATCACCGAAAGCCGTCCCATTTCCAAAACCAAAAACTGGGTGGCCACTCGCCTGGTTGAGAAAGCGCCAGCGGTCTAGGACTTATTCCCTGCCCGCCCGCCGGTTTACAGAAATGACCCACAATCGTGGGTCATTTTTCATTTTCAGGAGCAAACAGCATGATCAAAGTCGGCGACACCCTACCCAGCACCACCTTGATGGAATATTCCGAAGTCGAAGGCAATGGTTGCAGCATTGGCCCCAACCCGGTGGACGTGGCCAAAGCCAGCGCAGGCAAGACCATCGCTTTGTTTGCCCTGCCAGGGGCCTTCACCCCAACATGCTCGGCCAAACATGTGCCCGGTTACATCGACCACCATGCGGCACTCTTGTCCGCCGGTGTGGATGAAATTTGGTGTGTCAGCGTGAACGATGCCTTTGTGATGGGTGCCTGGGGTCGTGAATTACATGCCGCAGGCAAAGTGCGCATGATGGGTGACGGCGACGCCGATTTCACCAAGGCCACTGGCCTCACCTTGGACCTCACGGGCAAGGGCTTGGGTCTGCGTTCCAACCGTTACTCCATGCTGGTCAAAGACGGCAAAGTGGTCACTTTGAACGTCGAAGGCCCTGGTAAGTTCGAGGTGAGTGACGCCGACACCATGTTGTCGCAAGTCAAACACTGATTTGAAAGTCTGGCTTTGAGGTGGTGCTTGACAAAATCAGATCGTGCTGACACCGCCTCATGGCCCGAGTCTTCTCAGAGATAGCGCTCGCTTGGCGCAAAACATTTGACCGACCCTTGCTGGCGATCCTAAACAACCTGCTGAGTTTGCAAAGCCTGAACCTGCAGCTGATTCATCCCCAACCAGTCTTGCAACACAGCTGTGGTGTGCTCACCCAAGCGGGGTGGCGGAGACAGGTGTTGCACCGGCGTCGCACTGAGCTTCATCGGACTGGCCACCAATTTCAAATCAGGTCGCAAGGGATGCTTCCACGACTCGATCATGCCGCGTGCTTGAACTTGTGGGTCATGGAACACTTCAGCCAAATCATTGATCGGGCCACATGGCACTTTGGCGCCCTCCAGCAGCGCCAGCCAACTGGCTTTGGGCCGAGCAACAAAAACCTCTGCCAACAAGGGAATCAAGACCTCACGGTGGCGAACACGGTCTTGGTTGCGCACAAAGCGCTCATCCTGTGACCATTCCGGGTGGCCCAAGCAATCGCAAAGCTTGGCGAATTGGCTGTCATTGCCCACCGCCACGATCATGAAATCACGTGCTCCTGTGGTTTTGGGGGCGGTTTCAAAAACTTGGTAGGGCACGATATTCACATGGGCATTGCCCATGCGTCCAGGCGGCGGTGAATGCTCGGGCAGATTCACCAAATGGTTCGCGCCCAAATTGGCCAGCATCGCCACTTGTGTGTCTAGCAAAGCCATGTCAATGTATTGACCCTGTCCCGTGCGTTCGGCATGCCGCAGGGCCGCCAAGATGGCCACCGTGGCGTACATGCCTGTGAACAAGTCGGCCACCGCCACCCCCACTTTTTGGGGGCCACCACCGGCGTCATCGCGTTCACCTGTGACGCTCATCAGGCCGCCCATGGCCTGCACAGCAAAGTCGTAGCCAGCGCGGTCTTGGTAGGGGCCGGTTTGGCCAAAGCCAGTGATCGAGCAATAGACGAGTGCAGGGTTGATGGTCTTGAGCGTGTCGTAATCCAAACCGTAACGACGCATATCGCCGACTTTGTAATTCTCTACAAACACATGGGCCTTGATTGCCATTTGACGAATCAAATCTTGACCCGCAGGCAGCGACAGATCGCAGGTGATCGAGCGCTTGTTGCGGTTGGCACCCAAAAAGTAGGCAGACTCGGCACTGTCTTGGCCCTGGGCATCCTTCAAAAATGGAGGGCCCCAGCCACGCGTGTCGTCGCCCGTGCCGGGGCGTTCCACCTTCACCACATCGGCGCCTAAATCGGCCAAGGTTTGGGTACTCCAGGGGCCGGCCAGCACCCGAGACAAATCCAGCACACGAACAGCGTCCAAAGCATTCATGGCCGCATTGTCACTCAGCCAAAGGCCAAGGGTGATAATGGCCGCAAAGTCGAGAGCCCATGAGCACCCGTATCCTCTTAATTGCCCACGCCCCCTTGGCCAACGCCTTGCGAGACTGCGCTTTGCATGTTTTTCCCGATTGCGCCCAAGCCATCATCGCCATCGATGTACCGCCTGATGAACCGCCCGAGCAAACTTTGGCCAACGCCAAAGAGCTGATGATGGGTCATGCCGCGCAAGACACCCTGATCTTGACCGATGTGTTGGGGGCCACACCTGCCAATGTGGCGCAGCGTTTGGTCGACGATGTGCAATCGCACCTGATTGCAGGCGTCAACTTGCCCATGTTGTTGCGCACCGTCTGCTACCGGCATGAGGATGTGCATGCCCTGGCCAAACGCGCCGTCGACGGTGGTGCACAAGGCGTGGTGCAAGTGGAAATCAGTAAAACCCTTTAAACCAGACGAACCTGCTGTGATCAAACAAACAACCACCGTCATCAACAAACTCGGATTGCATGCCCGTGCTTCTGCCAAACTGACCAAAATTGCAGGGTCTTACCCTTGCGAAGTCTGGCTCTCGCGTGGAGACCGGCGGATCAATGCCAAGAGCATCATGGGTGTGATGATGTTGGCTGCTGGCCCAGGTTCTGTGATTGACATCGAGACAAACGGAGACCAAGAGCAAGAGGCCATGGAGGCCTTGCTGTCCTTGCTGGCCCATAAATTTGGGGAGAGCGAATAAAGATGACTTTTTCCATCCACGGACTGGCTGTCGCACGGGGTATCGCGATTGGGCGAGCCGTGTTGGTCGCGTCCAGTCGGGTGGATGTGGCTCACTATTTCATCGATGCGTCGCAAATCGAGGCCGAGTTGCAGCGCATCAACAGTGCCCGCCAAGCGGTGAAGCAAGAAGTGCAGCGTTTGCACCAATCCGTGCCCAAGGATGCGCCGCCCGAGCTAGCAGCTTTGCTTGAAGTGCACATGATGTTGTTGCAAGACGAGATGCTGGCCGATGGCGTCAAGCACTGGGTCACCGACCGTTTATACAACGCCGAATGGGCGCTCACCTCGCAGTTGGAAGTGGTGACCCGGCAATTTGACGACATGCAGGATGCTTATTTGCGTGAACGCAAAGGCGATTTGGAGCAAGTTGTCGAGCGCTTGTTGCGGCACATGAAGGGCTTGCCCACCACGCTGCCGCAACCCACACCTCGGAAAACCAACAGTTGGCAACAAGACCAATTGCTGGATGACAGCCACGAGGTGCCACTGGTTTTGATTGCCCACGATTTATCGCCGGCGGACATGCTGCAGTTCAAACAAAGCGTGTTCACTGGCTTTGTCACCGATGTCGGTGGCAAAACCTCGCACACCGCCATCGTCGCCCGCAGCTTGGACATCCCGGCGGTGGTCGGTGCCCGCAACGCTAGCCATTTGGTACGGCAAGACGATTGGGTCATCATCGACGGCGATGCGGGTGTCATCATCGTTGGGCCCTCACCCATCATCTTGGAAGAATACAGCTTCAAGCAACGACAAGCGCAACTCGAACGCGAGCGTCTTGCGCGATTGAAGAACACGCCTGCCGTGACCATGGATGGACAAAAAATCAATTTGATGGCGAACATCGAATTGCCTGAAGATACAGCGCAGGCCATGGCCATGGGTGCAGTGGGTGTGGGATTGTTTCGCAGTGAATTTTTATTCATGGGCCGTGAAGGCCAGTTGCCCGATGAAGAAGAGCAATACCAAGCCTACAAGCGTGCGGTGGAAGGTATGAAGGGTTTGCCGGTCACGATCCGCACCGTCGACGTGGGGGCAGACAAACCGCTGGACCGCACCACCAAAGACGAAGCCCATCTGAATCCCGCGCTGGGCTTGCGTGCCATTCGCTGGAGCCTGGCCGACCCCAGCATGTTCTTGAGCCAACTGCGGGCCATTTTGCGGGCCGCCATGCATGGCAAGGTGCATTTGCTCATCCCCATGCTGGCCCATGCCCGCGAAATCCACCAAACTTTCCAGCTGTTGGCGCAAGCCCAACAACAACTGGACCGGCGCGGCGTGGCCTATGGTCCCTTGCGGGTGGGTGCCATGATTGAAGTGCCCGCTGCAGCGCTGAGCTTGCCATTGTTTTTGAAGCACTTTGATTTTTTATCGGTCGGCACCAACGACTTGATTCAATACACCTTGGCGATCGACCGGGCCGATGAGCAAGTGGCGCACTTGTACGACCCTTTGCACCCAGCCGTGTTGCAGTTGTTGGCCAACACCATCGCCCAAGGCGCGGCTGCAGGTAAAGAGGTGAGTTTGTGCGGTGAGATGGCCGGTGACCCAGCCTACACCCGCTTGTTGCTGGGTTTGGGTCTGCGGCATTTCTCCATGCATCCCACGCAGTTGCTGCGGGTCAAACAAGAGGTGTTGCGATCCGACACCAGTCGACTGGGCGCATGGGCGCAAGGCGTGTTGCATGCCGAGGACCCGAGCGCGGCCTTGTTGGGCTGAGCCTCAGGGCAACACCCCCCCGTTGAACACGGTGGCGTCGGTGTAGATGGTCTCCAAGGGATAGCGCATGCCCTTGGCATGGTCCTCGGCACATTGAATCAGCAGCCGACTGCGGTGCCGTTCATGGCTTTGACGCATCTCTTCCAGGCTCATCCACAGCGTGCGCACGATGCCGGTGTCAAGTGGGCGACTGGCTTCAAATTCACCCAACACCCCCGTGAACGCAAACCGCAGGTAGGTGATGTCTTCATCCGGGTCGTCGGGTGTGGGTGGTTTTTGAAAGCGCGACAGGTAAATGCCCACCAGCGCCGTGGGCCTGAAGTGAAAGGCTGTTTCTTCCAACACCTCGCGGATACAGCCTTGCACCGGGGATTCGCCAGGATCCAGATGACCAGCTGGGTTGTTCAGCATCAAGCCCTTGGGCGTGTGCTCTTCGACCAACAAATAGCGGCCCTCTTTTTCAATGATGCCAGCGACAGTGACACTGGGCTTCCAACGGTGGGTCATGGTGGAAAATACCCCATTTCTTGGGCGCTTGTTGAATCTGCGATGATTCTCGCCCATCAAGTAGAGGAGACAACCATGCTGATAGGCGTGCCTGCCGAAACCACGGCGGGTGAAACCCGTGTTGCCGTGACCCCTGAGACGGCCAAAAAAATCATTGCCCAAGGGCATCAAGTGCTGGTGCAAGCTGGCGCGGGCGTTGCTGCCAGCGTCACGGATGCAGCTTACGAAGCTGCGGGTGCGCAAATCACCGATGCCGCTGGCGCTTTGGGTGCCGAGTTGGTGTTGAAGGTGCGCACACCCAGCAGTGCAGAGTTGGTGCACATGAAGTCGGGCGCCGCCTTGGTGGGCATGCTCAACCCCTTTGACGCCGACGGTTTGCAACGCATGGCAAGCGCCGGCCTCACCAGCTTTGCATTGGAAGCCGCGCCCCGCACCACCCGAGCGCAAAGCATGGACGTGTTGTCGTCGCAGGCCAATATCGCGGGCTACAAGGCGGTGATGATGGCGGCCGACAAGTACCAGCGCTTCTTCCCCATGCTGATGACAGCCGCCGGCACGGTCAAGGCTGCTCGCGTCGTCATCTTGGGTGTGGGTGTGGCCGGTTTGCAAGCCATCGCCACCGCCAAGCGTTTGGGCGCGGTCATCGAAGCCTCGGATGTGCGCCCCAGCGTGAAAGAACAAGTCGAGTCCTTGGGCGCCAAGTTCATCGATGTGCCCTATGAAACCGCTGAAGAAAAAGACGCTGCTGAAGGTGTCGGCGGTTATGCCCGACCCATGCCACAAAGCTGGCTCGACCGGCAAAAACTCGAGGTGGCCAAGCGTGTGGCGCAAGCCGACATCGTCATCACCACCGCGCTCATTCCCGGCCGTGCCGCCCCTGTGCTGGTCACGGAAGACATGGTCAAAGCCATGAAGCCGGGCTCGGTCATCGTCGATTTGGCAGCGCCCGCTGGCGGCAACTGTCCCTTGACCGAAGCTGGACAAACCGTCATCAAGCACGGCGTGACCTTGGTCGGCGAAACCAATTTACCCGCACTGGTGGCAGCGGATTCCAGCGCCCTCTATGCGCGCAACGTGCTCGACTTCTTGAAGTTGGTGTTGCCTAAAGACAAAGGCTTCACTGTCGACCTCGAAGATGACATCGTGGCCGCTTGCCTCATGACCCAAGGCGGCGACGTCAAAAGGAAATAAACATGGATCACACCATCACCAACCTCATCATCTTCGTGCTGGCCATTTATGTGGGCTACCACGTGGTTTGGAACGTCACCCCCGCGTTGCACACGCCGCTCATGGCGGTCACCAATGCGGTGTCGGCCATCATCATCGTCGGTGCCATGTTGGCCGCCGCACTCACCACCACACCGCTTGGCAAAACCATGGGCGTGTTGGCCGTGGCCTTGGCAGCGGTCAATGTGTTTGGCGGCTTCTTGGTCACACGGCGCATGCTGGAGATGTTCAAGAAAAAAGCCCCCAAAGCAGGAGCTGACAAATGAGCATGAACCTTGTGGTGCTGCTGTATTTGGTGGCCAGTATTTGTTTCATCCAAGCCCTGAAAGGCTTGAGTCATCCCACCACGTCGATTCGTGGCAATTTGTTTGGCATGACTGGCATGGCGATCGCCGTGGTCACGACTGCTGCTTTGATTTTTAATCAGGCTAATCAATTAGGACAGGTTGATCCTGTTCAAGGTTTGGGTTGGGTGCTTCTCGGATTGGTGGTCGGTGGTGGTGCCGGTACCCTCATGGCGCAACGCGTTGAGATGACCAAGATGCCCGAGTTGGTGGCTTTCATGCACAGCATGATCGGCTTGGCGGCGGTGTTCATCGCCATTGCCGCGGTGGTTGAGCCCGCTGCCTTTGGCATCGTGTCGGCTGGGTTGGGCACCTTGGACATTCCCAACGGCAACCGCCTCGAGTTGTTTTTGGGCGCGGCCATTGGTGCCATCACCTTCAGCGGCTCGGTCATTGCCTTTGGCAAGCTGTCAGGCAAGTACAAATTCCGCTTGTTTCAAGGTGCGCCCGTGGTGTTTGCCGGTCAGCACATGTTGAACCTGCTGATTGGCTTGGTCACACTGGGCTTGGGCGTGTACTTCATGTTCACCGGCAACTGGGACGCCTTCCTCATCATGCTGGCGCTGTCGTTTGTGCTCGGTGTCTTGATCATCATCCCGATTGGCGGGGCAGACATGCCGGTGGTGGTGTCCATGCTCAACAGCTACTCCGGCTGGGCAGCCGCGGGCATTGGCTTTTCGCTCAACAACAGCATGCTGATCATTGCCGGTTCGCTGGTGGGCTCGTCGGGCGCGATCCTGAGTTACATCATGTGCAAGGCCATGAACCGCTCCTTCTTCAACGTCATCTTGGGTGGCTTCGGTGGCGAGGCCAGCAGTGCCGCGGCAGGCAGCACCGAGCAACGACCTGTGAAGAGCGGCAGCGCCGATGACGCGGCCTACATCTTGGCCAACGCCGAAACCGTCATCATCGTGCCTGGCTACGGCTTGGCGGTGGCGCGCGCGCAGCACGCGGTCAACGAGTTGGCGGAAAAGCTGACCCACAAAGGCATCACCGTGAAATACGCCATCCACCCGGTGGCCGGTCGCATGCCCGGCCACATGAACGTGTTGCTGGCCGAAGCCGAAGTGCCCTACGACCAGGTCTTCGAGATGGAAGACATCAATGGCGAGTTTGGTCAAGCCGATGTCGCCATCATCTTGGGTGCCAACGACGTGGTCAACCCGGCGGCCATGATCAAAGGCTCGCCCATCTACGGCATGCCCATTCTGGAAGCCTACAAGGCCAAAACCATCATCGTCAACAAGCGCTCCATGGCAGCTGGTTACGCTGGTTTGGACAACGAGTTGTTCTACATGGACAAAACCATGATGGTGTTTGGCGACGCCAAAAAAGTGGTGGAAGACATGGTCAAGGCGGTGGAGTGACATCGCTTTGAGGCATGAGGTGCGCTCATGAAGCCGGTGGCCATCATCGGGGCCATGCAGCAAGAGTTGGCAGGTTTGAAGCAGGCGCTGCAAGGCGCGCACACCATCCAACTCGGCACCCGCCAAGTCACCTCAGGCACTTGGCATGGCCACCCCGTGGTGCTGGCGCTCTCGCACATTGGCAAGGTGGCAGCCGCCACCACCGCCACTGCCCTGATCGAACGCTTTGACGTCACCGAGATCATCTTCACGGGCGTGGCTGGCGGCTTGTCACCTGAAGTGAAAGTGGGCGACATGGTGGTGGCCACCGAGTTCATGCAACACGACATGGACGCCTCGCCCTTGTTCCCGCCCATGGAAGTGCCCTTGTATGGCCGCGCCCATTTCCCCACAGACCTGCGTTTGACGCAAAGCCTCAAGGCCGCCGCTCAAGCTATTTTGAAAAACCCGGGTCAGTGGCTGGACATGGATGTTCTGCACGAATTGCACGTGCAGTCCCCCAAAGTGCATGCGGGATTGGTACTCAGTGGCGACCGCTTTGTGTCGACGTCCCCTGAAAGCAAAGCCTTGCAACAGCGCTTGCCCAAAGCCTTGGCAGTCGAGATGGAAGGCGCGGCCGTGGCCCAAGTGTGCTTTGACTACGGCGTGCCGTTTGGCGCGGTGCGCACCATCTCCGACCGGGCCGACGACAGCGCCACGCATGACTTTTC
>Ga0164293_10003391_pt1 | contig 13585 bp, 5 predicted proteins | sample GEODES118metaG_FD_111487 | JGI IMG/M metagenome (GOLD analysis project Ga0164293, IMG submission 111487) | Eutrophic lake water microbial communities from Lake Mendota, Wisconsin, USA - GEODES118 metaG | ecosystem: Environmental > Aquatic > Freshwater > Lake | place: USA: Lake Mendota, Wisconsin... | reverse complement strand
TCCATTCTACATAAATAAATTCAGTCATCCATGGAGTCTTGATCATGCCTAATCCCCAGGGTAACGTATTCAACAATACATCGTAACCTCTATTCTCTACCTTTAAATTCCAGTTTTCTTCAATCCTTGACAAAGCACCATCGCGCTGCATAAAAGAAGCTTGGAAACTTTCCGCAGATGTATTTTTAAGCTTGTCCCACTGCACCAATACAGCATTTATAAGTTCAGCAGAAACCGATTTTTCAAATTCTGTCATCATAATTCCCGAAATAATAGGCTCATCAATGGGTATATTACAAAGTATTTTGTTCAAAACCAATTCATGTTCTTCATTTTTTTCTGTACCAAATGCAAGATACTGAAGTAAATGAACTGCTCTATGTCTAAATTCTGAATTTATAAAATCACCATCCTTAATCATGTTTAGCCTATTAAAATAAGTACTCAAAAAAGGATGTAAGATTACAAGTCCGGCATTATGAATATAGATTGAATCTTGATCAGATAGAATTTCCTTTGCAGATTTCTTGTGTTCATCTTGCTGCTGCTCCTGAATTTCCTCTTTTAATTGTCTCAATTCATCCTCTTTAGAATCTTCGGGATTCAAATTCAATAATTTTTCAAATGCTTTTCTTTCAGCCAGTTTAAGCTCATCTTTCAGATCTTTTAATTTTGATTCGAATATTTCTGATCGTGAAACAAATTTCTCTAATTCAGGGATTAGTTTGATGATTAACCCATTATTTACAAGGCTTGATTTGAGATGTTGCCTGATAGTTAACCTTATTTTTAACGATAATTGGTAATTATTGTCATTAAGAAATTCCATGAACAGAATAAAGTACGAATTAATAGTTTCAGCATTTATAATTCCGCCCAATAGCATCAAATTGAAACTACGAATAAAGAGTTTAATATTTTCCTTATCGAGGCTATCATTAATTATACTTGAAAGCCAATTATTTAGGTCTCTAATCTCTTCAGAAACCTGAGTAGTGTTTGTAATTTCAAGTTCCAGCATCTCATGTACAAAAGAATCTGATAGAAATTGAGCTAAATAACTAGAAACGGAAGTAGACTTTAGCAACAATCTAAGAATATTTTTATTTTCAGGAATCTGATTTCTAGTTAAATTTTCTAATAATTGGATAAGATTATTTTCATTTAAACCTATACCTGATTTTTGACGAATTAATAATAAAATATTCTTTTCAAACTTTGCTGCCAAAAATACTTTGATAACATTTTCTTCAATAGAGTTCGATAAACGGAATATATCATACAACCTAAAAACATTCTGAACGTCGTATTTTTCAGAAAAAATAATTCTATCAAGGTCTGCAGGATTATTTTTATGTAAGAAAAGTAGCAGTTGCTTTAAAAATGAATTAACAGAAACTTCTGAGCTTTGTTTATATTTTGCTGGTAATTTATTGAATTGTAGAAAATAACGTAATATAAACGATGCCTCGTTTATTACCATATCAAAATTTAAAAGTTCATTTTTGGGGTCATCAGATCGTAATTGTTGGGTTATTATTAACTCTATTTCTGGCAACTTTGACCAAGATGGTAATAGATTTCCTGCTGAATCAAGGCTTGTCCTGAATCCATTTTCTTCCAAATACCGAATAACTTTATTTATTTGGGTTCTAATCTGTTGATCTAAAACTAATGAATTAAGGAGTAATTTCAGGTTGTTGATAGATAGATCTTTAGAAAATGAAACATTTATCATAAAGGAGGTCAGAAAATCTGCTGGCTTAAAACTTTCATAGTAAGTTTTAATGTACATATCCCATAATGATGCTAAAGTAATCCGCTCCATCATATTTTGTTCTAAAAATGGAGTCGATGTATTTCCAGTAAAAATTGAAATAATTCTATCGATATATCTGACGGCTTTATTTCCATCTGGGAGAAGTCGGAAAATTTTAAACAATAATGTGTTAGACACCTGATTAAGAATCCTTGTACGAGTACCTAAACTTTGACCGGCAAACTTTATAAACACAATTGCCTCAGCAGGAGATTCTCTGAATAATTGTTCAATTAATTGAGATATGGCTGAATTTGAATACTTTTCGGCAGCCCACCATGGATAATGACCTAATTTCAGCCAATAATAGAGTATATCCCTCAAGCTTTTTGATTCGATAATTTCGGGAGCTTGTTGCTTAATTTTATTTAAAATTTCAATACTTAATGTTTTTTCTGATTTTTCAACACGAATTTCATAAAGTGCAGTTAAATCTCGAATAAGTGAGATATGTCTGTTACTGGCATAATGTCTGACACCGATATTTTGAACAAGAAAAACAAGTATTTCAGAAAAATTAACATTAAAACGGTTTGCCAAATTTCTGATATTACTTTCAAGGAACATCTGCCTGTTAAAATCAGATCCTCTATCCACTAATAAATACTCTAAAACAAATTCCCAAATTGCCTCGGTAAGTTCAAGGGTTTGTACTTTAATTATGGAGTCTTTTTTATTATTTTCTTTTGCTTCAGTTACATAATCAGCAATAAATTCGACCTGTTCAGGTTCCAGGATTTTAATAATAGCAAGTAATACTTCTTCATTAAAGCTTTTAACAATTAACCTCCTACTGTATTGCTTCTGTCCGATATTACGAAGAAGGACAGCCATTGTTTTTGGTTTGGTGTTCAGCATGGTCATTAGTTTTTGTTCTAATGATTGTTGATCTGAATAAACGGCCCACCACGGGAAACTACCAAAAGTTAAAAAATATCTAAGAAGCTCTAGATTGTCTGAAAGTTCAGGTAAATCATTTCCAACATTTCTATTAGCAATGATAATATTCCTGTCAGGGTTTGTCTCAACGTCTATGGATAATTCAAGAATAATGCTTTGTAGTGAATCAATATTTCGTAATTCAGGAGAACCCGATTGAAGTCCGGCTGCAAAAAGTGCAAGAAGTTCCTTAAATTCTGTATTAAAATGTGCTGACATATTGATTAGCATCATTTTAACAAACTCTTTTCTATTAAAATGTGAACCTCTGTCAATTATAAGAAAGCTTAGTATAAATAACCAAACAGCTCTTCTAAAATCATTCTCTTCATTTTTGACAAGAATAACCTCTCTTTGTACTTGTACTAAATTCTGGTGGTAATCAAAAATAAATTCAGCTTCTTCGGGCTCCAGTATTATTATGATGTATTTGATTTGCTGTTCTGTGAACTGATATACGAGTCGCTTTCTGGCATTATAATCCCGCCCAATGCGCAGTATCAATTCCTTTAATTTTAGAGAAGCATTTAAAAGTAAAAATTCTAAAACTACAGAAATTGTTGGGCCTTCCTTTTCTGATACCCACCATGGATAAGTACCTTTAAGTAAAAAATACTCTAATAGTTGCAGATACTGCACAGGTATACTACCGTGAATTAACTCTTCCGAATCATTTGTGGAAACTGAATTATCATGAAGAAGAATAAGTCTAAGCTCCTCCTCTATTTTTTGAATAAGCCTATTTGGAAGTTCAGTATCCAAATGGTCAAAATTAATATCACCAAGATTAATTTGTAATGTATCAACTTTAATTATTCTGTTTGAAGGAAGAATTCTGTCGAACAGTTGATTCATTTCATCTATCAGAAAATTATTGAAAATCGAGCTAATCTTATCTTGCAGAACACCACTGTTTTCTTTCGAAGAGAAATCAATATCGAAGATTTGGCGTCCGATGATATGTGGATGCTTATCCATCTTCAATTATAATTGACTATTATTTTACTTATAAAGCATATGCACCAATGCATTTCTAAGAACTTCTTTTGTATCTGGATCTATCTGGTTAGCAGTAAATCTTTTCCAGTCAAAGTACCAAGCCTCAAATCTTTTCATCTTATTTATGCCCATCCAATTAAAATTAATTTTAACATGTGCAGGAGCGTTTATTCTGAATAGGTTCTCTGCTACTTCTCTAAACCCTTTATCCTGAAAACGAGCTGGCCATGAAGGAAACACAACAGTCATATTTAGTCTGAAAAAATCTTCATTAATCATTACATGATTTTCTCCCTTTACAACCATTTGAAATCTAGAAAGAAATTTCTCTTTCTGTCCTGCATAAATCTTGAAATATGAATAAATATTTTGATTGTCAATATTTTTATTCACGGTGTAAGATTCAGTAAGTTCTGACACAGAAGAATAAAGATTTATTTTACAAATTTTTGCGAGTTTCTCATCATTTAAGTCATCTTCTTCAGATAATAGATTGATTAATGATTGCATAACTTCCTCTCGCTCTTGAAATGTCATCCATTTACTATGCTCCATTAAATTATCTCCATTTCTTGCTAGAAATTTAAATCCAAATACTTTAGAATTCAAATCAGGTCGTAGCAGAATATGTTCCATTAGATAAAATCCCTCAGATTGAATATTGACTTTTTTAATATATTCAATCATGTTTTTTAAAGATTTCATCGCACTAGTATGTGTTAAAAACCGGCTGATAATGGTCCACTTTTCCTGCAATGGAGACTTAAAAAGTATGATATATGCCTTTAAAATTTCGGGATCAGGTCCGATTCTGAAATTTCGAATATCTAATGCATGCTTGAGTATGCTTAATTCCTGATTTTGAAGTAGAAAGGCATCATTGGGGATGTTCTCATTAGTTATTATTTGATCCTCATTAAATAGTGAATCTATATCTTTTTTATTTAATAGAATCTTGGTTAAATCATGCTGAACAAAATTTTCAGCTGGTTTTACAGAAGCAGGAATAAATTTGGGATTAGTAGGTTCCAGACTAATATTATCATTATCGAATACAGCACTTAACTTTTTGCCTAAATTTTCAGGAGAGAGATATAATAATAATCTCATCTTTGAAGTAAAATCCCAATTATTTTTTAAATTTTTTGAGTTTAAATAATTGAAAGCCTTAAATCTGTTTGAACTTATCTTCGGTAAATCATTTAATATGGCTGCTTTCCATTTTAGCTCGTTATGAAGATTATTTTCGTCTGAATTGTTTTCATAAAGTGAAGAAAAAAGTTGTACAGGATATGGAATAACGAATTCATTAAACCGGGCCAGGAAATGATCTAAAAACTGGTTCTTTCTGTTATTGAATGCATCCTTAGTTTCTAATGAATTTTTAAGTGATTCTTTATAACTGTTGGTCAAATCACTTTTAAAATCTTCCCAGTTTCGATTTGTAAGTTCAGGATATTTGGAGGTAAATGCACTCAATAAGTATTTTACATCAGGAACAGCATATAAGGGATTGGCATAATAAGTGTTAGCAGCATTTTGATTTACATCAATAGACAATATATCACTAACATTAGAGAGCTGAGATAAATAATTAGCCATGATTTGTTCAAAAAAAAGAAGATATCCTTTTAATTGTTTAGCCTGCCCCTTTCTGGATTTTGTAGAACTATTAGGCAAGCCCTCGAAGCCTATTCCATATATGTTTGGAAATTGATTTTGAATGGAATGATAAACTTTATTATTTCGATAGTTACCACTTATCTTTTCAAGAGAAGAATTTCCATAAAATGAAGAAATAAAGTCTCTTTTTCCCGTTTCTCTTATTTTGTTTAAAATAGATCGAAAAAGAGGTCTTTTAACATTAGATTCTGTATTATCCTGAGTTACTTTAATGTAATTCTCGGATGATTTTATGTCAAGTAAAGCAAAACTATCCTCAGCGATTCTGAATGGTTTGTTAAAACTATTTTGTTGTGCATTTTTAATTTTTAATTTTTTTACAGAAAGCACTCCATCAATATCTAATATGGATTTTATAAGTTCAGCAGGATCTATTAAAGTATTCCTCGTTGTTAATTCACTATCTGGTATAAATCCATTGGTTAAAAAAGGGCCATTAAAAATCTGGTCTATACTTAAGCCCTTATCCAACAGCTCACCTTCTGTATAGTATTTGACAGCATGATTAAGTTGATTCTCTAGACGATGGAATACATAGGCTAGGATTTCTTCAGCAAGACGATTGGGTTCAACTATTATATCAGCTTCAATAATTAATTTTACAGGTTTAAGAACTATGATATCATCTAAAACATCTTCGCAAAGGTTTCTTTTTTTGACAAAACACTTACGAACCTGATCAGAAATACTTATAGAAAGACTAGGATCATTTAATAATTTTTCAGCTGTTTTGGGATCTACTTGTACAACAATTTTGTAAAGACCATTTATAGTGTTTACAGAATAATTGGAATTTATAGGAAATAACCATGCATTTTTTACAACTTCAATTTCATCAATAATAACTTTTCGGTAGTCATTGATGGTAACCGGATTGGTTGTTAAAATTGCATCTTTAGTAAAAAAAGCATTTTTTTGATAATTAATATTGCCTGATTCATCAGCTAAAAGATCCTCAATTGGAAAATCAGTCCGATAAGCAAGTTCAGTTATACCGAAACATAACTGTTCTAAAATAGTTAAACCGGGATCATGTAAATTAAAATCAGTCCAGCTTTTGCCCGAAAGCCTTTGAATCAATTCGATTCCACTTTTCCTTAGAAAATCGAAATCCATTGAAGGTTTCTTCTGAGATGCCTTATCTATAGAAACGGGCTTGATCATTTAATATAGAAGTTTTTACTCGTTAGGATCTAAAAATAAAAAATCATCCCATAAACGGGTAATTGTATAATGAATGTTTACATCCTCACCATAATTACTATTTGATCTTATTTCAAGATTATAATCGTGGGTTGTTCCAGTCCACCTGAGGTTCAATTTATTCCAGAAAAAGCCATAATGAGTCTGGGTTTTCTTTATTTTACTTCCTCTAGGTCCGTAAACTCCCAAAGCTATTGCACGCATTAAAGCAAATCTTCCTGATCCTTTCTTTCCTGTTCTTCCCATAATCTCAAAAGCCTGACAATGATCTAGTTTTTCAAGAATGGTATGCCATTTACCATCAGCAGGTCTGGATCCGCTATTATAGGTTCCAATTCTACCTTGCATACCAACAAAACCATTAACTTCAACCTTAAAGGTATCATCACATTTTTTGCCTATTCCAAGATTCCCATTGGTATGGAAAAAAAAGCTTGTTTCTTTATCAGTATTTGCACCTTCCTGGACTTCAAATGGCTTAAAAGTAAGACTTGTTGGATCAAGCTCATCTTTGGCAATCAGAAAAAATGGATCCTGCTCATTTAAATCTTTATAAAACGAAATTAAATTTTTTTCTTCCTCAGTTGAAGAAATCCTTAATCCATTAATTTCATCCTTTGAAAATCCATCATCAACCTTATGAACCATAGAGTTTATCAGGTCAGCATAATTTTTTTCAGAAGGTATTTTACCATTTCTGAAAAACTCTTTCAGCTGTTCACGACTTTGATAGTATTTTTTTTTGCCCATACCTTTATTTTATATTATGGCTTATAAAAAGGTTAATATATTCGTTTTCTTCCAAATTTGGTTTAAAATCTGTAGTTTCTTTTGTTTCAGAAGATATTATACTATCATTGATAAGCAGTTCCTGTGAAATTTTTAAACTTCCAATTCCAATTTCGGAAGCTTCAGAATAATCTTCATCTTCCATGATTGTAAACAAATGTTCATCTGAAGGGATAAGAACAGCTTCCGGTACTGTTCCTCGAATGTAATTCATCTTATTTTTCCCTATATCATTCATACCAGAAAATATTTCTCCTGTAAGTTCATTCCGCCAGTTGAAAAAATGAAGCACTGAAAATCCGGTTAAATATTCAACGTAAGGTTGCTTTTTTATGTAATTTATCAAGTCAGTGACATAAATTTGAGAACCAATTTTAAATGATAAACTTGATTCATATAACCATGGACATAAGTATTTTCTAATATCTTCTTCTAATTTTTGCTTGTAATATCCTGCTTCACCTGATTTTTTACCATTGAATTTAACTTTACCAATAAGCTTTATCTTCTCATAAACAGGATTTTCAATTTCAATATCAACAAATGAAGAAATTCCAGATTTAACAAAATTCTTGATTTTATAAAGGTTAGCAAGATTGACCTTTGGTTGGTTATCTGTAAAGAATACCTCATTAGCCGCTTTTGGAACTATTATTACTCTAATCTTCCTGCTAAACTGATTATCATGAGCTTCCAATGATAATGCAGGAGAAATACTCTTCGCCATCAGTAATTGAGGAAATTCTTCAAGGATGGATTCTTCTATATCTCTGTTGGTTACCATTCTGCTTTTATGCCTCAAGCGCTCACTAATTCTAAGATAATATTGATCAGTTGTTTCGGCAGCCATACCTCCGTATGACGGAAATAACTGATTTATACCATTAATACCTGGAATTTTATTCTTGAACGCTTTGATTGAATTAGGTGAAAGTTTAATATCTGTAACATGATCTGCATGATCTATTACACGGGTTGCCGTTACGGCATGTGGATAAACTCCAATCATTTTGGATTTAATATTCCATTGTCCCCCTGAAGATGCTCTTAACCAAAAAAGATTAGGCAAAAGTTTGGTATTGGTATTTTGCATATTTTTTGGCATTGTTATTTTTACAATACCATTATTTATAAAGTTATTAGTATGATCGCATAGAACTTCTCCTTTATCTAAAATCACCCATGAATTATCATATAAATAACTCCAAACAATTGGTTCAGGATCTTTTACATAGTCTGAAAAATTGGATTCCTGAAACTGAAATAAAAGACTAAGTTCCTGATTAGGGTACAGATCTTCAATACCTATGTATAGATTATTTTCAAATTCAAAATCGGGAATAAAATTATAGGGTTGCTTATCGCTTTCAGGGTAAATATTTTCATAACCAAAAGGATATTGATGGATTATCTTCAGAGCTGAATCTTCATTTTTTACTGTTTTAATAAGTACCTCTGAATGTTCAAGTGTATAATCAACGGTAATAGATCTTACAACTGGAATATTGGGAGCATTTGGCAATGGACGTTTTTTCGAAAATCGTTTAGAATTATGCATAACAGTCTCCGGAAATATTTGCGGATACAGTTTAGAACCAAAAGACTCCTCTGGTGAAGAGAATTCTAACCTGACTGTGCCTTCAGTAAAATTATTATCCTGAGCACTTGATTCTTGATTTAGCCGAGGTCGGTTTGGTAACTCAAGTCTTTTTAGATCAATTTCTCTAATCTCAGTTATCTCAGATAGTATTTCAGAACCGAAATCTAACTTTTCAGAATTAAATAAATTGAATTCCTGTCTTAAATTCAGAGGAGGCTTGAATTTTCCCTGAGATAGTCCACTTAACTTTATTTTAAATGATTCATTTGAAAAATTTGCATTATACTCTTTTAAATAAGTTTTCCATCCACCCGAAACTCTGGGAAGGTCAATCCAATCCATCTTAATACTGAAGTCTTTAGTATATCTGTTGAATATATTTGTATTCTTTATATCAAGGTAGGAACCAATTACGGGTTGGGGTCCAAAAGGGTGAAATGGATTATCCGGACTAAGATTACCAATGTTATTTTGAAGTTTTATTGCTCTGCTACCTTTAACATTTGCAGAAATCGTAACTCGCTCGATTAACAATTTTCTGAACAATGAAAACGGGTTATGTGTTGATTGATAATTAAGAATTAGTTTAATGATCGGCCACTCAGAATCGTAGTTTTCACCATGATTTTGTGAGTTATAAATATCAATTCCTTTATCAACAGCAGAAAGTTCAAATTTAATTTCAAGATTACGGTCAAGCATATTAATTTTCACCGTGTACGAATTTACCTCTTCCCAAGCCATAGAGGAAGTATAACTGATTATAAACACATCCGATAAAAGCTCATAACTAACTGCTTGAAGTAGTTTTCCGGTTACATTAGCATAGTTTTTAAAGTATTGAAGCAATTGCGAAAAAGATGTTTGTTCAAAATAGATAATCAAAGATATAGACCTATTACCTTCAGGTTGGTAAAGAACTGGCGAAGAAAGTATGATACCAATTTCTGTGTCTTCCATTGTACGGTCTTCATCAGATAATTCGAACTGGCTTTCTCCTAATACAGGCCAGGATTTCAATACCGACTGTTGATCCAAAACATCAGAAGCCTGAATATTTAAATGTGAAGCTTTATAAATTTCAATTTCCTTAACATCATAATCATCGTGATTGGGTGAAATTACCTGAGTATGTTCATCTAAAATTAAAGTCTTTAAATTTTTAATTTTAGCCTTTGTAACCACAGTTTCTTCATCAATCGAATAGTAAAGCATATTGGAGTCAACCTCAGCTTGCAATAATTCACCTCTTTCAAGAAGCACTCTGTCATAAGTTGACGGATCAAAAACGATATGAACTGAATCTGGTTTGGCTTGCTTTAGTTGAAGCTGAAGTACTCTTTTAAAATAAAATTCAAGATGCTCCGAACTCAGTGTATTAACTTGATCAACAAGATGTTCGAATAGTTTTAGAAAGGTAATACATAAAGAGATATGCGGAGGATATTCATTATTAAGAATATCATAATCTTTATAATAAAATGAGGCTACAGCAAGAAAATTATGATATTTAGATCTTAGATTAAAAAATGTTTCTCTTATAAATTCCAGAGCTGGTATTATTCTGAGTTTAATTTCAAAAGCTTCGACAAAGATTTCTGGCACTGCAATACTCAGGTCAATAAATTCTTCAGGATGTAAAAAAGAAAAAGGTTCACCAAATCTTTGTTCGGCTTGTCTGTTGTATGCAATAATTTCTGAAATTTCTTTACTTAATCCTTTAATTATTGATCCAAGTTCAAGGCTTATATTATCAAAGTTATTTCCATACTCAAGCTTTTTACAGGTTAAGTTAAATATCTGAATAATGTTATGAAGAAAAACGAATAACTTTCTTAAAGCTTCTAGAGCTTCATGATCATTAGATGCCAGATGGATTTGTGCTTCAAGCTTCTCAAATTGAACAAGTTGGCTTGTTAGATCAAATTCTGTGATGAGAAGGATAAGTATATTTTTATCAGAAGTGAAAAAATCTCGCCAGTCACCTTCAATCTCATTCTTTTCATTGTAAAAGTTGACTTGTCCGGCAAAATCTGAAACGAACTTTAAAAAATCTGAAATTTTACGATCATCAATTTTAACATAACCGGGATCGAGGTCTTTAATTCTCCGTCCATCTTGGTTTATTCCGTCTATTAAATCTAGTAATTGATTGCTAGCCATGTATTAATCAGAACCTATACAGATGAAACATTCGTCCCTTCGATTAAGTAATAAGGGAATACAACGTTGTGCCTTGAGTTAGTTATAATTACTTTGAAATGAATAACAATATGTAAAAGTCCATTTTGTTGATTTTGCTCCAAAACTTCGGTACTTAAGTATGTAATTCTTGGTTCAAAATTCAATAATGCATGATAAATCAGGTGATCAAGACTTGCAATCAAAGAAGAATCAATTTTTTCAAACACCAAACGTTTGATATCACAGCCAAATTCAGGCTGCATAATTCTCTCACCAGGAGTTGTACTGAGTATAATTTGAATGCTTTCTTCAATATCATCAATTTCAGAAACCATTGATACTGAGTGATCAGTTTTGTTAAACACTGGGGGGAAACTCCAGCCTGTCCCTAAAAATGATTTAACCTCATCCATAATTATCCTCCGATCATTACTGTTGGACAACCGAGTGCTATTGAACCTCCATGAGCTGTAGTATCCCCCACTCTGGCTGCAGGCTTTTTTCCTATCATAACGGTTGCAGACCCTTTTACAATTGTATCGGGAGGGCCAATACAAATACACATGTCACCCATAACAGATGCAGGTACCTTGCCAATTAGAACTGTAGGTATACCTGGGCCTTGAATTGGTCCCCCTACATGCGGAGTTGGAGGTATTCCTGCGTCTACCATCGAACAGGTATGCAAATCATTTAATCTTGCTGCTTGTGGCATATTAATTTATCATTACCATTGCACCTTTAACAATTGTTTGACCAGACGCAGAGATTTCGGCAGAGGCGCTACCTTTTGCAGTAAAGCCAACTTTCGCGGTATTCGTTATATTTAAACCTTCCACGGTAACATCCTGCTTTGACTGCAGAGACAATTTACCAGTGGCATCAAGTGTAATGTCTCCAGTGGCCTTGATAACAATATTTTTGGGACTTTCCATTTCAATACCTGAAGAATTCAATTTTAGTGTATTACTATTTTGATCTTTAATTGTAATGCCCTTTTCATCATCGTCTAAGATAATACTATTTCCGCCGGGAGTAGAAATCTTAATAATTTTTTTCTCTTCATCAAAATTAATCTCCATTTTTGATCTGGTGGTTATAGCTTTTGTATTATTCTTAGCTTCGTTGGCATAGGCTGCAGCATGTTTACTGCTGTATAAAGAACCTAAAATAACAGGATGTGAAGGGTCATCGTCAATAAAACCAAGAATAACCTCATCACCAATCTCAGGCAAAAAATAAAACCCGGCTGCGTTGCTTGCATAGATGCTAGCCATTCTTGCCCATAATGTTTCACTTCCTGTCATTCCGGGAATTGTTACAGATAACCTAAACTCAGATTGTGGATCTTTATCCAGTTGTTTTACAATCCCTACCTGTAAGCCATGAATGGCGGGGAATTGACCGGTTGAAGGTGAATAAGAGAATTGTGGGAATTCTGAAACAGGTTTAGAGTCAAGCCCGAAATCTACTTTGGTTATCCAGGTTCCTTCTTCAATAGTATGTTCTACAACTGAAACATATGCATTCCCATTATATCTGTCTCCTAATCCTGCAAGTGTAATCATATCGCCGGTATTTACTTTAGAGCTTCCTTTAAAAGTAACAGAACCTTTTAATGCAGATAATCTAATTCTAAGAAGTTTGGAGTTTGCCCATAACTTCAAGTTGGCTGAGTCCATCGGTGTTCCTGAATACAATGTTAAATCTTGATTTTTAAATTCCTTTGAAAGGGTTTTGGCTTCAAGGTTTCCATGTTCATTCAAACTTGGTTCTGCTGCTTTGGACGCGGCACTAACAGCAAGTTTTGAAGGATCCCAACCGATTGCTTCCACACTGTTTACCTGCCCTTCACCATCAAACTCAGCATTCAGCGAATAGATGGATTCACCGTATGTTACAGTAAGCACAGGTGAGGAATCTAAAGCAGGTTTTTTAACAAAAATGTCATCCTCTTTCAGATTGATTACAAGTCCGCAAAAATCTGCCCTAGCTAAAATAAAATCCCAATCGGTAGCAGATTTTTGATACAAGTTTTCATATTGAAAGGTAGTTGAATCTACCGTAGCAGTTAACGAATAGTCGCTGACAATTGAGGAGATAATATCAGAATCTTTCTTTTTCAGAAAAACTGTATCATTCCTGTTGTAAGTCATTTGAACAGCTTTATGCTTACAAGTGAGTAATAAATTACTAGTTCGGTCATTGCTTATTCTGATTGCCTGTTTAACAATTATTCCGCTGAATATCAAATTATTATCGGAATCATATCCAGCGTTAATTGATATTTTACTTCCTGGAATCAGTGTTGTTTTTTCAGAGAGAGCAAAATCTCCGCTATCCGGAGATCCGTCAATCAATACAATTTC
>Ga0164293_10003389_pt1 | contig 13587 bp, 23 predicted proteins | sample GEODES118metaG_FD_111487 | JGI IMG/M metagenome (GOLD analysis project Ga0164293, IMG submission 111487) | Eutrophic lake water microbial communities from Lake Mendota, Wisconsin, USA - GEODES118 metaG | ecosystem: Environmental > Aquatic > Freshwater > Lake | place: USA: Lake Mendota... | reverse complement strand
CAGTAAATTTATCATCAAAATAATTACTATCCCAAGTATATCTTACCGGGAGTCGTTTAATGATTGATGGTGGTAATTCACTACAAGGTCGGTTCCATTGTTTCTCGGTATAACCCTTAATTAACTTTTCATAAACATCTTTACCTACCATTGATAAAGCTTGTTCCTGAAGATTAGTTACTTCACCCAAATATGTTTGGCTCTTAAGAATTTGTTTGGCCTCTTCGGGTTCATTAACATTCCATAGTTGATTGAAGGTCCACATATTAAAAGGTAATGTATACATTTCCCCTTTATAATTGGCAATCACATTATGTGTATATTGTTTGAACTCAGCGAACTGATTCACATAATCCCATAACTTTTTATCGTTAGTATGGAAGATATGAGCACCATATTTATGAACGTGAATACCATTAACATTATCAGTGTAACAGTTTCCACCGATTACATTTCGTTTATCAATCACCAAACATTTCTTACCTCGTTTAGTTAATTCGTAGGCACAAGTAGAGCCGAATATTCCGGCTCCTACTATCAAATAATCATATTTTGGTTTTGTTTTCAATCTTATTTAAAATCAAATGTTACACTATTCATATCAACCCTATGCTCACTCAATTTTCTTTGAATATATTCTCGATATTCATTCAAGTAATTACTAGTATTCAAATACGCTCTATTTTCAATTAAGAAAGTTCTATTTGGAAATGGATTAACTTTTTCCGGTTTACACATCTCATCAATTACCGGTAATATTTCTTCATACTTACCTTGTTGTTCTAACGAACCACAGTAGTATATTAAATGTTCATTTCGATTCTTAATAAATAACTCGGCAGATAAATAATGATTCTTCGATTTTTCAAAGTCACCAATAAAATCATAAGCCTGTGCCATTAAAATCAATGCAAAATATCCCATCTCATCTTCTCTTTCAGGTACACCATTACCATTCCAATTATGACTCACTTCAAAGAATCGATTGAAATACCATATTGACCTTCTAGCATACTCGTCTGAATGTACTTTACCAAAAGGTAATTCATCTGGATTACCATAACAATCAGAATAACTTTTAGCTAAATACCACAAATGATAATGGTCTTCTAATACTTTATAACCAACTACCTTATCAATTTCAAGTTCTAACGCATCTCTAAGGAATTTTCTTGGGACATCCCACGTTTCACCATCTTGAGATACTAAATGTCTAAACTCATGCGGCATATTAAGTCGTTGGAAGTCTTCATCAATTTCAGGAAGATGTATAGTTTCATGTCTTTTATCATGTTGGAAGTACCATGGTCTTCTCGCATTCCAAAACCAAGTTCTAAAGTATCTTGTATCACCCGCCTCAGCAACAATATTGTAACTATCAACGGATGTATCGTCAAGAATACTCCAATCAAAATTCTCATCGACCTGAAGTCTTTCATCAGCATCCATTCTAAGAATCCAATCACATTTATGGTCCGTCTTCAAACATTCTTGAAGTGTATGGTCTCTATTAAATCCTGGGAAGTTCCATTCAGTTTGGTAAGTATGACCCGGAATATTTCTTTCTTTAAAAAAATTATCAATAATCTCTTGGGTATTATCCTCTTTACCATTACATTGGATTACATAATAATCTATGTGAGGAGCAACTGACTCCAACATTCGTGTGATAGTTTTAGATTCATTACCAACCATCGCGTTTAAACAAATTCTTGTTTTTTTATTCATAAATGTAATTCATTACTTGTTCTTCGTCGTAATACTTTCTGATAGGACATCTACTTTGAAACTTTTGTGAATGCCCATCTTCTTCAATCCAATTCCAATCATGGAACCCGAGTTCTTGTATTCGATTATGAATCGCCATATCGTAATAATCACGAATCAACCTGGCTCTTCTATTTATGTCGTTAGAATTATTATCTACCGTACTATTTTTATTATTATATTGTAAGTATAACACTTTTTTTACATGAATCATCCTTGTATTCAAAAAACTTTTCATAATTATTTCCAAATCATCTGCAACCGGTGTTTTTGTATTATGTCCACCAATTTCATGGTACAATTTTCTTTCCCACATTCTAGCATGGTTTGGCATACTAATGTTATATCTAATAGTTAACGGATTAATGTCCGGGTAGTGATGAGCAAGTCTATCAACACCATCCACATTTACCCACGAATGTCCTGCATACCCAAAATCAAAATAATTATCATCTCTAGCATACCAATTACCGGTCCAATCATGGTCGTAGTATTTTGGTTCACCATTATCGTAAATCTCAGCACAGTTTGTGTATAGGAATTTACCATCAGGGAATTTCTCAATGGCGTCATTACAAGTTAATAAACATTCGTTGGTAAGGTAATCGTCATGGTCAAGTTCAACTAACCAATCTCCCTCACCCAACATTGCCGCTCTATGTTTTGCCAATCCAATATTACCACCGGATAAAGGATAGATTCGATGTAGTTTAACTCGATAATCATTATTTGATATTTCTTTTAGTAATTTCCAAGTTTCTTCATCAGGTGAATCATCAACAACAATCCATTCCCAATCGTCAAACACTTGGTTTTTTAATCCTTCATAAGCACGAAAGATTCTGTCTCCGGTTTTATACACAGGTGTGAATACCGAAAATTTTGGACGATTAACTTTACAAGACCTAAACACTGTTTGGCAAACAACAATATTTGCCAACACATTGTCCGGTAATAATTCATCCATATGGATATGGATTCTTTTTAGATACTGATGTTTAACATCTATCTCTTGTCCTATTGAAATTATTAAGTCTGGTTGGTACTTTGAATAGTCTTCAACAACACTATCGTTATAAGGTAATGAATAGATTATCACATCATCTTCTAAGGCCTCTTCGAAGTAAACATCGGAAACCAATATCTCTTCACCTTCTTTATACCAACCGTAAACTATCGCACTAGGCTTCTTCGTTTTCATTAACTTTCTTTTCGAATTTATCTTGTAGTGATTCCCAATAACCATCTTCTTTCTGATATCTTTGGACAACCGTAACCTCATCCGGAAAACCAAATGCAAGTTTATATTGATTACCAAAATCGGCACTCATAATCGTCTTGAATAGGTTTGTATGAAATGACCCTGACTGACCTCTCATAAAAAAATAAAACTCTAACTCAGTATTATCAATTTTTCCCATAACTATTTATTTAATTCATTTAATTCTTCTTCCAATCTTCTCAAAAATGATTCCTCACCATCATCACCCGATAACAACCAATCAATTCTTTGAGCATATATCTGAGCTCTCTTAAGAACTTCAATACCTTCCTTCATTTTCTCAATAACCTCATCAGGATATTTGTAATGGAACAAATCCTCCGGGTATTTTTTATACCAATCAGGGTCTCTCCAACCTTCATTTTTTAGGTCTTCCGGGGTCTTCTCGACCCCGTTCTTTACCACTGTTTCCTCTATTTGGTCAACCATATAACCAATCTTGTATTGGTCATAATTAAAAGCTCCTCCACTCATATCTTACATAGTTTTAATCATTGTCTCTGTCATACCATCCCATTTCACAATTTGTGATTTTGGAATCCAAAATACCATCTCACCAATTTCCTCAACTCTTTCAAGGTATTCGTTACGAAATCTTTCCACTTGACTCTTGTCAGTGATGTAAGGAACTCTAATGTGTTTAGCACATAACTTACCAATTCCTGTTAACATTGAGAATTCATCAGTTAATGTTCTTCCACAACAAGTACAAACTTTTCCTCTCTTAACTGTCATCTTCGCAGCGAACTGAACCGCCTTTGGACTAACCGCTTTCAATCTTGTAATATCAAGTAAGATAGGATTGAATTGAAGTCCGTAAGTTTTTTTCAACTCCTCACCAACTTTACGAGTGATTTTAATTGTCTCCCCCTCTGTTGGCCAATTCATACGAATTGTTCTTTCTTTATCCTCTTCTTTTTGAATTTGAGCGATAGCAACTGAGATTTGTTTCTCAGTTAAAGTACCGTATTGTTTGAACTTAGAACCAATCTCTTTAACGAAAGAGTTCTCACCTGTGTAATCAACAATTCTCTTAACGTCTTCAGGTAATTCTTTAGTTTCAACCACTGTAGATGATTTAAGACATTTCTCAACAGCTTCAGCTTGTTTAATTGTCAATGAACCATATTGATTAACAATTGATTTCATTTTGTTCACGAATGAGTTTGTTCCTTGGTAATTACGAACTTTAGAGATGGTAGATTGTGTCATAGTATCGGTGTTTTTGTGAGTACAAAGATAATCAATTTTTTTAATACACAAAATATTTTTATTTATTTTTTATAACCAAAAAACTCAAAATGGTCTTCTAATAGTTCATAAACAATATCTTTCATTTCTTGGTCATAAAATTCCTCCCATGAGTCAATACCTTTCCCATGTTCGGTCAGGTAATCTAGTTGTTCATCAGTTAAAACATCATAAATAAAAGGTATCTTACTCAAGTCTTCCCTCATATACTCAAGACGAATAATATAATTAGGATGACAAACCAATTTAGGTTTTAAACTAAGTTCTAATAACCCTATGTTAGGTAATTTATATTTCAAATAATCACGAAAACTATCAATTCCCTTGTCGGTTGTATAGTGATAAAAATTCTTAAATAATGAATAAACTCTTGAATAGGGATTTCTAGTGTTACAAATTATTTTATAATCCTTGTATTGTTCATTAGTTAAACAATTATGATTAAAATGAAAATTTGTACCATCAAATAACTGTTTATTTTGATTTGTAAACCCGAAATAACTTAATATGGGGGCAACTTTTCGACTACCAGTCCTTTCAGGTGCCCACCAAATATATTTATACTTCTCAGAAACATTAAGCATTTTTTGGGCATTTTATTGGTTTGTAACATCCTTGGCCCGCACCTCTAATATAACCCACCCTAAAATCAACATGGGTACCCTTAGTGTATGGTGTGAATTCACCACAAATTAAACATCTCTCCGGTTCGTCATCAGGTATTTGTCCAAGAGATAATACATCCTTCTCTTGTTTTAATGAGTCCTTCTGAACCAAGTATTTATATCTAATGTATGACCCTAATTCAGAGTCATTTGGTTTACTCAAAATTTCTTCTTCTGTGATTTTAATTTTAATTGACATATTATACGAATTTATAATAAAAATATAATTAATATCTTTCCTAAAACAAATCTATTTATTGTTAAGATTTAACATAATATGAATGAAAAATTAAAAAAAATCGCTATTAGACTTGAAGATACTATAGAATTCTCTGAGACACCTCAAGATGTTTATGATGAATTGATGACTTTATCAAAGAAACAAACAGATTATTTTGAAATGATAGGTGGTGAGAATACCATTAAGTTAACATTTCTAATCTATTCATATAAAAAAACACAGTCTTTTGAATTAGGTGAAGAAATACTAAACGATTTAATGTTCTTATTCATTTTATTTAGTGATGGGTCTAATCACCGTGAATTATGTGAAGTTTGCGCCGGAGATGGACAAGTTGAATGTAATACCTGTGATGGAACCGGAGAGACACCTTGTGAGGAATGTGACGCAACCGGAGAGATTCCCTGTGATACCTGTAATGGTAGTGGTATTGACCCTGATAATGAAGAAGAATCATGTTGGGACTGCAATGGTGACGGTATCAGGACTTGCCCTTCATGTCATGGAGACACCTTTGAAACTTGCCCTGAATGTCATGGAAGTAGAATAGAACCTTGTCAAGAATGTGATGAAATCGGTGAGATTGAAACTGATGATTGGAATTACGAAATGGAAGTTATTGCGAGTTGGAATAAAAATCTAAATCAAGAATCAATTGAGTTTGAAAATACTTTGGTACCAATAACAACAACCGAAAATTATCATCAAGAAAACAATTACATAGTTATTAAGTATTATGGTGATGATAACTACCTTGAGTTTAAAAAAGGATTTAACGCCAATGAGGTTTATTGTTTTGGACACGATGATGACCCTAAACTTAAAATAACTAAAAATGGTATGGTTGTTATTAATATACCATTTCAAAACCTGAAGAATTTTAGCTAATAATATAAAAACAAATGAGTAATTTAAACACATTTTTAAGAGTAATGAATAAGATGGGATATCCAAACCCATCAACTAAATCTATTGCCAATTCAATTGATTATGATTTAGATAATTTCTTACCTGATTTAGTTGGTGAGGTTGGTGAAGAAAGAGCCGATGAATTCACTGAAAAAGCATTAAGTAAATTAACTGAAGATGGGAAAGGAATTAGAGTCCCTTTAGATGACGAGAATCACAATTATATTTACCTTGAGATACATCAATCAAGAATTAATTTAGATGAAACTGAAGATGCAGTTCTTATTGATTGGAGTTGGGGTGATAATGTGTTAACGGGGGTTGATGAAAATGGTGAAGAGTATGATACAAACATGGATGAAATTTATAATAATATGGGAATGGGTGAATGGGGCGAATTTGATGAAATGCTTGATAACATAAGAGACGAGTGTTATGACTACATTAAAAATAATTGCGGATTTGGTATTTGGTTTGATAGACAACAATAAAAAAAAAAGGGACATTTAGTCCCTTTTTTAGGTCTGTACTAGTTTGTACCGACTCCACCACCAAGTTTAATCTAACTTGGAAATCATTCTTCCTCTAACTCCATAAGTTTCGACTTCAACAACCCTAAGTTGTATTCGTCTTTCTTGGTTTTGTTTTTCTTTTGCTCTAATTCTTCAATTAGGTCTTTTAGATGGTCTTTTTCTTCTTTATCCGAATCATTCATCATACTTCTTCGACCTTTATCTTCACCTTCTTGTTCTCCAAACTTATATGCTCCGTAAGCGACACCGCCAACAATTGCAACCTTAAGTAAATTGCTTAAAAAATTTCCCATAATTACGCTGTTTCTAATTTTGATTTTTGAATTAAATGTTCCGCCAATGTTAATGATGCATCAACACTTGTAGTTATTATTGATTCTATTAAATATCTGTGAGGAACGTGAATTAAGAAATCATTACCATTAAAAAATGTAAGGTCATTCTTAAGTTCAAGACATCCCTGAACCATACTTAAAAATATCTTGAATTGAGTTCCATTAACAAATGCCTCATTTAAAAGGACACCAAATGTCTCGTGTTGAATCTTAATATTGTATTGAGGTAAATTCATATCTTTTGTTTTGTGAGTACAAAGATAGTAATTAATTCCATACCTCCAAACATTTTATAAAAATTATTTTCTTTTAATATGGAATCCATATGATAACATAATCCTTGGATTGTCTCCCTCGTTTGGTATTGTTGAATGAGGGTTTAATCCAGCATCGACACGAAGAATACATCTTTCTTTAACTTCCAAAATATCTCCTCCATATATTGGTAAACCACCTCTATCAGGTAATGAAATAAAAATATTATATCTTCTAAGATAATAACCTTTTCTCCTATCCTTATCCATATGCTCGGGAATTGACCCCATATTTCTTTGGACACTAACCATATCTTGTGTATCATCAATTATTATATCCTCATCATCACGGAGACCCTCAAGGTCCAACAACCTTTCTTTTAGTTCAATCAATAATTTCGGGTAATCACTCAATAAATTTAATGGTGAACGTTTTCTATAAGGTCCGGTTGGATTGGGTATTAGACAATCTTCATTTCTTAACGCCCAATCCTTTAAAAATAATTGTTCATCAATAGTAATGAAATCCTCATAATAATACGTTTGACCGACAACTATTTTCATAATTAATTTTTATATTTTGCTAATCTTGGATTATTAAGCAAATGTTTAAGGTTTGGTAGGTTATCAACAATTTCCTGATAAAAAGATTTACAATCATTTATTCGAGCATCTTCATTTATATTATACAACACCTTTCGGGTCCAAACGTGCCACCAGTCTAAATCATCTTTAGATTTGTCGTGTTCAATTTGATAATAATACCCACACGACAACCCTATTTTTGGGTCATAACCCTCATGGTCACTTAAGAATACTTTATCTGTTAAGGTTTGCACATTCATATCAAATCTTCTTAATACTTGCCCAAACAATCCTTGGTCCGTTACCAACCAAAACCAATCCGGTACCTCATCTTTAGTGTTGACCGCATCCAAATGGTCTTTAAGATATTCACTTTGAACTTTAGAATTATTAATAAATAAAAATGAAGTATTAGGAATCATCATTTTATAAGAATAATCTGAAGGAGGTACCCAATGTTTTATTTGAGAAAATTGTTCTTCAGTTGGATAATAATACCCTCTCGGTATTTCCCAATATGGTATTGTAACATCCGATTGAAATACCCATTCAGGTAATTTTTCTCTAATGATAAAATCCAAGTCCATAAAACAAAATGACCCATCTTCAATCCCAACACAATAAGACTTACCCGAAGTCCAAAATTGTGCAGGGTCAACATCTTTATAATTTTCTAAAGTATAAGTATCTATTTCATCCCAAAGGTCAATCATATTATTTTTTACATAATAATTTAACCCATCATTATCTGTAAACAATTTAGTACTACCATTAAATTTTTTCCAATAACCAACAGATAAAATTGTAAACAATAATTCCTCATCAGTTGTCGTATATTCATTAGATGTTTGAGGTCTATGTATTTTAAGACCATGACCCCTTAACCTACTTCTTTCCTGATATGGACGAGTCCAATTAACAAAAACCCCTTTCATTAAATAATAACTTTTAATTTATGAATATTATTGAAGACCTCTAAATCATTTTTATTAGTTATATGTTGATTAGTTATCTCATAACAACGATTAACCTCATTATTGTAAAACTCATAATCTTCCATCATCATTTTTTTATGGTCCCCAAAATGATAAAAATGATTACCACAAGTATCCATATTTACACCACACCCACTCACAATATTGTCTTTAATTGGATAGAAATCATCTATCAATAGTTTTACCTTTTGATTATCAATTAAACATAACTGATATAACATATATTGTTCAACAAACAATATAAACTTATTGTTCTGCACTCTATCTAAATTTTTAGGGATTCTACCATAGGATGATTTCATGAACTCCAACGCCAAATCACAATACCTATTCTTAAAATCTTCATCCTTTAAATAAAGAAACGATACATTCAATGCATTATCCGTCCAATTAAAATCCCAATCTAATCTCGGGTACTTCAAAAGATTCTCCGGTTTCCCATAGAACTCATTATTAATTTCCTCCAACCACAAACAACTTACATCCCCATCAAACACGCCTAATTTAGATATGTCATTATAAATCCTAAAATCTAAATCAAATGTGATGGTTGGCCCATGAGTTATTCTTTGAGCTAATACCTTACTGGCAGCCCAAAATATATCTTTATCAATCTTAATTGGTTCATTCAATAAGGTATTATTCACCTCATCAAATAATTCCAACACACCTAATTGATTATAATATTCCTTTGTGAAATCATCAACAAAGAATATTCGTTTAAATTCAGGATAATATTGTTTAACAAATAAAACGCAAGATACCGTACACATAAGTTCTGCTTTAGTTTGAGTAAATGACCCATCCTTTCTAATATCTTCCGCAACCCAAATTACATTCATAGTTGAACTCTTTTCATATCCCGGTCAATATCTCGGGATTTAATACTTTCTCTCTTATCGTGAATCTTTTTACCTTTAGATAAAGCAATCTCCATCTTAATCAAACCCTTATCATTAAGGAATACTCGGTAAGGTACAATAGTTAATCCGTTGATGAGTTTTGATTCCAAATCATTCAACTCTTTTCTTTTAAGTAATAACTTACGGTCCCTAACGGTCTCATGGAACGAACCAAACCTATAGTCGGAGATGTTCATCCCCTTGACAAATAACTCACCATCCTTGAAGTAACAATATCCCTCTGATATAGATACCTTTCCCTGACGTATGGACTTAACCTCAGACCCAACCAATTGAATACCACAAACCTCAGTCTGTAGAAATTCATATTCAAACTTGGCTTTCTTATTGACTATGTTAATTGATTTTTTCATACGACAAAGATAATATAAAAATTGATATAAACAAAAAACCCCAACCAATTAAATGGTGGGGTTTTTATAATATTATTTGTTTTTAAATTGTAAGTTTCCACCTTTTAGAAAATTCTTCATCAGTATTTAGTTTATTAATAAATTCTTCTTCTGTGTATACAGAATAGTTTTCGTTATTAAAAAACCCATTTTTTACAATGTTCGTTTTCTGTTAAAGACATTAATTGTTCCGTGTGTAATATGAAAGGTTTACCTGTCTTCATACATTGAAGAAAAGAATGTCCTTTCATTCCATCTACTTCTCCGAAATACATAAAAACCATATCCTTATAAGGATTTGGATTCTTATCTCTCCACTGTTCGGGTAAACCATCATAATCCCATTTAACCAATGTTAATGTCTTTAGGTCTGTTTCTTTGATAGTTTTATATCTTTTTTTAACATCTTTTAAATGTTCACCAGTTTTTTTAAAATACTTCCAGCTTTCAAAAAGTATTCCTATTAAAAACCCTATTATTAAAAACCCTAATATTAACATTAGAGTTGATATTTCTTGTTGTGATGTCATAATCTTATTTGTTTTTAAATTAAAAATATTAAAAAAATTGTAAACCAAATAATTATTGGTTCTAATAACCCACCAAACCAAAACCTATCGTAATATTCATAACACTCATTTAACTCGTTTTTGATTTTTTTTAATGTTTTCATAATCTTATTTGTTTTTAAATTGTTTATTAAAGTCCACCACCAAGTGTTTTTAGATATTGTTCATAAAGAATATCAAGACGTTCCTTAGAAACTCTTTTTTCTTCCCAAGTCAAACCATTAAAATCTGCAAACCATTTGGCAAAATCTATGGCTCTAAATCTTTCTCTTTCGTAGATATTCTCTTGAGCAAGTCCTTTTTGATTCTCTATTTCTTCTTCCATCATTCCAATTTTACCAGTAAGACTCTCTAATGTATAAGGTATGAACTCTCCATTAGGATGTGTTCTATAATGTAGAATGCCATTAATAATTTTTTCTTCACTATACATAAAATTTTTAGCACTTTACCTTGCAATCGGTTTCTTGGTTTTTTTTATCTTTTACTTTGTTTAGTTAATGCTAATAAATAACCACTTAACCACATTTGTTTTTCGGTTGGAGATAATTTATTTCTTAATTCTTCTGCAACATTTTGTTGAAATGCAGTTTCTCCTAACATCATAAATTCTGCGGGATTTGGAATTTCTATGGTTGTGTTCTTTTTTTCTTGTTCATAACGTATTTCATTAATCATTTCGTCTATTGACTTTTCAATTAAAATGTTATGTTTTTTACTTAATTCATAAGAATCCAAATCCGTAACGTAAGTTTTTAATTCTGTGTTAAATTCGTTTAAAATTGATACTTTAATTTTCATAATAATTTTAGCAATTAACCTTGCAATTGGGGTTTATTTGTTTTTAAGGTGTTTTAAAATTTGATTTAATACATATCCTATGTAACATAGGTTTATTGATATAATCGTTAATGCTAATTCCATATCTTATTTGTTTATTGGACAAAGATAAACAAAAAATCCCAATAAACAAATTATTGAGATTAAAAATATTATTGTGTAGGTTTATATTATTCACAACTATTAAGATATTTAATTGACACCTGAAATTCCTCTCCCGCAAAGCTAAGTACAAAATTCTGAGCATCTTTAATTACACCTTTTTGTATTCTATCGATTGTTTCTGAATAACCTCCTTTATGGGCAACTAAATAAAATGTGGCAATAGGATTTTGATTTTCATCATCTTGATTTGGTGGAGTAACTTCAACTTTACAAAGAATGTCTTTGTAGTCCTCCACATAATAATTTAATAGTGATTGTATTATAGGTGTTAAACTTTTTTTGGTTTCTTCCCTCAATACCCTTTTTATGGTTTGTCTTAAATTCATACCAATAAATATATGAAAAAAACAAATAATTTTTTTTATACAAAGTATGACTTTTGGTATTTTATTAGATATTTATAATAAAGAGACATTATGAAATTAAGAAAAAAAGAAGAAGATAAAAAAGTAAAATTCACGATTTGTGTTGACCCGGTGATATATCAAAAAATGGAAGATGAGATGATTAAAAAATCTCGTCTGATTGAAACTTTATTGAAAGAGTATTATGGAAAAAAAGATTTGTAGTAAATGTAAAGAAGAAAAAGAGGTTTGTGAGTTTGGAAAAGACAAAACAAAAAAATCCGGATATAAATCACAATGCAAGAAATGTGCTAATATTACAACTAAAAAATATAAATTATTAAATCCCGATAAAATCAAATTAAGTAGAAAAAAAACATACGAGAAACATTTTGATATAATATCAATAAAGAAAAAAGAATACGCCAGAAAAAATAAAATTAAAGATAATCTTAGACGAAAAAATAAATACCACGCCGACCCATCATATAAATTAAAAGTTAATTTACGAAGACGAATATCGTTTTATCTAAAATCTAAAAATATTATAAAAACTAATACAACATTTGATATTATTGGTTGTTCACCTGAATTCTTAAAAGAACATATTGAAAAACAATTTACTGAAGGTATGTCTTGGGATTTACTGGGTAAACATATCCATATTGACCATATCATCCCATTATCTTCAGCAAAAAATGAAAATGAACTTTATGAACTATGTCGTTACACAAATCTTCAACCATTGTGGGCTGAGGATAATTTGAAAAAGAGTAACAAAATTTTATAAACAAAAAAAGGTGTCACATTTCTGTAACACCTTTTTGGCTAATACGATGAGAATACTCGTCTTATTGAGAATCTTTAGAAGTTTTATTGTTTGACTTCTTTTCCACACCCTTTTGGGATGTAATCCTCATTGCCGATTGGTTAGACCAATCACTCCTTACGACATCATTTACTCTCTCATTATTCAACTCTCTTCAAGCTTGCGACCTGACTCCGGATTCGACTCCATAGAGGTTTTTGGTAAGAATACACATTAACTTGCGGTCTTTGTGTGCTATGGACATCCCATAACTAAGTAGGCAACTTGTCAATGACATCGGGTAGACATTTTTGCTATGTTTCTTTTAGTTTTTCACCATATTGAAAATAGTAATTGTGTTGTGGATGTGTTCAAGAAGTAGTCTACCATAAGCTTCGTCTCCTTTTGAGAGACAAAATACTAAACTTCTCGATGAGATATCCCTATCTCCAAATTTTAAGACTACTTCAAACTGACACCTTGGTAGATGTTTTGTAAGGACAGTAGCGACACCACTCGTTCTCTGTCATACCTTTCGGTTTTAAGTCCCCTTTGATATTGGAATCCGTAATTATAAGGTTGGATGACCCTATTTCTCACATAATCCCTATCGGTTATTCTTATTGATGTTCCCATCTCAACCTGACGACCCACATCGCCCGGTCACCCAACCACTTTCTCTAAAGCGTTGCCCTCAATACTGAAGGTCAGGTGATATCCGACTTGTAT
>Ga0164293_10003387_pt1 | contig 13589 bp, 9 predicted proteins | sample GEODES118metaG_FD_111487 | JGI IMG/M metagenome (GOLD analysis project Ga0164293, IMG submission 111487) | Eutrophic lake water microbial communities from Lake Mendota, Wisconsin, USA - GEODES118 metaG | ecosystem: Environmental > Aquatic > Freshwater > Lake | place: USA: Lake Mendota, Wisconsin... | reverse complement strand
GCTCGAGATCGCTCCACCGCCAGAACGGCGCGAGCGGAGGCACCTCCCCCGCCGGCCCGGTGAAGAGCGAACCCACACCAAAACCGACCGCCCGCGGCTCGCCGCGCCACGTGAACGCCCAACGCAGCGCCGACCGAAATCCCACCGCCGTCTCCAACGCGGAGGAAAAGACAACGTTCGCACCGGCCGCCGCCAGGCGGTCCACCGCGTACTCAGGATCCACCAGCAGCGTCGGCTTGATGACGAAGACACCCGACCAACCGCGATCCAGCCAGGCGGCCACATCCGCATCGCCCGCGATCGACTCATCCAGTGCCACCGGCACCGGGTAGTCCGCCGCCAATCCCTGCAGCAGGTCGTCCGCTCCACGGGCCTGTGCATCGATCGGCTGCTCCACGTGCTCGATCGGACGACCCGCCGCGACGTCCAACCACCGCTCCGCCTGACGACGGTCCCAGGCTCCATTCGCATCCAAGCGCAAACGCGCCCCCGAGGGCAGGAGCGCCAGCAGGTCGTCGAGCAACGCCAGCTCGTCCGCAATCGGCGCGACGCCGACTTTCCACTTGGCGACTCGGAACCCCAGTTCCAGGCGATCCCTCAGCACCGGCAACGCCGCCCGCCCGGCCGGCAACAGCGCGGCCACCGCCACGTACTCCCTCATCCGCGACGCGGTGGACACGGAGTCGATCCCCGCTTCGACGAGCGCTCCGCGCAGGCCGGGCAGGACCTTCGCCTGAGTCACCAGAGCTTCCCGCGCCGGAAAGCGACCGAGCCTTTCCAACTCTGCCGCACAGTCGTCGAGCGGGCGCCCCCCGAATCCCTGAATCGGCGCAATCTCCCCGTAGCCCAGGCGCCCGTCAGCGCCCGTCACGCGGATGAGAATTCCCTCGCGCACCGTCCACGCCCCGCGGGCGGTACGCAGAGGACTGCGGAACGGCAGCGCATAGCGCCGGATCGCGAGCTCGGGGGACGTCTCCATGCGGCAAGCAGCGCCGAGCCTAGGCGACGCTCCCCTCGGCCCGAGCGCGGGCATCGGCTTCGATCAGCGCCTTGATCCGGTCGAGCTCGGCCCGGACCGCCCGCTTCACGTCGGCGAGCTCCGCTGCAGAGCGCACGTCGGCGCGGCCGAAGACATAGAACTTCATCTTCGGCTCCGTGCCTGATCCACGCGCCGCGAAGGTGTAGCCGTTCGCCAGCGTCACCACGTACAGGTCCTGACGCGGAATCGTGTCGCCGTCGTCATCCACCACGGTCTCGCGACCGAAGTCCTGAAACCGGGTGACTCCAATGTCGCCGAACGCGCGGGGCGGCTGGCGGCGGTAGGTCTCGAGGATCCGCCGGATGCGCGCCGCTCCACTGGCACCCTCGTAATAGAGGTTGATCACGCCTTCGAGGAAGAACCCATTCTCCAAGTAGAGCTGATCGAGGCACTCGGGGATGGTGCGGCCCTGTTGCTTGGCCCACGCCGCCAACTCGCAGAACATGAGGCAGGCCGCGTTTCCGTCCTTGTCGCGCAGGCTGTCGTTCGGGAGGTAGCCGTAGCTCTCCTCCGTGCCGAAGGCGAAGAAGGTGCTGTGCTCCTGAAGCAGTCGCGCCCGATCCCGCAGCGGAATCGCGTCATAGTCCAGCGGCTTCCCATCGGCACGCGGCACCGCAGCCCGCAGGCGCTCCTCGTAGCGACGCAGCTTCTCGGCGATCCACTTGAATCCGGTGAGGGTGTTGATGACTTTCACGCCATGCCGCCGGCCGATCGCGTCCTGCAGCGGCGTGGTCACGAAGGTCTTGATGATCGCCACCCTCGAACTGCCCTGCGCGGGAATCCACCCGAGATCCTTGAAGCGACTCAGGCGGTAGTCGGCGAGCAACGCGCCAATCTGGTTTCCGGTCAGCAGCTCCATGCGTCCGTCGCGCGCGCGGACCGCGACTCCCATGCGGTCACAGTCCGGGTCAGTCGCGAGGACCACGTCGATTCCGCGTTGATCCGCCAGCGCCACACCGGCGGCGAGTGCCTCGGCATTCTCCGGATTGGGCGACTTGACCGTCGGAAAGCGCGCGTCGAACGCCGCCTGACTGGCGACTTCATGGACCTCGATCCCGCAATCGCGCAGCAGGGGAAGCGTCGAGACTCCTCCCGTGCCGTGAATGGCCGTGAACACCACGGCAAGGCGGGTCGACTGAAAGACCGTCGGATCGATGGCGGCGCGCGCCGCCACGGCGAGGTAAGCCTGGTCCGCATCGGACCCGAGCACAGTCACGCCCTCCAGCGTCGCATCCAGAAATCCGCCCGCCTCCGCAAGAGACACGGCGTTCACCCGTGCGACGATGGCTTGGTCATGCGGTGGCACGACCTGCGCACCGTCATCGAAGTACGCCTTGAAGCCATTATCGTGCGGCGGATTGTGGCTGGCGGTGATGACCACACCCGCGTGGGCCCGGAGGTGGCGGACGGAGAAGCTAAGCTGCGGCGTCGACCGCGGGCCGTCGAAGATGAACGCGCGTCCGCCCAGTCGCGTCCAAGTCCCGGCCGCGAGCTCGCAGAAGCGACGCGAAAAATGGCGGACGTCGTGCGCGATGACGAGTGCCGGACGTTCTCCGCGACCCTGCGCGGCGAGGTGTGCGGCGACGTGTCGGTACAATCCGACGGTGGCGCGCACGAGCGTGAAATCGTTGAGCACGTTGGCGCCGACGGCTGCATGCGCGGGCGTGGGGCCCGTGCCTTTCTCGGCGGCGGTCGCGACGACCCCGATGGTGCGCCCCCGCATTCCCCCGGTCCCAAACTCAAGGTAGCGGTAGAAGCGATCGTTGAGTTCGCTCCAAGCCTCGCGCGCCAACAATTCCGTAATGCTCTCGCGGGCCCACGCGGGCAAGTCGGCGGACAGCCAAGCGGCCAGGTTCTCCGCAGCACTCGGGAGGAGTTGGCCGGACGCCACGGCGGAGGCAACAACGGGAGGAATCGGTGTCATGAAGAAATCAGAAAGGAAGCGGATCAGGAGTCGGCGCCAAGGCAGAGCCCCGGGGTAATGGACGAAGGCTTGGACTCAAGACGACGCCAGGACTCAGCGAATGCGGCGAAGTCATCGCCAAAGAGCGGGGAAACCTCGATCGGGAATGCCGGCCGGCCGGAGGCATCCACGGGCAGATCGGCTCCGCAGGCGCGCAGCCAGCTCGCAAAGAGCCGGAGCTGTGCGTCCCGGCAGGTCTCGGGGGAATCCGCGCCCTCCGCATTCTTGACCGGGGCGAAATCACCGGCGCGATCCGTCTCGAGAACGAGCGGATTGGAGGCGAAGGGCAACGCGTCGAAGACAAACAGCTCGAATTTGATTCCGTTGGGCCGGTCCGGCTGGACGGGGCGACCTTCGGAATCGATCGTCGGAACCTTTTTCTCCGCACGGTGGAAGGGGAGCGCCATCCCACCCTCGCCGCGCGCGACGCGGCGCGCAAAGTCGCGCGACAACAGATGGATCGCAATCGAGCCCGCGAGGAAGCGCAGCTTCCCCGTCGCCGGATCAACCTCGCGCTGCCGGTCGAGGGGCAAATCGGAGTACTCCACCACGCAGGTACGCCCGTGCTGTCGGCAGAACAGGCCAACCTTCTCCTCCGGATAGGCCTTCGGCACCATCTTACTCGACATCTCCGACCCCGTGAGAAGATGCCAGCCGATGAATGCGGGGTCGATCACCCGCACCAGCGGATTATCAACCTGGAAATAGCTGATGACATCGGCCCCCACCGCCTGCATGCGGTCGAAGGCTCCGGCCCGCTCAAGTGCCCGCAGTGAACCTCCGTGCCCATCGGGCGAAAGCGCGAGGGAGCCGGGCGTCTCGAGCAGGATGCGCCCGCTCGGATCCACCGCCGGCATCCGGCCCTGCCGCAGGCAGTGCACCTGCTCGCGCTGGAGACCGAACCAGCGGTGCTGCGCGAAGAACGCCTCGGTGGCATCGTGGTTCTGATGGCTGGTGAGGATGAACCAAGCAATGCGTCGACCGTAACGCCGCTCCGCCGCCCGGAGCTTGTCGGCGAACACGGCGAACAGCGGTCGATGGCGCACCGGCGTGACGGGATACGTGCCCTTCGGTCCGTCGAAGCCGAGCCGCGTCCCCTGCCCACCTGCGACCGTGAACGCGGCCACCCGTCCAGCGCGCAACGCCTCCTCACCTACGGCCCTGGCTTGTATCCACTTTTCAGAGTCACCACCCTTCTCCGGAAGCGGAATGTAGGGCGCAGGCACCACGTCAGCGATCTCGGTTGCCGCGACCCGTCCCAGCAGCGTTCGCCTGAGGCGATCCAACTCGACCAAGTCCACTTCCGCCGCCTCGGCGAAGAGCCGGGCACGTTCGGTCGGGCCGAGACGGTCGAGAAAGGCAAAGACATGCTCCTGCCCGGCGCGGTGGAAGGCATCGATGAGCGACTGCACACCGAAAGCAAAGGGTGTGCCCGACGGGCGGGGAAGCCCAAACACCCGTGCGAGCCGGGCCGCGCTCAGTCCTCGGTCGGGAAGCGGAAGACGGCCTCCTCGGGCTTCGCGTACATGAGCCGGCGACGAATCACGCGCTCCACGTACCCCGGATCCTCACGCAAGCGTTGCAGCGTACGTTCCTGATCAGCGAGACGAGCCTGCAACTCCGCAAGGCGGACCCGGGTCCTGGCCTCCTGGAGCTTCAACTGCTCGAATTCGCGCCGGGTTTGAAAGAAGAAACCAGCCGACGTCACCCCGATGCCGATAAAGAGCACGAGATAGAAGCCGATTATGATCTTTCTGAGGTTCAAGACGACCCCTCTTAGATACCAAACGGTCGCATCTGTAAATTCTGCGCTGCAGGAATTTTCGTTTCCCCATCGTCAGTCCCTCCCCGCCGAATGTACCAGCGCTTCTATGGGTTCGCCGAGATGCCCTTCAGCATCACCCCGGATCCCAAGTTTCTCTACCTCAGCCCGACGCACCTCGACGCCCTGGAGCACCTGAAGTTCGGCTTGGACGAGCGCAAGGGCTTCATCGTCCTGGTGGGCGAAGTCGGCTGCGGCAAGACGACGCTCTGCCGCCGGCTGCTGAACGAGCTCGACCCGAGGTACTGGGACACCGCGCTGATCCTAAATCCGAGGCTGTCCGAGACCGACATGCTTCGCGCGATCCTCCGCGAACTCGGCGACAAGCGGCCCGCGCGCACCCCGCATGAGTTGGTGAACCAGATCAATCGTCGGCTGCTCACCCGCATCGATGCCGGCAAGGACATCGTCCTCATCATCGACGAGGCCCAGAATCTGTCGTTCGAGGTGCTGGAACAAATCCGGCTCCTGTCGAACCTGGAAACCGACAATCAAAAGCTCCTGCAAATCATCCTCATGGGACAGCCTGAGCTGAAGGAGATTCTCGGGCGCCAGGAGCTTCGCCAACTTCGTCAGCGGATCTTGATCCATTACGAGCTCAAGCCACTGACGATGCGAGATCTGACGCACTACGTGCACCATCGCCTTTCATTAGCAGGAAGCCAGGGACGTCCGTTCTTCACTCGTTGGGCGCTCTGGGAGCTGCATCGCCTTTCGCGTGGTATTCCCCGGGTCGTCAACGATCTATGCGATAAGGCACTCATGGCGGCGTACCTGCGCGACTCCGATGAAGTGGCATGGCGGGATGTGCGCCGGGCCGCCCGCGACGTCCGCCGCCTGCTGGAGTGACCAACGGACCCAGTGCAAACCTCCTCTGGCGTCCGATTTTCCGCTCTTTGTTGTCACTTAAACGCTGAAACGAGCCGATTCACCCTGAACCAAAGGATCCGCTGCGCATGAGCCTGATCAATGAAGCCCTGAAAAAAGCCCAGAGACAGCGGACCCAAGACGTATCCCCTAGTTCTTCTACGGGTTCTCCCCCATCCCCTGAAGGTACGCCACCGCCGCGGCGCGTGGTGAAGCGCAGTCAGCCCATGCCGGCGCAGACGCTGGTGATTGTGGGCGCCGCCTGCCTGATGATTGTCGGCGTGGTCGCGGCCGGTTTCTGGTTCCTGATCGGCCCATCCGGTGAATCCACGGACAATTCCGCACCGCTGGTGGTCGGATCGGCGAAACCCGCTCCTTCACCTGCGCCGGCGGGAACACCTGCGACGTCGGTCGCCGGAACGGCCCCGGCGGGCGGGGTTGGTGCGCAACCCGAGCCGACCCGCGCGCCTGGTGCCACGTCAACCGCCACCACGACGACTCCCGGCGCGAACGCCGCCGCGACCCCCACCCCGGTCGGAGGCGTGGCTGCCTTCGTCTTTGACGTGAAGATGGCGGAGGCCAAACCGGACGCGGCCACCCCGGCCGCTGAGAACACTCAGCGCTCCCCGTCAGATCCCGCCACCGCGGGAACGGCACAAGAGGGTACCGGTGAAGGAGCGTTGCACATCGACGTTCCCGCCGGAGAGGCCGGTTTCGTTCCGCCCAACTCGCGCTCCAGTGCTATCGTCGACACCCTCCGCGTATCGGGTATCCGCGCGTCCGGCACCGATCCGAAGGTGCTCATGAACGAACGGGTCTACCGGCTCAATGACGTGATCGATCACTCGATCGGACTTCGCCTCAAGGAAATCAATCCGAACAACCTCGTCTTCATCGACGAGACCGGGGCGACGTACGTGCGAAACTTCTGACGAACCGCGCGCCGGGTCCCAGGCCGATCCCATTTCGAAAAAAACAAACCCCCGGCGACCTCAAGGTCCCGGGGGTTTGTCGTTCTAAAGTGGCGCAGCCGTAGGGAGTCGAACCCCAAACCTTCTGATCCGTAGTCAGATGCTCTATCCAATTGAGCTACGGCTGCGTGACGGAAGGAAGAAAAAGGAAGGACCGCAGCGGAAGTGCAAGCGCATTTTTCGCCGCTCCACTCCCGAAACGTCACCCCCGACTCGCCGCCAGATCAGGGAAGCCGCTCGACGCGTTGACCAACCGTCAGTTCGGTGATCCCACTCGCGCGATACACTCGGCCAAAACCCACGGCGAAGGTCACTCGTCCCTCGTGCAGTCGCGCGATCGAGGCATCACCCAGAGCGAAGACCGTCTCTGACGGATTGAAGCGAAGGTAACCCTGTATCTTCCCCACCCTCGTCGCATACTCTGCCGCGGCGGGCAAGGGGTGATGCGGATTGATGACGGCGGGAAAAAGCGCGAGCGCATCGCGCGTCGGGATGTCGGTGACCGGAAAATCATTCGTGGTGCCAATCCGCTGTCCGGCCACATTCGCACCCGCACTCGATCCGGCGTACGGGACGCCGGCGTGCACCCGTTCACGAATCACCTCCAACTGGCCGGTGCGGTACAGTTCGCGCAGGAGCACGAAGGTCTCTCCGCCTCCAACGAAGATGCCATCGGCCGCACGCAACCGGCGCAGCGACTCCGCGTCGTCCAAGCGATGCAGCGACTCGGCCGAGATTCCCGACAAGTGCGCGAAGGCGCGTTGCAACCGCGCCTCGGTCCGATCCCGGTCCGCCGGATGGGAGGCATGCAGGACCAACACGACGGTCCGGCAACCCTTGAAGTGCTCCCGCATCACCGGGAGCGTGGCCTCGGCGAAATGGTCTCCGTTCATCATGCTGCCGCCAACGACCAGGACGGATGGCGACGGCGACGCCGCGCAACTGACGGCTCCTAGCCACAGAGAGGCGACGAGACCGAGGATCCGCCGCCAGCCGAGAAATCGATGGGGCTTCATGGCTCAGCGACTGGGGAACGGCCAGTACCCGATCACCTGCATCCGGCGTTCGATCCCAAAACGGGTGAACAGCATCTCCGTTTCCTGCACCGGCCGCCGCCACGCCGTGAGCGAAGTGTCAGCCGCCAGGGCGAGCAGCAGATCAGCGATCACGCTCGTCGAGTCCACCACGATCTGCTCCGGCAGCTTGTCGATGGTGTCCGCGACGTCGTGGTAGTAGCGAACGGACTCGCGGGGAATGGGAGCATTGAACGTGATCGCCCGCACGCCCGCGAGTTGATAAGGGGTATGGTCGCTGCCGAACCAGTTGATGTTCTGCACACCGGTCGGCAGGCGCTTGGCGCCGCGGAGATCATTCCAACGTTCGAGGAACGGGACCAAGGTGTCGTCACCCAGCGCATTCACCGCGATCGGGACGCCGACCATGTCGAGATTGATCATCGCGACAATCGGGTCGTCTCCCAGTCGCGCGGCCTGATGACGCGAGCCCCAGAGTCCCTGCTCCTCGCCGTTGAACCAGACCAACTCCACCGTGCGGCCCAGCTCCCGGACGCGCAGGAAATCCGCGAGGGCGAAGAGCTGCGACACGCCAAGACCATTGTCCAACGCGCCCTGCCCGAGGTCCCAGCTGTCAACATGCGCACCCACGACGATTCGCTCCGGCGATCGGCCCGGAAAACGCAGCACCACGTTCGCCGTCTCGACCTCAACACAGCGCGAACGCGTCTCCACTCGAAGGCGCACCGGCACCCCACGCTCACGCAGACGACGCAGCCAATTTCCTTCCTCCTGCGTGATCGAATAAACCGGGAGGGGAAGCGGCGCGCCCACGAAACTCCCCGTCCGCGCCAGCAACTGTCCCCCGCCTTCGCGGTTGATGAAGAGGATCGCCCCGAGGCGACGCTGGGCCGCAATGCGAACGAACTCCGCGGTCTGCAGCGGCGTGCCTGAATTGATCAACCCCACCTTTCCAGCCACGTCGTCCGTCGGGTACTCCGCGGCGCGACCGTCGCGCAGGTCAACGAGCTCCGCCTCAAAAGCCGCATGGGGCTGGCTGTAGCCAAGCGCCGCGACGCGCAGTCGCCGGCCAAGGGGGCTGAGCAGGTCGACCCGATCGTCGCGGCGTTCCCAACCGGGCATGCGAAAGGGTTCACGCTCGGGTTCCAGTCCGAGGGCACGAAGTTCAGCCATCAGCAACTCGATCGCTCGGCGATCCGCCGGTGATCCAGTCAGGCGCCCCCCGGCATCATCGCACAGGCGGGTCAGCATCGCGTGAGCTCGCGATGCAGCTTCCGCCGCCGTCGACGCAGCGGTGGACGCGACCGCGCCGGGAGCCGACGCAGCGCCACTCGTCGCCGCAGCCGGGGCGGGCGTTTGCCCCATCAGGGTCACGCTGCCCAAGAAGCCAAGAAGCACGGGGGCGAGCGTGCGACGAGACCACGATAACAACGACACGCGGGTAGGACGCAGGGAACGGCGCATGGTAACGAAAGGATGCTAGCGGGCCCGACGCGTGAGGCGTCAGGGATTCTTGATTCGATCAGTGATCGTGAGAGTATTGAAGTCGAGCACCCGCTCCAGGCGCCCGTGCGTGAGGGTGAGCTTCTGCGAGCCTCGCTCGGCGTTGAGGTAAGGTCCCTCGAACAATTTCCACGCCGAGTAGTCCACCGGCCGACCGTTCACCACCGGCACGCGTCCATGGGTGAATTCCAGCTTGCGCCCCCGCAGCGACGTGAAGCTGACCGTCGGCACCGGCTCCAGCGAGAAGGTCAGCGGCAGGGCGCGGATCGCCGCCTGAAAAGCCGAGAAGGAGGGAAACTCCGACGCGCTGGCTGCTTGGACGATCGTACCGTTCTTCAAATGCGGGCTGTAGAGCCGCCGGTCGCCGGCGTCCTGCTTCGTGCCCGTCCACGACGAGCGGTAAACAAACGACCGCTGCAGCTCGTAGGGTGCGAGCGGACGATAAGCGAGGAACGCGTTGCCTCCCCGCGCGAAAATCCAACCGGACTCGTCCTCCGTGAGATCTACGAGATCCTTGGAGAAGAACCCATTGATGTGCGGGAATCGGGTGCCGGGAGCGATGTTGTAGAGCGCGATGACCGTGTCTTGGTCCTGAACCACCTGCTCGTAGCGCGAAGCGCCGAGAAACTTGTCCGGCGAGTCATAGGACGCTTTTCCCTCAGTCGTCACGGCACGCATCATTTGCTCGGGGAATTCCGCGAAGTACATCTGCAGGTCGTCCATGGACGAAACCGGATGCATGGAGAAGATCGTGTTGTGGACCCCGCGCGGATCCGGCACCGCCCAGGTCACGTCCCACACGTGAGCCTGGATCGGATCGCTGATTCCGCCCTGGTAGGAGCCGACGGCGTAGTCCCGGCGCGAGTAGTTGAGCTTGTAGATCGGCGCCATCTCCACGTCGCTGCCGCGCCAGCGGCGGCGGGAACGCTTGAGATCACGCTGGGTGAAGTCGCCGCCGCGATCGACCCCGATGCGGTAGATCACCTCCGGGAGATCATAATGCCGGGCCACTGCGGCGAAGTACACGCCGAAGCCGCCGTAGGCAGCCGGCGGCGGCGTATTGCCGAGCAGGAGCCAGCTGAAGAACGAGGAGAGCGAATTCCAGCGTTCGATCACCGAGGTGTCGTCGGTACGCGCATTGGCGCCATGCAACATGCCATCGAGGGAATTCGCGAACTGATCGGCGAAGATCCAGTCGAGCATCATCCGCGCCCGCAGCCGCATGGCCGGATCCTCCGCCCACGCCGCGAGGTAGGTAAGCGGAATCGCATACTCGCCGATGTAGTGCGAGCAGGTGAACTCTCCCTGCCCGACCGTCGTCGCGAGTCGCATCCAGTGAATCAAGTAATCGCGCGCCTCCGCGAGGTTCTCCTCGGAACTCTTGCCGGTGTACCACGACGAGGCGGGCTCGTTGGGGTACAACTGCGCCATCAGGTACAGCGACGCATAGTACATCGCCCAGTGGTTCTCGGTGTCGCCGCGGAGCTGCATGACCGAACTCCAGGCGCGCCGGATCGCGGCCCGCGCTTCCGGGGAGAGTTTGTCGCGGCCGAGGTACGCGACACCCGCCGTCGGGAACATCCAGAAGGGACTGCTGCCCGGTGTCTTCATCAGCTCGATCACGCTGCGGGAACACCGCTCCAAATCGCGTCCGAGCGCGAGGCGGGCCGATACGCCCACGAGGTCTCCGATGAGGGGATCGCTCGGCTTCACGAGCCCGGTGTACCATTCCAGCACCTCCTGGATGCGCGCTTCGTAGGCCGCCCGGCGCTCCTCCGCACTTGAAACCGGCAGGGCCGATGGCATCGGTCCCACGTGCGAGGGCTGCGCCCGGAGGACAGAAGAACCACAGAGCAGCAGCCCGAGGGCGAACCAACCGGCACGGGAGCAGACACGGCGAGAGAACATCGTCATGGGCGCGCTCAGGGCTGAGGTTTCTTCACGAACAGAAATTGACTCACGGTGGATCCCTTCAGGCCGGTCTCGCTCCACGTGCGACCGAAGTCCTCGGAGCGGTACACATCGTCACTCCGCACGTTCACGTACAGGGCGTCCGTATCCGGATCGATCCCAACCCGCATGACGCGTCCATCCGCCGGCAGGCCGGCAGTGCGCGGCGTCCACGTCCGACCGCCATCCTCAGAAACGACGATGCCTTGATTCCAGCTCGACAGCGCCACCCGGTCCGGATGCCGCGTGCCGAAATCCACGTTGTACCAGGCACCGTCCTCGGTCAGGTCCTTGATCCGCGACCACGTGACCCCGGAGTCGCGGGAGACGTGAACCCCATCCCGTTGCGTTGAGGCGATCCACCACGCCGGGTTGGTCGGTGACTGCCGGACATCGTAGACCGTGGCGCGCGTGGGGAGCACCCGCCGCCAGCGGGTCCCGCTGTTTTCCGTCAGAAACACGCCGGCCTCGCATCCGATTAACAGACGCCCCGTCCGCGTCCGGTCGATCTCGATCGCCTGCGTGTACTTGCCACGGTCAGGCAGGCCTTTCTCGCGTCGCGCCCACGTCCAGCCGCGGTCCGTCGAGACCGCAAACCCGTCCGGCAACGCGAGGTAAACGGTATCTGGCGCGTTCGGATCGACCGCGATGTCCTTGGGCTCCGTCATATCCCAGCTTGTCCCGATCCGGAAGCGTTCCCCGCCGTCGCGGCTGAAGAGCGCCCCATTGAGCATCGCGAGGTAAATGGTCCGGTGATCGCGCGGATCGAGGGACACGGCGCTCAGGTACAGGAGGTTGGGACCAAAATGCTCAAAGCTCCCGTCTGCGACCCGCCGGTAGAGGCCGCTGAAGGTGACCATCTTCGAACCAATGACGTAGCTGCGATTAATGCTCGCGCAGAGAATCAGATCATGCGCGGGGGCAGCGGCCGCCACCGCCGGCTCGGTGACCGCCGCGGCAGGCGTGGAGGCACTGGATTCGCCGGGAAGCGTGGCAAAGACCAACGCCACCCACGCCGCAAGCGGCCGCAGCCAACGGCGGGCGAGAGGGACTTCCTTCTGGCGTTGCTCCGCGGGTCGCGACCCGGCAACACCCTTGGGCACTCCACCATGAAACTCGTTTCGCGACTTCTGCTGCTTGTCCTGCTCCCGATCGCCGGTCTGACGCGCGCCGACACGGCCGCAACGACGCCCGAGGCCCGGCTGGCGGCGCTCGGCCTGACCCTCCCCACCCCCGCGCCCGTGGTCGCCAACTATGTCCCGGCGGTGCGCAGCGGCAATCTCGTGTTCCTCGCCGGCCAGATTCCGCGGTCGGCCGATGGCAAGGTGATCACCGGAAAAGTCCCCGCGACCCTGTCGGAGGAGCAGGCGCAAGCCGCCGCTCGGACCTGCGGGCTGCAGTTGCTCGCGGCGCTGAAGGCGGAGATCGGGGACCTCGGCAAAGTCCGCCGCATCGTCCGCGTGGGCGGTTTCATCCAAAGCACCGATACCTTCACGCAACAGCCCAAGGTGCTGAACGGTTGCTCGGATCTGCTCGTGGCGGTCTTCGGCGAACGCGGCCGCCACGCCCGTGCCGCCGTCGGTGTGAACGCCCTGCCAGCCGGCGCGGTGGTCGAGGTGGAGATGATCGTGGAGGTCGCGGACTAAGGTCGGCATCGTCAGCTTAGAGGTCGCGGAGGGAATCGCGCACTCCCGCGACGACACGCTCGCACTCGTCCGGAAGATTACTCAGGTGAGTGGAGACGCGGACACCCTGCAGGCCTTGTTCCGTCACGGGTCGGCAGCGGAGTCCGCGGCGATCGAGCAAGTAGCGGAACGTGCGGGCGGCATCCGCCCGCGGGTGCTGGAAGGTCGTCATCGAACCCCGCAACGAAGGATCGCTCGGGGTCAGAACCACGACTCCGGGGAGACGGGAAAGTTCCTTATGCAGGAAACTCGCCATCTCGTGTCCACGCGCCGCAATGCGCTCGATGCCGATTGATCGCTGGAAACGCATCGCCTCCGCGACCGCTTCAATCGTGCCGGCGTTGCGCGTGCCGTATTCGTGCCGCCATGCGCCCGGGGCGTACTCGATGTCACCGGGCAGCCAGTTCACCTCCGCGGAGTAGGAACCGATGCCGGTGGGGGCGACATCGTTCCAGCGGTTGCGGCGGATGTAGAGCAGTCCCGTCTCGTGCGGAGCGCCGAGCCACTTGTGCCCGCTCGCCGCGTAGGAATCGCAGCCGATGGCCGTGAGGTTGAGCGGGATCATCCCGATTGCCTGCGCTCCATCGACGTGGAACCAGATGCCGCGGGCCCGGGCGATCGCCGCGATCTCGGCCACCGGCAGCACCAGTCCGTTCGTGCAGGTGATGTGGCTGACCTGGATGACCCGGGTGCGCGGCGTGACGAGGGCGAGGATCCGCCGCACGTTTTCCTCGGGCGAGTCGTTGGCCGGCTCG
>Ga0164293_10003384_pt1 | contig 13595 bp, 13 predicted proteins | sample GEODES118metaG_FD_111487 | JGI IMG/M metagenome (GOLD analysis project Ga0164293, IMG submission 111487) | Eutrophic lake water microbial communities from Lake Mendota, Wisconsin, USA - GEODES118 metaG | ecosystem: Environmental > Aquatic > Freshwater > Lake | place: USA: Lake Mendota... | reverse complement strand
GACAGCGGTAGTAGTGTAGTCCTTTTTTCTTCACTTCATAGCCTACTAAAATAGATTCGCAGTGGATACAATTAATTAGATGGGTAAGTGGACGCTTATCGTTTTCTATATTATGTAAGTGGTCATGGGGTTTCTTAAAAATTACATCCTGCACCTTCTTAAAGTCCTCCACGCTTACTATTTTCTCCCAGTCACCTTGTACGGGTTCGTCTACCATTCTGTTGACATTTATACCACAATAAAATGGGTTGCGCCACATACAGGAAATATATTGAGGACGAACCTTGACACCGCGCACTGCTAATTTGTCAATTATTTGTACATCATTAAATAAGCCACTAGCTTTCCATTTCCAAGCATCTTTAAGTATTATTCCAGTTTTATTGATCTCAAACCTTTGCTTTGAACTAAGAAATCCTTCTTTTTTAACTCTGGGTCCATAATGGTCATATCCTATAGGGGCTGAACCAAATCGGCCACCATTTTTAATAAAAGTTTGCATAGCAGGTATTATGATTTCCATGCGTTCAATATTCTCCTTATAAGCATGGAATAAACTCTCATAAATGGCAACCTTACCTCTTTCGGTAGTAGTTGAATTGCCAGTACTTGTTTCAATTAAGTGAACCTTTAATTCTTCGACCAATTGATTCACTAAACCAATTGCATTACCACCTGATCGGGAAAAACGGCTCATCTTAAATACTAAAATAGCGTAGGGTTTCTTTTTGCTTGTTTTAATTTTGTCAATTAAGCGTTTGAACTCCTTACGTGTGAAGTCCGATTTAGCACTTTCATAGGTACCTCCAAAATTTTCCACGATATTATAATTATCCTCTTTTGCATACTTAATATTATGGTTAATTTGGTTAGATACGCTTGAATTATTCGTGAACTGCTCTTTGGAGCTTACGCGCGTATAAGACCAAACATCAAAGTTCATATTGGCTAAATCTGTAATAACCGGCATGAACTTTTTAAAGTAATCAATATTACTCATAACGTTTTGTTTTTAGTAAGATTAGCGCAAATTGATACATGTTATCCCTTATTGCGTCTAACTCTGTTTCCGAATGATTTTTGAACTTTTCAAATTTTTTAAGTTCTTCTCTGGTAATCTTGTAGTCCTGTTTTTCTTGTTTTACATTTTGTTGTTGGTTTAACATTTGTAATGGTGTGAGGTGTCGTCTTTACCAAAGAAGGACACCTACGTTACTATTTGCGCCGTCACTAACGGAAGCATTACTTATCATCCATAAAAATTTTTGAAGTATGAGTGAAAGACAGCGTTCTGCCATCTCTTGTATCATATTTAACCCCTGTATAATTTTTTAATCCTAAATGTTCTATGATTCGTTTGGCTTCTTCACCACTAATTGTACCAGTTTCCTCTAGTTCTATTTTGCCAATTTTGTTGTTTTTATTACATGTAATGGTTAGACGATTCACGTTCTTGTTTCTAATTTGTCTAATGACTTCGTATTCTTGGTCATTTAAAATTCCAGTAGTTGTTAAAAATTGGTCTTTTTCTTCATCAGCCACAAATCTTTTTATAAATGAAGTTATAGGGATCAAGAGATGAGGGACTGATAAATCAATTGGGTTAGATTCATTTTGTAAAGTACTAGACAGCTCGTATGTATTGAACCTGCCATCTTCAAAAATCACCAAGCCAACTTCATTATTATTGATGAAGCACTTTAGCACTAATTGGTAAAAGTAATTGATGTCGTAGTCTGTGACAGACATTCTTAATTTGTCATTTAACACTGCCTTGCATGCATTTATATATTCATCTTCATCATTTGTTAATGGTCGCTTTTTCGATAAATTGGTTAGATGGGTTACATTGTCATTCAGCGTAATTTTTCGAAGGTCTATTTTGTATGCTTCTATAAATAGGGTATTGCATACATCCTTCATCAACTTTTTTGAGCAACCAAATTTGCGCATGGTTTCTAATGTATGTAACCATAGGTAATCAATAAAAGAAAGGTCAGCCCAGCCACCTTTAGGAACAGTTGGTAAAAGGTCATCCAATTTCCAAGAATGGAATATTTTAGAATCGATTCCGGACTCTTTTACGCTAAATACTCCTTCTAGTAGTTTACCATGGTTAAAGGCTCGCTCTAATGATATTGGACCATTTAGTTCACTGGGGTATATTTTTTCCATTCTCAAAAATACAAAACAAAATGATTATTACAAATAAATTACTATCTTTATAGTAAAATAATTCAAATCAAATGGCTAATTCTTCCTTTAAAAAGGCATATGAAACTAGAAGGGTTGTTATCATGGCGATAAGGGTAAACACCTGTAAACATTAATCATACGCCCGAAAACTGGAAGAAAACAGCCGTAAACAAAAGACTATAGATTATGGAATCGACTAAAGTAGTGTCACTAAGATTACCTATGGGTACTTACGAAACAATCATCCTTGAATGTGAAGCAAAGGGTATTACCATTACCGAGTGGTTTGATAGACAAATTGCTACTGCAAAGAAGGCGAAAGCCGTAAAATCCCAAATACTGGAAAAAATGGAACAGGTCTATGATTTAGGGTTAGATTTTCCAGCTTTAGCTAAACAAAAGCTAAGAAGGGTGATTAGGTTTGTAGAGGGCGAATTGTAGTGTTTGAACTACGCCAGATATTATTTTTGAAAATAACTTTTCATTATGCTACTCTATACTGTGATATTATAAAATAACATATATTTTATTGCATAAAGTCACATAAATAGGCTTCAATCGAGTATTTTTTTAGTAAATAATTAATCATTCAACAAAAGCTAAAATTTAAATAAATTATATAGTATATTTAATAAATATAAAAAATAGCATATATTATTGATTATTAAGCTTAGAGTCTAGTAATTGAAATGCCAGTTTATTTAAATTATTATTTAGAAATTAATTTGATCAAATGCAAGATGTTTTAAGTAATCCATACAGGATTCTGGGTCTGCTTTCAAATGCCACAAAAAGAGAACAGGCAAAGCAAATTAATAGAATCAATCATTTCATTGACGCTCAAATTGAACCAGAGGAGGGATATAGTTTTTTAACTTTAGGAAAAGTAAATTGGACAAAAGACGAGTTGAATGAAGCTGTCTCTAAATTAACTTTAGATCAAGATAAAATGACAGCTTCTTTGTTTTGGTTTTACATCGGCAATTCAATCACTGATGAACCTGCATTTGATGCCCTTAAAGATTCAGATTTAGATACAGTCATAAGTATATGGACCAAACTTACAGAAAGCGGAGAAGTTACGGAGAGAAGTGCATCGGCATACAGTAATTTGAGCACTCTATATTTGAGTGGTATTCTAGAGGGGACAAATTCAAAAGAAAAGCTTCTTCAAAAGGGTATTTCATTAAAACTCAAATTTATTGAAAGTGATTATATTAAAAGCTTAAAAGAAATAGTCACTGATGATACTTTCAAAACATCAAAAAAAGAATTACAATTAATATTTCTAAATCAACTTTTGTCTGATAATGAAAGGAGTAAGAGAATAGGATTAGATAAGTTTATCGACATAGTTAATAAAATTGAATTTTCCGCAAAAGAAGATTTCATAAATGAGTTTATTCAAAAGCCTATTACACTGATTGAAAGAAAGATAGAAGAAACAAAAAACAAGCGTAAGAATGAGGCAAAAAATAGCATAAAATTTGGTAAAGAATTATATAAATTAACTGCTAATGAATTAGGTCAATTAAAATCTATTCTAGAAATTTCAAATCATAAGTATACATCGATTTCTGATAAACTTGCAAATGAAATACTACAATGTAGCATTGATTACTACAATGATTGTCAAGATAAAGATCTCGATAATAATTATGTTAAATCGGCAATGGATTTAGCAAAAATAGCAAAAAAGATAGCCTCTGGAAAGCTTGCAAATGAAAGAATCGATGAGACAATTGGTACTTATGATGAAATGAAACATTTTGAATTAATACAAGCTATTCAGTGGTTCAAGTCAATTAAAAATGCGTTTGATGAAAACAAAGAGCAAATTTTAAAACAAGTTAAATCAATGCATTTGGGTTATAATCAGACTGTTAATTGGACGAAGGTTGATCAAGCTATTAACGATTCACTTGATTGGAATAAAATTGTAGATTTACTTCAAGAAAAAATCCCACAAAGCCATATCGATAAAATTAAATCAATAGCAAATGATGAAAAAGTAAGTGAATTTAAGGCCCTAGTAAATTTTGTATATAATAAGCTGTCTTATATGCAAAAAAGAAAAATCAAATATATTCTTTACTGGGATACAAGTGCTGTATTGCCTGACAGTGGTGATGTAGAAAGTATTCCAGATTGGATAAAGTGGGTAGGCGGTATTATTTTATTTTTTATATTAATGAAAGCTTGCAATTAAATTAATGTTACATGAAAAGAACAATTTTAACTTTATCTTTTATAGTTATCGCTTTTTGTCTAAAAGCCCAAAGTATCAATCGGGATGACTTTGAAAGAGAAATCAAGGCGTTAAATCAGAAAGTTCAACTACTTCAGGCAGATAAATCAAAATTAGAAAATCAGCTTAGTAAACTAAACTCAAACCAGGAAAAAACTAATAATGTTATTAGCATTTTGAGAAAACAGATAAATGAAAATCATGAAGAAATCTCACAAGCAACAATTCTGCTTGGCAATGAAATTAAAAAAAATGATGCTATAAACAGTGGTAAAATTTTTCAAGTTTCTGAATCTCTAGGAAAGAATACGCTATATGGCATTATTGGGGTATTATTTGCAATATTACTTTCTGCTATTATTTATTGGATATTAAATAAAAAACAACTAAGTAATAAGTCTGATTTTGTTGATAAATTAAACAAAACGAAGTCTACAATTGAGGAAAGTTTAATTAATGAATTTGGTAAACAAACTTTATTAATGGACACTCAATTACATTTAATAGAACAACAGAGAAATAGCATTCCAAATACATCAAATATAGAAACTGATCATTCTTTAGCATTGAAATTGGCTAATCAAATCAATGTGATGGAAAATAATTTAAATAGAATGGATCAAGATGTAAAAGGGATGAAACATCTAAGAAATTCAATATCAACTTTAAAAGATAATTTATCTGCTAATGGTTATGAAATGCCTGAACTTTTAGGAAAACAATTTCATCAAGGGATGAAAGTTATTGTAACTAGTTCAATCCCCGACGAAAAATATGAAAAGGATTCAGAGATTATAACAAAAATTTTGATACCACAAGTAAACTATAATGATAAAATGATTCAAACTGCACAATTAGAGGTTTCTGTAGGATATTAATATAATTAAACATAAAATATGAGAAATAAAATTGACTATGGCATAGATTTAGGAACTACAAATTCTGCAATTGCAAGAATGGAGAATGGAGTGCCCACCATAAAGAAATCAGATACTTTAAAAGATACTTTTCCATCATGTATTCATTTTAACAGAAAAAAGGATATTATGGTTGGTGATTCTGCTTATAGTATCATGAAAATTGACAACGCAAGAGCATTGAAAAATTTCGAAGCTGGCAAATCAAATACCTTTATTGAGTTTAAAAGAACTATGGGGACTACTCATACTTATGAAAGTACCAATATGGGAAGGTCATATACTTCAGAAGAACTATCCTCGGAAATTTTAAAGACATTAAAAACAGTTATAAAAGACGAAAATATAAATTCAATTGTTATTACTGTACCCGCAAAATTTATAACTCCACAAAATGAAGCAACTAAAGAAGCAGCTAAATTATTAGGTTTTAAGCAAATTGAATTATTACAAGAGCCAGTTGCAGCTGCAACCGCATATGGTTTAGGTTCAAAATCTAAAGATGGATTTTGGTTAGTTTTTGATTTCGGTGGAGGAACTTTTGATGCGGCATTAATTAAAGCTGAAGAAGGTATTTTGTCTGTTAAAGATACTGATGGCGATAGTTGGCTTGGAGGAAAAAACTTAGATGAAGCAATTGTTGATCAGATAATTTTGCCAAATCTTCAACAAAATTTTGCAATTAACAGTATTCTAGAAGATACATCTAAAAAAGAGATATTAAGAAATGCAGTAAAGTTTTATGCAGAAGATGCAAAAATTCAACTTTCTTTTAAAGACACATTTAATATTTTATCGAATCTTGGAGATTTGCCTTTTGAAGATGAAAATGGAGAAGAACCTATAATTGAGGTATTAGTGACTCAAAAAGATATGGATAATGCACTGGCACCGATTTTTCAAAGAGCAATAGACATCACTAATCTGTTATTAAAACGTAATAATTTAAAGGGTTCTGACCTTGGTGCATTAATATTGGTTGGAGGTCCAACATATTCGCCTATTTTAAGAAGAATGCTAATCGAGCAAATCACAGATAAAATCGACACTTCAGTTGATCCAATGACTGTTGTTGCTAAAGGAGCAGCATTATTCGCTTCAACAATATCAGTTTCTGATGAGGTAAAGGATGCAACAAGAGATAGTGCCAAGCTACAATTAGAAATAAATTATGAAGCTACTACTGTTGAGATTGATACAATGATCAATTTAAAAGTTTTAAAGGATAAAACAATTGGCGTTTTACCAGATAAAATTTATGCTGAAATTGTTAGGTTTGATGGTTCTTGGTCTAGTGGTAAGAAAGCTATAGGCGAAAAAGCATCTTTATTTGACATTCAATTAGCAGAAGGTCGATCAAATTCTTTCGAAATAAATGTTTATGATGGCGAAGGTAATTTATTAGAATCTGAACCTAAACAATTTAGTATTTTACAAGGTATTGGTGGTCTTGATGGTATGCAAGTTTTACCCTATAATATTGGGATTGCTAAGTTTTTCCATTTTGAAAATAAAGACTTATTTCAGCCTGTTAAAGGATTGGAAATAAATAAAAGAATTCCAGCAACCGGAGTCGTTAATGGTTTAAAAACAAGAAGCGAAATTAGACCAGGAATGTCAAGTGATTTCATCCGTATACCTATTTATCAGGGTGATTACGATGCAGAAGGTTCAAATCCAGTTCTTAATAATTTTGTAACAGAAGTTATAATCTCAGGAATGAAATTACCAGGTTTACTTCCAGAAGGAAGTGATGTAGACATTACTATAAAAGTTGATCGGTCACAATTGATGAAATTTTCAGCCTATTTTCCAATTTTAAATTATACAGAAGAGCTAGAAATTGAAATTAAACAAACCGAAGCACCTACTGAAGAGCTTTTAATCACTGAGATTTCTAAAGCAAAAAAAGCAGCAATAAAGATTGATGCAAATGAAGTTATAGAATCACTGGACAAACTTGAAAGTCAATTAGATAATGAAAAAGGAAATGCAGATGGAAAAATGAAAATCATGGATGGGTTGCGAAAAGAGCTAATTAAGTTGGAAGTTGCTGAAAAAAATGCAGAATGGCCCAAGGTAGAAGAAGAGCTAAAATCTACATTTTACGATTTTGAAGATTTAGTTGATAAAATCAAGTCTAATAATATTGAGGTTGGATTTAATATTGAAAAACTAGAAACTACTATTGCTGATTTTAAAAAATCTGTTGAGAATATAATACATCTCAAAGATTTAAAAGCAGCTAAGGAATTAAATGATTTAATCTTTAATGTTAGTATTGAATTACGAAATGATGTTACAGGTGGTGATATAGATAGGAGAAGGGTTGAATACTTAGACAGTGAATTTGACAATCTAAGTTGGAAAGACAAAAACAAGGCCCGACAATTAATCAATCAAGGTTTAATGTTTGTTGCAGAAGGCAAGTCAAGCCAACTTGATCCTCTTGTGCGGCAGATTTATAAATTAAAAATTGATTTAACCGAAGGAGATGATGGAGGTACTTTAGAATAATAAATTTTCTGTAAATGGACATTCAAAAAAAATCAATATTATCTCAAAATTATCTCTTAGATGATAAATACACTGTTTTATTTTTTATAAAAAAAAGTAGAAACGCCGAAACATATAGGGTTAGAGGGGTTGATAATAAACTTTACTTTCTCAAACTTTTCAATTACTCGAATCTTCATGCATCTTCATTTGATACTGAAAATAATATCTTGGAGATTGAGATTTTAAAAAGTATTCAACATGATAATATTTCGTCTTATAAAGATAGCGGAGAATTATTTTTTGAAAATAGACGATTCGCATACTTGATACTTGATTTCATTGTTGGGGAAACCTTGGCTGAAAAAATTTTAAGAGAAAATACATTAACTATTTATGATTTAAAATCGATTTTTTCAGATGTATTAACAGGGTTGGCTTATTTACATGACTTGAATGATCCAGTCATACATAATGAAATAACACTAAATAATATAATGATTGATTTATCTGGGAGTACTCCTAAAGCTAAAATAATCGACTTTGGTTATGCTAGGTATTTTCATCGACCAACTAAAGAGTTTTTAAGAGATGGATTGAATCTTAATTTTCTAGCTTCAGAATGTTTTAAAAATATTTATTCTCCACAGTCAGACTTGTTTTCAGTAGGTGCTTTAATTTATAATATTTTATATGGTAATCCGCCATGGTATAATGAAATATCCCAATTTAGAATAAATGAAAAAAACGCCGAAGAGTGTATATTAAACGAACGAAAAAAAAATCTTTCATTTGATAATGTTTCACAAGAAATAGTTGATTTTGATCGATCCATCATTAAGATTGTAAATAAAGCGTTACAAATAAATACTGAAGATAGATTTCAATCTGCGGATGATTTCTTAAAAGCATTAAATGGCGGTGTTGAAGTTGACGATTTTTCGAATGTTAGTGAAGCTGTAACTGGTGATTTCAAAGAACGTAAAATTACAATCAATAAGGGCTCAGGTATGGGCTTCGACGCTATTGCAGGTTTAGATGATTTGAAAGCTGAAATGCGAAAATCTGTTATTGATATTTTGCAAAATCCAGAAAAAGCAGCTCAGTATGGTGCAAAAATTCCTAATGGAATGATTTTATATGGTCCTCCGGGTTGTGGTAAGACATTCTTTGCTAAGCATTTTGCTGAGGAGGTAGGGTTTAATTTTATTCTGACAACGCCCTCTACCTTGAAAAGTAAATATGTAAATGCTTCACAAGAAAACATAGCAAAAATGTTTGAAGAAGCAGAGAAGAGTGCTCCTACAATTATCTTTATTGACGAAATCAATGAGTTGTTGCCAAATAGAGATAGTGATTCCCATGAAATGTCAAAAAGTGCAGTTAATGAAATGTTGGCCCAAATGGATCGAACAGGAGAAAAGGGAATTTTTATTGTTGGTGCAACCAATTATCCTGATATGATAGATCCAGCAATGCTTCGATCTGGCAGACTAGAAAAAAAATTCTATCTACCCCCACCGGATTCAAAATTGCGAACTTCTTTATTTCAAATGAGCTTAAATAAGAGAAAAAAGAAATTGGATTTTGGAATAGATTATGATAAACTATCTACTTTAACTGAAAATTTTGTTAGTGCAGATATTGAATCGATAGTAAATGATGCTTCAGCAATAGCGATGTCAGAGGATACAAGAATCACTATGCAACTTCTTGAAAAAGTTATTGCTAATTTTAAACCATTTTCTAAAGAAGAATTAAAAAAATATGAAAATATTCGGGCAAAAATTAATGGTGAAAAAATAGATAATTATATTGAACGCCAAAGGATTGGATTTAAACCATAATTGTATATCATATGAATTCACTAAATTTTGATAAGCTTTTGATTAATACTGCGTTTTGTTTCATGGCTTCTGATGGTAAAATCGATGCTAGAGAAATTGATATAATTAGAACAATGTGCGCTGAAAAGACTTTATTAAATGATTTTAATCAAGAAATCAATCATCTTATTTCTAAAATAAACAAAAATAGTAATTTGTTTATTTCTGAGTATTTTGATCTATTAGCTAAATCTTCTTTGACTGAAAATGAAGAAATACTTTTAATCGATTTTGCAATAAAAACAATAAAAGCAGATAATCATATTGAATATTCTGAAATAAAGCTCTTCAAAACTGTTAGACAAAATTTATCGATAAGTAACGAGACTATACTTACTTTTTTTCCAGAAATTGAAGCTTTCTTAGAATCGGATCTACAGACAAAGTCTAATTCTCATGAATTTTCCAATTTATATTTAAATGACTTAGAATTGCCACATTTTGATTTTGTTATTGAATCAAATGATAAAGCTGCAAATGATTGATTCTCTTTAGATTATTTAATAATAAGTTTTTTTATCTAATCCAATATCATAATTATTTTTAATTTAATTTATATGCAAATTTCCGATGAATTAAAAAATTCGATAAAGAATAAGTCAGATCAAGATTTAGAAAAAATGTTATTCGAAATGGATTTATGGAATCCAGAAGTATTGCTTGAGGTTGAAAGTGAGTTAAAAAAACGAAATAGATTTCCAGAGTATTACACTGAAAGATTAAATATTTTAATTGAAGCTGAGGATAAAGAGTTGAGTCATGGGCAACCTGCTTCTTTAATGGGTCAAATTGCAGCTTGTATTACTGTATTTGGATTAGCAGGAATTTATTTCGGTTGGAGTTATAATAATTCAAAGGTGAACAGTAAGTATACAGGCAAAGAATATTATAAGTATAATCTAAAAACCAGAGAATTTGGTAAATACATATTTGTAATTTCCTTACTTATTGCCATATATGGCATTTTCTCAAGATTGTGATTAACTCAAATGTAGTACTTGGAAATTTTTAAAAACTTCTTGTAGTTGTCCTAATATAAAAATTATAGCTATAATTTTCAGTTTTAAAATTATTAGATCCTGCAAATGGTGTAACACTCGGAGAGCTTACTTTAGCTGCTACTTTGTAATAACCAGGACTTAGACTTATTGAATTAGACAAACCTGGAGAGATGACAATTTTTTTACTAGAAGGGCCGCTGTATAGAACAGTCAGAGTATATTTCGTATCATTTTTGATTGAAATATCAGCTGTAGTATTATAGAGGCTCCCTGAATATGAACGCTGTGGAGCAGGCATCTCTCCATGTTTTCCTGCCATAATCGTTGAAACTTCTTTATCAATTATCTTTTCTTCAGCTTCAGTAGTATAAGCACCGTAAGGGTATTTTTTTAAATATGCTTTATAAGAGGCAATTGTATTTAGCTTTTTAGCCTTTTCCCATTCTCTTTTTTCATTAATACTTACGTTATCTGAATAATTATTGTTGTAATTGTTATTTGGTGTTTCTTTTTTTGTAAGAAGCTCTAATTCTTTTATTCTTTGTTGTGCCTCGTATACATGTTTACCATACCTATAGTCCTTAATATACTTTGTATAAGAGCTTACATTATCATAATACAATGCAGTTCCCCATGCATTTTGCTCCTCAAGTCTTTTTGCTTCTTCAATTCTTTTTGTTGCTAGTAAATTTTGTTCTGTGCTAGCTTGATATCTGTGATTTCCATAGGGATACTGGTTTAAGTATTGCTCGTAGGATTTTTCTGTGTTTAGTCTTTTGGCGTAATCCCAGGCTACATCATCGTACATATAGGCAAGTCTAGTTCTTATCTCGGGACTATATTTGCTATTGGGATGGCTTCTTAAGAAAGAATTGTACTCAATTATATTATTATTTGATATCGCTTTTTCATATTCTTTTTGTACAGAGCAGCTCAAAAAAAATAAAATTACTATGGGTATAAGTATATATTTTTTCATCTTATTTATTTTTGACTGGTTCTTTTATTGAAACTAAAAGCCCAATTGCTAAAATAACATCAACAATATTCCATAATTCCCTGCCTAGTGCAATTTTCAAAAAAGGCTGGAATAATAATGCTAGTCCAATAAATAAAATCATATAATTTGTTAAACCTTTTTCATATGAATTGTAAGCAAGTAAAGAAGAACCAAGGAATACAGCAAAACGTACAAATTGATAATATCCGTATGGCATTTTAGCTAAGCATAAGAACAACATTATTGCTAGTATTATTTTTACAGTTTTCATGATTTTCATTTTATTGAAGAAATGTGCTTTTACTGCTGTAAATATAGTATAATAAAATTATGTTATATTCGTAATATCATTAGCTATTTAACTAATCAAATACAGCCAAAATGAAAAAATTCAACTTTGATATTGTTTTTAAGATTATTGTGTTGATTCAATTAGCTCTTATATTAGTATTTACACTTTTGAATGATTCTCCTGATTATTCTCAGCAGGTTGTTGAGCCTAATGAGAATGGCAGGTTCAAAGAAGTAAAAATAAAAAGATTCAATATCAATGGAGATGAAATGGGTGAAGAAGTTCGTATTCTAGACACTCGGACAGGGGAATATGTTGTACATTAAAGAGTTTAACAAATCGGAATAATCTTATCAGTCTAAAGCAACTGGTTTTACTCTAATAGCTATATTAAATGATATACTTTAAAACAAACTACTACCTAAAACCTAAATATCTTAATTGGTTCATTGGAATTGTAGCATTTGCTTATATTTTTATTTCATTATATTTTCCTTATTCCCAAAAGCAGCAAGTAGAGATAGTCTTAGCAATATTTTATGCAATTCTTTTTTTAGTGGTATGTTTTTATTTCTTCTTTGAAACGTTAGACAAAAAAGCTATTGAAAATGAAATCATAAAACTTGAGTATGAAAAAAGTAACACTTTAGAATGTAACAGTTTTTTTGAAAAAGAAGACCTACTAAAGAAGTATAAAAAAGCGCATGAAACATTAGCAGATTCTGCAACTTTTGTGCATTTAATCAAATCAAAAGATCAAATTACAAAGGATTCCAACTTTGGGAATTATTTTAAGATATGCATAATTCTTCTTTTGGCATATCATTCTGTTGGTTATTTGAAACCAATTGGCCCCAATATTTTTATTGGAGTGGTCTTAATGTGTATTATTTTTTGCATTCGAATATTAATCTGGGAAGTAATAGGGAGAGACAATTTCACCTCATCAATTGCAATTGGACATGCTTTGATTATATATATGCTTTTCATTTGTGGAAAGAACACGTATATCAGTAGTTATGGCGACGAAATATTAGGTAGCTATTTCGAGAAATTTGAATATAGGACACAATACTATGTAAATGTATTTCCAGATGGTGAGGGAAGTAAAAATTATAGGTTGCCAGCAGAAATTCATGTGTATTCTGAGGAAGAAGAAGGTGAGCTAACCGAAGATGCTAACGGGATTGAACAAAGGAACACATATACTATCAAATACATAATTTTAGAAAAAGTATTGTGGCCAAATGAAGGTTATTTAGAATTTAACGATTGCCAACTTGAAGTTGGGAAAAAAGTTCAGTGTAATGACCAGGAGGGAGAGTCTTGGACTATTGAACTAACAAATGAAAAAGTAAGATGAGCAATCTAGCTAAATGGTGTTGACTTACTTTTTTAAGAACCCTTTAACTCCTCAACCTCCCTCAATTCAACAAATCTCTCTACCTTCGCCCTATCATCAAGAACCCTTAACTGGGTACCAACCGAGAGCAACACTCCGCGGTGGTAATACGATGAGGACTTACAGTCACAATAAAATGTAATCTTTATGTATTTTT
>Ga0164293_10003383_pt1 | contig 13596 bp, 11 predicted proteins | sample GEODES118metaG_FD_111487 | JGI IMG/M metagenome (GOLD analysis project Ga0164293, IMG submission 111487) | Eutrophic lake water microbial communities from Lake Mendota, Wisconsin, USA - GEODES118 metaG | ecosystem: Environmental > Aquatic > Freshwater > Lake | place: USA: Lake Mendota... | reverse complement strand
TGGAGTCTTTGACGGGTGAGGAGAAGGTGAAGGGGGAAGAGAAGGAGGCGGTGGTGACTGAGGGGGGGGCGAATCCGGCGGAGTGGGTGCATTCGCGGGCGGATGCGGCGATGGTGGGTGTGACAGGGGTGAAGTTGGCGGTGCCGATGGAGTTGGGGTGGCAGGTGCCATTGATGGAGAAGATCAAGCGGGGGGAGATGCTGGTGGCGTCGGCGGTGATTCGGGCGGGGAAGGTGTATGTGGGGTGCAAGGAGGGAACGTTTTATTGTGTGGAATTGGAGACTGGCAAGGTGGTGTGGAAGGCGACGACGTTGGGGGCGATTGATGGGGCGGCGGCGTTTGCGGGGGAGTTGGTGGTGGCGGGGTCACAGGATGGGATGGTGTATGCGTGGCATGCGGAGACGGGGAAAGAGGTTTGGAAGTTTGAATCTGAGGCGGAGATTCATGCTGCGGCGAATGTGTGGGTGCCGCCGGGCCAGAGTGAGGCGCGGATTTACATCGGGAGTTATGATTACTCGGTGTACTGCCTGGAAGCGGCCACGGGGAAGAAATTGTGGGCGGCGGAGACGGGGTATTACATCAATGGGGGATCGGCGATTGGGGATGGGAAGGTGGTGTTTGGCGGCTGTGATTCGGTGCTGCATGTGCACGATGCGGTGACGGGGGCGGAGGTGCGGCAAATTGAGGTGGGGGCTTACATTGGGAACAATGTGGCGATTGCTGATGGAGTGATTTACGTGTCGCACTACGGCAACAAGGTGGAGGCGTATGCGATGAATGACGGGATGAAGGTGTGGGAGTATGGGGAGCGGGAGTTTGAGTATTACGCGGCTCCGGCGGTGCAGGGGAACTGGGTGGTGGTGGGGGGGCGCGACAAGCGGATGCATGGGATTGATCGGATCACGGGAAAGGGGAAGTGGGAGTTTCGGGCGAGGGATCGGATCGACAGTTCGGCGGTGATTTGTGGTGGGGAGAAGGTGGTGTTTGGGAGTGACGACGGGTATGTTTATGTGCTGGGTTTGGAGGATGGGAAGGAGCTTTGGAATTACGAGATCGGGGCGCCGGTTAAGGCGTCGCCGGCGGTGACGGACAAGTGGGTGGTGGTGGGGGCGGACGATGGGGTGCTTTATGGGTTTCGGCATGGGGCAGTGGCGAAATGAGTGTCAGATTGGGGTGGTTGGGTGACGTTAAGGTGAGGTAGGTGGTTGGGATGCTGAGAATTGGGCGTGCTTGTTTGGGCGTCTTGACTGGCAATCCCCGAGCTTGCGTGTAGGATTCTGTTTCGATTTTTAAAACCTGTTTTAGCCTTTTCACATCATGTCGAACGTCATTGAAGCGCCGCCCGTTCCAGCCAAGGAGGAGAAGACCGAGGCGGGGAATTACTTTGTGTCGAACTACCCGCCGTTTTCCTTTTGGAAGCCGGATCAGGTGGGAGCTTTGGAGGCGGTTTTGGATAAGCCGGCGCCAGTGGGAGTGCCGCTGGGGGTGTATTTCCACATCCCGTTTTGCCGGAAGCGTTGTCATTTTTGCTACTTCAAGGTGTATACCGACAAGAATGCGCGGGAGATTCGGGCGTACATTGATGCGGGGATGAAGGAGATGGCGGCGCTGGCGGCGAGGCCGTATTTGAAGGGGCGGAAGGCGCAGTTTGTGTATTTTGGCGGTGGCACGCCGTCTTATTTGTCGGTGCCGCAGTTGAAGGAGTTGTCAGCGCGGATGAAGGATTTGATTCCGTGGGATGAAGCGGAGGAGGTGGCGTTTGAGGCGGAGCCAGGGACGCTGAGTGAGACGAAGTTGGAGGGGATTCGTGAGGTGGGGGTGACGCGGTTGAGTTTGGGGGTGGAGAATTTTGATGATCACATTTTGGAGTCCAACGGACGGGCGCATCGATCCGGTGAGATCGAGAAGGCGTTTCGATTTGCGCGGACGCTGGGGTTTGAGCACATCAATATCGATTTGATTGCGGGGATGATGAATGAGACGGAGGCGAACTGGAAGGTGTGTGTGCAGAAGGCGATCGACCTGGCTCCGGATGCGGTGACGATTTATCAGATGGAGGTGCCGTACAACACGACGATTTATCAGCGGATGAAGGAGGAGGGGAAGGTGACGGCACCGGTGGCGGATTGGCCGACGAAGCGGCGGTGGGTGAGTGAGGCGTTTGACGCGTTTCAGGCGGCGGGCTACACGGTGACGAGTGCGACAACGGTGGTGAGGGATCCGAAGACGATCAAATTTGTGTATCGGGACAGTTTGTGGAGCGGGGCGGATTTGCTATCGAGCGGGGTGGCGTCGTTTGGGCACTTGGGAGGGGTGCACTATCAGAATCAGGCGGAGGTGGGGCCTTACATGGAAGCGTTGGATGCGGGGAAGATGCCGGTATTTCGGGCTTACCAGACGACGGCGGAGGAGTTGTTTATTCGGGAGTTTGTGTTGAAGCTGAAATTGGGAGGGTTTGCGCCGTCTTATTACAGGGAAAAGTATGGAGAGGATGTGTTGACGCGATTTGCGCCGCAGTTGAAGAAACTGACCGCTGAAGGATTCATGGAGATCGCGGGGCCAGATTGGGTGAAATTGACCCGTGAAGGGCTGTTGCAGTCTGACCGGATTTGCTATGAATTTTTCCTTCCCCAGCACACGCAGTATGCACGGTACACTTGAGTCTGATTCACCCGTTCAAGGAAGTGGAGGAGTGGAGCCGGATCCTGAGCAGGATTTGGCACCGCTGGTGTTTTTTTACGGGCTGGGGAGCGCTCGTCCGCGGGTGACGTTCATTCCGGCGGCGGAGTTGCCTGACGAGGAGAGGCATTTACTGGCGCATGACACGGACATGACGCCTCGATTGAGGAACTATCATGGGTGTGAGATTGATCTGGATGTGCATGCGAAGGCGCGGGTGGGGAATTACCTGGTGCGGGCGTCGGTTTTGACGCGGAGGAAGGATGGCAAGCCGGTGGAGTTTGGGGCGATCGGGATTCATTTGGATCATCTCCCTGAGGTGGCGCGTGAGATGGTGGTCGCGGGCAGGGTGCCGTTTGGGGCGATTTTGGAGGGAGAGGGGGTGGTGCACACGAGTCATCCGAGGGGGTTTTTTCGGATTGCGGTGGATGTGAGGTTGGCGGAGTTGTTGGGAGCGACGTCGGGGCAGGTGTTATTTGGGCGTTGCAATGTGTTGTTAAGGCCGGATGGTCAGGCTTTGGCGGAGGTGGTGGAAGTGCTGCCGAGAGGCGGGTGAGTTTGGGGTGCTACTAAATTGGTCGGATTGGCGTGATAATTGCTCTAATTAGGGTCGTTCGGATTTTAATTATTGACACTCAGGTTTTTTCTAAGAAATAGCATTGATGAGAATTAAACCGGAGGATCAGAGGCAACTGGCTGCCCGATGCATCATTAGCATTCGGAATGGGGTGGGGGAGTCGAGGCGGGAGTTATCTGAGGCGATGGAGATGTCACCTTCGACTGCGGGACTGTATGTGGACCAGTTGATTGGGGCAGGGTATGTGATCGAGACGGGATTGAAGCATGGGGTCATGGGGAGGCCTAAACGGAGGCTGGAGGTTCGGCTTGAGGCGGGCTGGTTTGTGGGGGTGGAGTGGAATGGCAATCAGGCGAATGCAGTGAGGCTGGATTTTGCCGGGGGACGATTGGATCTAGAGAGCCGGAGCTTTAAAGAGGGAGTGAATGCTATGGAGGTCATGGAGGTGATCGAAGAGATGATCGCCAGTTTGATCAAGGGGAAGTCGGGTCGTTTCTTGGGGATTGGATTGGGGGCACCCGGGGTGGTGAATATTGAATCGGGGACGGTGGGGGATTTTGGTTTTATTGCTGATTGGAATGAGGTGCCGGTGAAGGCTCGGATGGAGGCTCGATTTGGGGTGCCTGTGACGGTGGCCAACAACTTGCGGGTGATTGCCCTTGCTGAGCGCTGGTTTGGGGGGGCGAAGGGGATGGAAAATTTTATTATTTTGGGGCCAAGAAGTGGTTTGGGGGTTGGGTTAGTGATTGGGGGGAAGCTATTGGATGGAGTGAATCACGCTGCGGGTGAGTTGGGGAATTGGGGGTGGAACGGGCCGTTGGGCGGGAGTGAATTGCATCTGGCGTTATCGGCGCCTGCGGTGTGGAGGCGGTTGACCCATGCGGCGCCTGGGACGCCGTTGCCTGAAGATTTGCGGTGGGAGATGGCAAACATTGCGGCGAAGCTGGATGATTGCTGGAAGGAGGTGGCACAGGACTTCGGTCAAGTGGTTGGCTGCCTGCATTTGCTGCTCGATACCGAGGCCATTTTCGTGCATGGACCTTTGTGTGGATTGGGGAGAGGGTTTTGGGAGGCGGTGGTGGATCTTTCGATCGTTTTGATGCCGCGGTTGGCGGCGCGTCGTCCGCCATTGGTTTGCTCAACTCTGACGGATGAAGCGGGTGCTTTGGGTGCTGCGAGTCTTGCGATGGAGCATTGGGTTCCGATTTTGTAGGATTGGGAGGGAGTAAAAGGTGAGAGACTGGCGGGGGAAGTTCGTTAACTTGGAGCGTACTTTTCGCTATGAAATCTCGATCATCGACTGCCAAAGACCCCGGGCTGCATGCGGCCTATGCGAAAGATCCGATTGCTGCGGATGAGGCGATTTGGGGGAGAAGAAGTGATCCTGTGACGAGGCGGGGTTTTTTGGGGAAGAGCGGGTTGGCAGCGATGGCGGCGGCGTTGGGTGGGCCGATTGTGTTTTCAGAGAAGATGCCAGGAGGTTTGATTCCGGCGGCGATAGCGCAGGCGCCAGGGCCGTTTTCGATTCCTGGGAAGGATGGATTGGTGTATTTGAATGACCGGCCGGTGAATGCGGAGACACCGGCGGCGCTGCTGGATGACGAGGTGACGCCGGCGAAGCATTTGTACATTCGCAACAATGGTCACCCGCCAGTTAAAGCCGATATTGATGTGGCCAAGTGGACGCTGCGGATTGAGGGGGAGGCGTGCAAGGAGGCGCGGACGTTCACGCTGAAAGAGTTGAAGGAATCGTTCACGCATCACACGTATCGATTGGTGATGGAGTGTGGGGGCAATGGGCGGAGTGAGTTTAACCCACCTGCGACGGGGAATCAGTGGACGGTGGGGGCGGTGGGATGTCCGGAGTGGACGGGGGTGCGATTGAGGGATGTGTTGGAGGCGTGCGGGATGACTGAGGCTGCGGTTTATGTGGGGTATTATGGGGCGGACACGCATCTGTCGGGAGATCCGAAGAAGTCGGCGATTTCACGCGGGTTACCGATGAAGAAAGCGTTGGAGGATGAGACGTTGCTTGCGTTTGCGATGAACGGGGAGGATCTGCCATGGATCAACGGGCATCCATTGAGACTGGTGGCAGGAGGGTGGCCGGCGTCGGTTTCGGGGAAGTGGTTGACGAGACTGGTGGTGAGGGATCGGGTGCATGACGGGGAGAAAATGCAGGGATCGTACATGGTTCCAAAGTTTCCGGTGCAGCCGGGGACGCAACTGGCGGATGAGGACATGAAGATCATTGAGTCGATGCCGGTGAAGTCGTTGATTACCAGGCCTGCATCGGGAGAGACGCATGCGATGGGGAAGGCGCTGGAGGTCAGGGGGCATGCGTGGGCCGGGGATTTGGCTGTGAAAGAGGTGTGGGTGTCGATTGACTATGGATCGACGTGGAAGCGGGCGGAGTTGAAGGCGCCGGTGAATCGATTGGCATGGCAGCGATGGTCGGTGGCGATTGAGTTTCCGCAGGTGGGCTATTATGAGGTTTGGGCGCGGGCGGTGGATGAGAAGGGCGTGAGTCAGCCGATGGTCGTGCCGGGGTGGAATTCCCACGGGTATTTGAACAATGCGTGTCACCGGGTGGGCATCCAAGTTGCTTGAACGAAGATGAGAGCGGTTATTTTTTGGATGATGGGATGGCTGGTGGTGGGGGCCACGGTGGGTGGGCAGGAGGTGGCGGTGGATGAGTTGACGGGGTTGAAGATGGCTCCGGGCTGGGAGCTGGTGAGGAACAACTGTGTGACGTGCCACAGTGCGAAGCAGTTTTTGCAGCAGAAGGGGACGAGGGAGACGTGGCGATCCGTGATCAAGTGGATGCAGGGGCGGGCGGGGCTGTGGCCGCTGGAGGCGAAGACGGAGGAGGAGATTTTGAATTATTTGGAGGCCAATCATGGTCCAGGGAAGGAGTTTCGGCGGGCACCGATTCCGGCGAATTTGATGCCGGTGAATCCGTATGCGAGTGCGGCGAGGAAAGAGGCGGAAGAGAAGGAGAAAAAGGGAGAGATTCAGCGGGTGAAGCCTTGAGCTTCTGACTTTGTGAAATATTTCACAATCTGGTTGCCGGTGGGTGGGGGGCGTCGTATTCCTTGGAGGGGCTACAACAGCCCCTGCTGAACCCCATTTATTGCTATGGTTTCCGAGATCGAGCCTATCCACGCCGCCTACGATTCGAAGATCGAGGGGAATGTGATTTTCACCAAGCTGGATTCAGCGATCAATTGGATGCGGAAGAACTCGCTGTGGCCTATGCCGATGGGGTTGGCTTGTTGTGCGATTGAGTTGATGGCGACGGGGGCGAGTCGGTTTGATATTTCGCGGTTTGGGATGGAGGTGATGCGGTTTTCTCCCCGGCAGAGCGACGTGATGATCGTGGCGGGGACGGTGACTTACAAGATGGCGCTGGCGGTGAAGCGGATTTGGGATCAGATGCCTGAGCCGAAGTGGTGCATTGCGATGGGAGCGTGTGCTTCGAGCGGGGGGATGTATCGGAGTTATGCGGTGTTGCAGGGGATCGATCAGTTGATTCCGGTGGACGTGTATATTTCGGGGTGTCCGCCACGGCCGGAGGCCTTGTTGGAAGGGTTGATGCGGTTGCAGCGGAAGATTGAGACGGAGACGTCTTTTGTGGATCAGAAGAAGGAGTTGCTGGCGTCGTTAGAGGATTGAGTTTTTACCGGATTGATATCATGACACACACGGAAATGGTCGCGGCATTGAAGAGTCGGTTTGGAGCGAGCGTCTTGGGAACGGTGGAGTTTAGAGGGGAGCAGACGGTGAATGTGACGCTGGCGTCTATTCATGAAGTGATGGCTTTTGCCAAGGGTGAGCTGGGGTTTGATTATCTGGTCGATATTTCCAGTTTGGATCATTTGGGTGAGGAGCCCCGGTTTGAGATGGTCTATGAACTCTATGGTTACGGCCATGGCCGGCATTTGCGGATCAAGTGCAAGGTGTCGGAGGATGAGTCGGTGCCGACGGTTTCCGATCTTTGGCTCACGGCGGATTGGCATGAGCGGGAGGCTTATGACATGATGGGAATCGACTTTGCCGGGCATCCGGATTTGCGGCGGATCCTGATGTGGGAGGGGTATCCTTTCTTTCCGTTGCGGAAGGATTTTCCTTTGGAAGGACGTCCAAGTGATATGCCGGATGTGGCGTTCACCGGGGTGGCTCCGCTCGAGGGCGGGCCGTTTGTGACGAGTGCTGGGGGAGCGGATACGGTGGCGCGGGAACCGCGTGCGCGGCGGGTTTAGGGTCCTTCCCAACCGCGCTCTTTGTGGTGCAGGTTAGGACGCCAGGGCGCTGAGCGATTGATCTTTGCGTCCGTGTTTGGTTGGGGGTTCGTCTTCGGGGAAGGCTTTTGAGATCGCATTCTGGAGGACGGTGAGGGAGTAAGGTTTGGTCATGATGTCGATCGGAGGCGTGCGGCCCTGGCTGAGGACGATGAATTCGTCGGGATCGATGATGAAGCCGCTGCAGACGATCACAGGCAGGTCGTTGCCATCTTCGCGGAGCTTGCGGAAGGTGTCGCGGCCGGAGAGTTTGGGCATGTAGATGTCCAGGAGGACGGCGTCGATTTTTTGATCTCCGGCGTCGATGATTTCGAGGGCTTGCTGGCCGTCGGAGGCCTCGATGATTTCGTAGCCGAGGAATTTGAGCATGTTGACGGCGATGTTGCGCACTGGGGCTTCGTCGTCGACAACGAGGATGCGGCGAAGGTTGGGGGCGGCCGCATTGCGCAGGCTGATGAGAGAGGTGTCGGGGGAGGCTGCTGGAACTTCTTGGGCGACGCCTGCGAGGCGAGGAATGAAGATGCGGAACTCGGTGCCGCGGCCGATTTCGCTGTCGAACTCGATCCAGCCGCCGTGATCCTGGACGATTTCCTGAGCGGTGGCGAGGCCGAGGCCGGTGCCTTTTCCAGGTTCCTTGGTGGTGAAGAAAGCTTCGAAGATACGCTGGCGATTTTCCGGGGAGATGCCGCTGCCATTGTCGCGAACGGAGACGACGACGAAGGGGGCGGGAAGGGCTTCTGGACGGGTTGTGTCCGGGCGGCTGGTGTTTTCGACCTCGAACTCGATGACGCCACCTTTTTCAGGAAGAGCGTCGCGGGCATTGATGCCGAGATTGAGGAGGACCTGTTCGATTTGGGTGCAGTCGCCGAGGATGGTGGCGGCGGATTCGGGCGTTTTGGTTCGGATGCTGATGCGAGGGTCGACGCTGTGGCGGAGGAGGCCTTGGACGTCGGTAATGACTTGGCGCATGTCCGTGGGTTTTTTCTCCATCGTGCCGCGGCGGGAGTAGCCGAGGAGTTGTTTGACGAGTTCGGTGGCCCGGGTGGTGGCTTGGCTGGCACCTTCCAGGCGGGTTTTGACTTCGGCTTCGTTGCCGTGGGGGGTGAGTTCGGCGAGGGCGATGTTGCCGTGGATGGCGGTGAGGAGATTGTTGAAGTCGTGGGCGATGCCGCCGGTGATCAGGCCCAGGGTGCCCATTTTTTGGGATTCCCGGAGTTGGCGTTCGAGGAGGGTGACCTTGGAGTGGTCACGAAGGATCCAGATTTGGCCGATGACGGCACCGGACTCCGAGATCATGGGGAGGGACTGGAGTTCGACTTGGACGGGGGGATTGAGGGGCAATTCGCCGGTCAGTTGACGGCGTTCGTTTGGAGTGGCGGCGAGTTCTTTGAACCAGGCTTCTTTGTCTTGTTTGGTGACGAGGCGCTCTTTGAAGAGGGCGGTGAGGCGTTTGCCGTCGCGGCCGACGAGGCGTTCGAGGGATTCGCCGAGGAGGGCGTCGAGTTTTTCGTTGGAGGCGATGATTGAACCATGAGCGTCGATGACGACCATGCCTTCGTCGCTGGCGGCGAAGAGGCCTTGCATGGCGCTGAAGGCTTCGCGAACGAGGCGTTCGGCGTGTTGGAGGCGTTGGGCGGTCTGGCCGGTGTGTTCTTCAGCGGAGGCGAGGGCTTGATGTTGTTTGGCGAAGAGGAGGTTGATCTCGGTGCGGACTTTGAAGAAGGTGTCGGGGAGCCAGGTGGAGGATTCGTGCTCGGGCGGGAGACCTTTGAGGAGGCGGCAGGTGCCGTCGATGGCGGCTTTGGCGGGGCTGAGGACCCAGTCGCTGATGAGGTAGGCGGCCAAGAAGACGCCGCCGCCGAGGAGGATTCCGGTATCACCGAAGAACCAAGCAAGGGGTTGGCCCATCATTTTGGCGGCTCCCATGGCGGGGAGGAAGCCGAAGAGCCAGAGGGGACCGAGGAGACGGAGGCGGGTGGAGTGCATGGGTGGGGAGTGGGGCGGGAGTGAGGAGGGTGCTGATTGAGTGGCCTTTAGTGCGCGACTGCGATGGGGGTGGGATAGTTGACGGGAGAGTGATTTAGGGGTTGCTGTTGAAGCTGGTTTTGGGAGCCAGAAAGGGCGTTCGCGAAGGCTGGATGCAGGCTGCGGAGAGTGTCTTGGAGGGAATTGAAGGCGCTTTCCAAGCGGGCGAGGCGGTCTTGGACGTGGCCGAGGGTGGTAGCGCAGCGGAAGACGTCGCTGTGGTTGGTGGCGGCTTCAGATAGGGTGTCGTCGCGGAGACGGCGCATGTCGTTGTGCATGGCTTCGGCGAGATCATCCATGCGGCGTTCGACGGCGATGCGTGTTTGGCTGAGTTCGCTGCGGCTGGCGTGCTGGAGTTCGCGGTAGTTGCCTTGAAGCGTTTGGATGGCGCGGTCGAGGGCGGGGTGGGAGGATTCAGGAGGGTGTTCTTTTGAAGGGGAGGGGAATTGGGTTGGGTTTTGGGAGGTGGCGGACCAGAGGTGGTCGTAGAGGCTGTGGGCTACGGGAACGGCGATGCGTTCGAGGGTGGATGTCGGAGGGGGGGCATCGGCCTCTGGCTGAAAGAGATCGCCTGAATCCGAGGCGCTCGTAGTGGGGGGAGATGGGAAGCTGATGGGCATAACTTGGTGATAATTGTGATACTTTACATAACAACAATGAATTATGCTAGTGAAAAGTTAAACTTTCTTGATTGAATATAAGAATTGATGGTTTCCAGATAGGTGGCATTACCTAATCGGAGGGATGCCGATGACGCAATCGTTGACAGGTTGGCAGGGTGTTTTATGAAAGAGGCTGGCTTCTTTAAGGAACCCGAAGTAATTTCTCATCGATATGTCACAACCTGCACACGGCTATACCGAAGACAGCATCCGATCTCTGGACTGGAGGGAGCACATTCGGCTGCGGCCGGGGATGTACATTGGGAAGTTGGGGGATGGCTCGCAGCCGGAGGACGGGATTTATGTGCTGCTGAAGGAGGTGGTGGACAATGCGATTGACGAGCATGTGATGGGATATGGGACACAGGTGGACATCACGATTGATGCGGATCAGTTGGTGACGGTGCGTGATTTTGGGCGGGGGATTCCGCTGGGGAAACTGCTGGAGTGTGCGGCGCAGATCAACACGGGGGCGAAGTATGACAGCGAGGTGTTCAAGCGATCGGTGGGATTGAACGGGGTGGGGATCAAGGCGGTGAATGCGTTGTCGCAGTTTTTTGAGATTCAGGCGTTTCGGGAGCAGAAGACACGGGCGATCGAGTTTGAGCGCGGGGTAGTGAAGTATGAGATGAAGCAGCCGAAGGACTCGGATGGGGTGAATGGAACCCAGATTTCGTTCCGGCCTGACGTTGAGAGTTTCACGGCGCAGGTGCACTACAAGCTGGACTACGTGAGGGAGATGCTGCGTTTCTATTCGTGGCTGAATCCGGGGCTGACGTTGACGCTGAATGGGGAGAAGTTTAAGTCGAAGAACGGGCTGGTGGATCTTGTTCAGGCGAAGTTGACGGAGGAGCCGCTGTATCCGGTGATTCACATTGAGGGTGAGGATGTGGAGGTGGCGTTCACGCATGGGACGGGATACGGCGAGGAGTACTATAGTTTTGTGAACGGGCAGCATACAACGCAGGGGGGGACGCATTTGGCGGCGTTTCGTGAGGCGGTGGTGGCGGGGTGTCGGACGTTCTTTAACAAGCAGTTTGAGCCGAATGATGTTCGGGGATCGCTGATTGCGGCGGTGAGCGTGAAGGTTCAGGAGCCGGTGTTTGAGAGTCAGACCAAGACCAAGCTAGGGTCGACGCACATGGAGCCGAACGGGCGGAATTTGCGGGGGCACATCTCGAGTGTGGTGGCCCAGCAGTTGGACAATTACCTGCACAAGCATGCGGCGGTGGCGAAGGGCTTGCTGGAGAAGATCCAGGCCAATGAGAAGGAGCGGAAGGAGATCAGCGGGATCCAGAAGGCGGCGCGGGAGAGTGCAAGGAAGGCGAAGGTTCACAACAAGAAGCTGCGCGATTGCCGGATTCATTTGGACAGCAAGGACAAGCAGCGTGAGGAGAGCACGATCTTTATCACTGAGGGTGACAGCGCGAGCGGATCGATCACCAAGAGCCGGGATGTGAACACGCAGGCGGTGTTTAGTTTGCGCGGGAAGCCGCTGAACTGTTTCGGGCTGACGCGGAAGGTTGTTTACGAGAACGAGGAGTTTTACTTGTTGGCCAATGCGCTGAGCATTGATGAGAACATTGAGGATTTGAGGTACAATCGGATTGTGTTGGCGACGGATGCGGATGTGGATGGGATGCACATTCGGCTGCTGATGATCACGTTTTTCCTGCAATTCTTCAAGGAGCTGGCGCATGATCCGAATGTGCGGCAGGGGCACCTGTACATTTTGCAGACGCCCCTGTTTCGGGTGAGGAACAAGAAGGAGACGTTGTATTGCTACAACGAGGAGGAGAAGCAGAGGGCGCTGAATCGGCTGGGGCGGAATGCGGAGATCACGCGGTTCAAGGGATTGGGTGAGATCAGTCCGGATGAGTTCAAGCATTTCATCGGGCCGGACATGCGGTTGGAACCGGTGTTGATGCCGGAGCACAAGAGCATCAAGGAGCTGCTGACGTTTTACATGGGCAAGAACACGCCGGATCGGCAGACGTACATTGTGGACAACTTGCGGGTGGAGGCGGAGTTGGAGGCGCGGGTGGAGGAAGCGGTGAAGGGCTTGCCGGAGGCGGCCTAGCGGCTGGGTGCTGGCTAGATCATGGTAGCGTATTCGCGAAAGGTCGCGGGTGTCTTGGCGTTGTTGGGGGATGCGTTGTGTTTGCTTGTTTTTGATTGGGCTGGGCATGCCGGTTTGGGCGGCCTTGGAGGTGCCGGCTTTGTTTTCGGATCATGCGGTTTTGCAGGCGGGGGCTAAGGTGCCGGTGTGGGGATGGGCTGATGAGGGTGCGGAAGTGAAGGTGTCGTTTGCGGGGCAGGAATTGGTGGGGAAGGCGGGGGCTGGAGGGAAGTGGCGGGTGGTCTTGGTGGACTTGAAGGCATCGAGTGAGGGGCGTGATTTGATGATTGCGAGCGGGGTGGAGTCGATGGTGGTGAAGGATGTTCTGGTGGGCGAGGTGTGGTTGGGATCCGGGCAATCGAACATGGCGATGACGGTAAGTCGGGCCCGAGATTATGAGAAGGAGAAAGCGGCGTCGGATTTGCCTACTGTGCGGATGTTCACGGAGGGTAGCCCGAGGGCGGTGAGTCCGCAGGAGCGGTGCAAAGGGCAGTGGGTGGTGTGTGGTCCTGAGACGGTGGGGCGGTTTTCGGCGACATTGTTCTTTTTTGGTCGGGAAATTGGGTGGGAGATGAAGGCACCGATGGGTTTGATCAACTCGTCGGTGGGAGGGACGCCGATTGAGGCGTGGATTGGCAAGGAGGCGCAGATGGGGGATACGGGGCTGAAGGGTTTCTTTGAGCAACGGGCGAAGGATGATGCCGCATTTGATGCGGTGGCGGCCAAGGCGGGGTATGAGAAGCAATTGGCCGTGTGGACTGAGAAAGCGAAGGCGGCGAAGGCGAAAGGGAAGCCGGTGCCGAAGCGGCCGCAAGATCCGGTGGCGTTGAGGGAGAAGAAGGGGGACCTCGGCGGGTTGTTTAACGGGAAGATTGCGCCATTGATTCCTTATGCGATTCGGGGAGTGGTTTGGTATCAGGGAGAGGCGAACAGCAATGGGTTCAAGGCTGGTTTTTATGACGAGCATTTGATGCTGTTGGCGAGTGAGTGGCGGCGGTTGTGGGGGTATGAGTTTCCGATGGCTTGGGCGCAGTTACCGAATTACGAGGCGAATCGCGAAGACGGGTGGATGCGGGTGCGGGAGGGCATGTTCAAAGCGGTGAAGGCGGTGCCGGGAGCGGGGATGGCGGTGACGTTGGATGCAGGGGAGGCGAAGGACATTCACCCGAAAGACAAGCAGACGGTGGGGCATCGATTGGCGCGATGGGCGCTAGCGAAGGTGTATGGGAAGGG
>Ga0164293_10003382_pt1 | contig 13597 bp, 10 predicted proteins | sample GEODES118metaG_FD_111487 | JGI IMG/M metagenome (GOLD analysis project Ga0164293, IMG submission 111487) | Eutrophic lake water microbial communities from Lake Mendota, Wisconsin, USA - GEODES118 metaG | ecosystem: Environmental > Aquatic > Freshwater > Lake | place: USA: Lake Mendota... | reverse complement strand
CCGGCAAGGTTGCTGAAGACGGCCGCCACCGCGCAGGCCACCAGCGCCGGCCAAACCAGCACGGCGCTGAAGCGGCCGATGAATTCCTCCATCACGAACACCACCCCCATCAGCGGCGTGTTGAAGGCGCCCGCCAGGCCGGCGCCGGCTCCAAGGGCCAGCAAGTGCTCTGGCGACAGACGGGGCACCAGGGCCGGAAAGCGGCGGCGCAGGGCCTGGGCCACGGCTGCCCCCACCTGCACCACCGGCCCCTCGCGCCCCATCGGCAGCAACGCCAAGGTGGCGACGGCCCAGAGGCCAAAGCGCTGCAGGGTGGGCCGGATCCCCAGCAACCGATCCGCCTGGGGGGGATCATCGATGCTGATCATCGTCTGGGGGATCCCGGAGCCGCCGCCGCGGGTCCAGACGCTGCGCTGCAGGAGCAACAACAGGGGCACCACCAGCATCGGGGAGCACGCCAGGGCCAGGGTGAGGGGGCTCCAGGGACGGCCGCTGAAGATGGGCAACAGGCCCAGGAGCCGATCCTGGGCGCGATCCAGGAGGTTGAAGGGCCAGCAGGCCAGGCCCACCAGCAGCCCGAGCACCGCCAGCTGGAGCAGTTCCCGCACCAGGGCTGCCATTGACTCGCGCAGACGGTCCACGGTGGGTGCGCCACCAGCTACCCCCATGATGGGCGGCCTCAGAGCCGGCGCCGCTGGAGACAGCTCAAAGCCGCCTCTGGGCCCGCCCCAGGATCAGGCCGATCAGGATCGCCACATAAAGCTGGCCGGTGATCGCCAGGCTGGTGGCCACCACCTGGGCACCGACGCTGGCGGGGTTGAGAAGGCCGCCGCCCACAGCGGTGAGCACCCCGAAGGCCGACACCATCAAGGCGGGCGCCATCGCCAGCACGGGCGGCTGGCCGGCGGACACCGAAGGCAGCACGGCTGCGTTGAAGGACGACGGATCGAGCACCCACAGGGCGGTGAGCAGGATGCCGCCGGCGATCCCCAACGTGAAATACCCCGAGGCAGCCCCCAGCACCACCGAAGTGGTGACGATCGGCTCACGGGTAAGGGTGAGCACCTTGCGCACCACGGCCGTGAGCAGAAACAAAAGCCAGATCAGCACATGGGGAAAGGTGAGCCAGCGCCCGAGCGACGGCGTCAGGATCAGCGCCCCATGCCAGAGGATCTCCATCGCGATCGCCAGGCCGCCAAGGCCAAAGATCAGCCTCTTACTGCTTCGCAGCGGCGAAAAACGGCTGGTGAACACCAACAGCACCGCAGCCAGCAGGCAGAGCAAAAACGACAACAACCCGAGCAGCCGCTGCGTCAGCGGCAGCAGCAACAAAATCCCCACCTGCACCAACAGGGTGATCCGATAGCCGCGGTGGCGCTGGCGGATGCGGGACAACTCGGCGCGGGTGAGTTTCATGGGGGTGGCGCCGGCCGCGCCTGCGGCTCCGGGTAGCGGTTGAGCTGCTGGACCATCTTGGCCACCATCGCGGTCCAGCCCGTTTGGTGGCTGGCGCCGAGGCCGCTGCCGTTGTCGCCGTGGAAGTACTCGTGGAAGAGCAATAGATCGCGCCAGTGGGGATCGTCGCGGAACAGGGGCTCCGGGCCCTGGAAGGGGCGAGCGCCATCAGGCCCACGCCGGAACAGGTTCACCAGCCGCTGCTCCAGCAGCAGCGACACCTCCCAGAGGGTGTACCACTGGCCCGAGCGGGTGGGGAACTCCACCAGCAAGGTGTCGTCGTAATAGTGGCCGTACTTCTGGAGCGCTTCGATCAACAGGAAGTTGATCGGCATCCACACCGGCCCACGCCAGTTGGAGTTGCCGCCGAACATCGCCACCGGGCTGTCGGCCGGGCTGTAGGCCAGCGTCTGCGACTCATGGCCCTGGGTGAAGGTGTAGGGATGCTCCCCGTAGACCTTGGAGAGGGCGCGGATGCCATAGGGGGAAAGGAATTCCTCCTCATCGAACAAGCGGCGGCAGATGCGCAGCAGCCGCTCCTCGGGCACAAGCGAAAACAGAAGGCGATTATTGCGCCAGCGGCCCAGGTTTTCCACCAACCAGCCATGGCTGGTGCGCTCCCGTAGAAACCAAGCCAGGCTGCGCGTCACCTCCAGCACCGGCAATCGCTTGACGGTGTCGACATCAAAGCTGGCCACCGCCAGCAGCGGGATCAGGCCGGACACCGAGCGGGTACGCAGGAACTCCGTACTGCCATCGGGGCGCTTGATGACATCGTAATAAAAGCCATCCTCCTGATCCCAGTTCACATAGCCGCGGTTCCCCGGGGTGTTGAGGGTGAGGGCCAGCTGTACAAAGTCGTAGACGAAGCGCTCGCACAGCTCGGCATAATCGGGCTCCTCCCGGCTCAGCTCCACGCTGATCGTCAGCAGGTTGAGGCTGAGGGAGGCCATCCAGGCGGTGCCATCGCACTGCTCGATGCGGCTGCCATCGGCCAGCGGGAAGCGGCGGTCGAACACGGCGATGTTGTCGAGCCCCAGGAAGCCCCCCTCAAACACATTGTCGCCGGAGCGGTCATTGCGGTTCGCCCACCAGCCGTATTCCAGGATCAGCTTGCGCAGCGCCGCCCTCAGAAAGCCCAGATCCGCCTCCTCCCGGTTCTTGCGGTCGATCTGGAAGATGCGCATCGCCGCCCAGGCGCCGATCGGCGGATTGGGGTCGGAGAGGGCCCATTCGTAGGCGGGGGTCTGGGCGTTGGGGGCCGTGTAGTGGGGCGAGCGCAGCAGGGTGCACTGGTGTTTGGCGGTGGCTGGATCGAAGCTCGCGAAGGCCACCGCGTGGAACATCAGATCCCACTGGCAGAAGTAGGGGTACTCCCAGCCGTCGGGCATCGAGATCACATCCTGGGCATGCAGCCGCTGCCACTGGCGATTGGGCGACTGCCAGCGCTGCGCCGGCGGCGGCGGCGCGGTGGGGTCGCCCGAGAGCCAGCGCAGCACGCTCCAGCCGTAGTACTTCTTGCTCCAGAGCAAGCCGGCGGCCGCCGCCGTGTGGATGCGCCGCTCCTCCTCCGGCAGGCCCGGCACCTGGCTATCGAAGAACTGCTGCCACTCGCGCTCGCGGGCAGCAAAGAGCGCCTCGAACGCCGGGCCGAAAGGCTCCGCCGCTAGGGCGTTGGGGCCGCGCAGGCGCAGGGCCACCCCCCACTCCTCGCCGGGTTCCAGGGTGCGCTGCAGCCAGCGGGCGGCCTTGGTGCCCCGCTGCGCCGGGTTGATCGCCCCGGCCTCCCCCTCGATCAGGTGGCGGTGGAAGCCATCTTTCTGAAAGGGCCTGCCATTGGGCTGGCCGAACAATCGCTGCTGGTTCGTTTCGTTGTCGGTGAACCACCAGGGGCCGCTCTCACGGCAGTGCAGGTCGTAGCGGCCCAGATCACCCCCCGGCTGGGCCACCAGCACATCGCCCTCCAGGCCCATCGGCATTTCGTGCTCGTCGGGATAGCCCCATGACCAGGTATTGCGGAGCCAGAGGGTGGGCAGCAGGTGCAAAGGGGCCGGATCGGGGCCGCGGTTGATCGCCCGCACGCGGATGGCCAGGTCATCCGGGGCGGCCTTGGCCACCTCCACAAAGACATCGAAATAGCGCCCCTCGGCGAAGATGCCGGTCTCCACCAACTCGAACTCGGCCTGCTCGCGGCCGCGGGCCCGGTTCTCAACCAGCAGCTGCTCGTAGGGGAAGCGCTGCTGCGGGTATTTGTAGAGGCCCCGCACAAAGCTGTGGGTGGGAGTGTTGGCGAGGTGGAAGAAGTAGTCCTTGAGGTCTTCGCCGTGGTTGCCCTCGCCGTTTGCCACCCCGAAGGGTCGCTCCTTGAGGATCGGGTCCACGCCGTTCCACAACGCCAGGGAAAAACACAGGCGGCACTGGCGATCGCACAACCCCAGCAGGCCGTCCTCGCCCCAGCGGTAGGCGCGCGAGCGGGCGTGGTCGTGGGGGAAGGAGCGCCAGGCGTCGCCATCGGCGGAGTAGTCCTCCCGGACCGTGCCCCACTGCCGCTCCGGCAGATAGGTGCCCCACAGATCCCAGGGCTTCCCCTCCAGATCGCGCTCGGCCATGCGGCGCTGCTCGGAGGCCGCTGGCGCCTCGGCAGGCTCAGGCAGGGGCGCGCTCACAGCGCTTCCAGCACGGCCTCCCCCACCCGCAGCGCATTGGCGATCACCGTGAGCCCGATCCCCACCGACGGACAGCTGGGGAAGACGCTGGCGTCGGCGATCCAGAGGTTGGCGAGCTCATGGCTGCGGCCGCGGCGGTCCACCACCGAGGTGGCGGGGTCGGAGCCCATGCGGCAGGTGCCGCACACCTGGCCCATCGCCGAGAGGGGTGCCTCGCCGCGGGGGCGGATCGGCGCCGTCTGCACCACCGTGCAGGCCGGGTCTTCCTCCACCTTCTGCAAGGTGTCCATCCAGCGGTAGACGAGGCGGTCGTGGGCTTCGCGGTTGTTGGGGAGGTACTGGATCTGCAGGCTGGCGCCCCGCAGGCTCACCCGGTTCTCGGGGTCGGGGCGTACGCCGCTCATGGCCCACCAGGAGATGGAGCGGGAGGCGAGGCGGTTGAGGCCGAAGCCCGGCAGCAGCTTGGTGATCAGGGAAAGCACCGGCGGCGATTCGGCAAACAGGGCGTCCTGCAGCACGCCGCCGCCGCTCTGGATCGTGCCCAACGGAAAGCTGACATTGCGATCGCCCCAGGAGTAATCGCTGACGCCAAGGCTGCGGGCGTAGCGGCCGGAATTGGGGGCGGTGGCCAGCTGCAGAATCGCGGTCTGCTGGGGCTTCATCAGGTTGCGGCCCACCTGGTCGGAGCCATTGGCCAGGCCCCGGCTGTGCTGGTCGCTGGCGGAGCGCAGCAGGATCTCGGCGGTGTTGATCGCCCCGGCCGCCAGCACCACCTGGTGGGCGCTGAAGAGCCAGGCTTGGCCGTCGATCTCCGCCTCCACGCCGCGCACCTCGCGGCCGCTGGGGTTGACGTGCAGGCATCGCACCCGGGCACGCTCCCGCACCGTGACCGTGGCCGCCCGCCGGGCCGGCGCAACGCCGAACACCTCGGCATCACCGCTGGGATCCTCCGCCAGCTCCGACCAGCTCAGGGGCAGGTCGTAGGGGTTGGAGCCTTGGCGCTGGAGGGCTGCCCGCAGATCCTCCAGGAAAGGCTCGATCGGCCGCGGTGCCACGGAATAGTCGCCATGGCGGGGTGGGCCATTGGGATCGGCGCCGGAACGGCCATGCACGCGGTACAGCTGCTCAGCCCGCTCGTAGTAGGGCGCCAGCTCGTCGTAGCGCACCTCCCAGGCGGGCACGGGCCCCTCCTGCAGGGGCTCCCCCGCAAACTCCCGCTCGCGCATCCGCTCCAGCACCGCCCCCCAGATCTTGCTGTTGCCGCCGAGGGCATAGATGGTCTGGGGGTTGAAGGGATCGCCGTCGGGGCCGAACCACTGCTCTCCTGGGTGGTAGCGGTCCTTGCGGAACAGATCCACATCGGCCACGTTCTGATCGGCTAGGGCCAGGGAACCGCCGCGCTCGAGCAGCAGCACCCGCCGACCCGAGGCCGCCAGCTGGCCCACCAACGTGCCGCCGCCGGCGCCACTGCCGATCACGATCACGTCGTAGTGCTGGTCGTCGATAATCATCGCCACACGTAGATCAGCAGGAACAGAAGAATCCAGATCACATCGACAAAGTGCCAGAACAACGACACCGACGCCACACCCGCCTCGCCGCCCTCGTAGTTACCGGCCCGAAACGAGCGGGCCAGCATCAGGGCCATCAGCAGGACGCCCGTGAGCACGTGCAGGCCGTGGAAGCCAGTGAGCAGGTAGAAGCAGCCGCCGAACACGCCATCGCTCAGGCTGAAGGCGAGGCCCTGCCATTCCAGGGCCTGGCCGAGCAGGAAGTAGGAGCCCATCGCCATCGTCAGCAGCCACAGGCCCCGGAAAGCCCAGAGGCGCCCCCGCTGCAGCTGGATCTCGGCAAACCAGGCCACAAAACTGCTGCTTACCAGAATGATCGTGTTGATCAGCGGCGTGCGCACCTCCAAGCCCTCCACGCCAGCCGGCAGCCACTGCGGGGCGGAGAGCTTGAACACCGCATAGCCGGCAAAGAAGGCCAGGAATATCACACTCTCCGAACAGAGAAAGATCACCATGCCCGTGAGGTTGTGGCCGCCGGCGTGGCTGTGGGCGTGGGAGGGGCTCTGGGCCTGGATGGGGGTGGTCATCGCTCAGGCCCTCTGGGAACGCTGGACATAACGCTCCTCGTCGGCCACCAAGGGACGATCGAGGCCGTAGCCGTAGGGAGCGTTGAGCACCGTGGGCACGTCGTCTTCGAAATTCTCCAGCGGCGGCGGCGAAGGCAGCAACCACTCCAGGCCGATGGCGTTCCAGGGATTGGGACCCGCCTTCTCGCCCCGCACCCAGGAGCTCACCAAATTGAGCAGGAAGGGGATTGTCGCCACCCCGAGCAGGAAGGCCCCGAGGCTGGCCAGCACATTGGCCAGGGCGAACTCCGGGTCGTAGGAGGCAACGCGGCGGGGCATGCCCATCAGCCCGGCCCAGTGCATCGGCAGGAAATTGAGGGTGCTGCCCACGAACGTGAGCACAAAATGCAGCTTGCCCAGGCCCTCATACAGCAGGCGCCCGGTGAACTTGGGGAACCAGTGGTAGATCGCTGCGTACACGCCGAAGGTGATCGTATTGAAGATCACGTAGTGGAAATGACCCACCACAAAGTAGGTGTTGCCCACGTGAATATCCACCGGCACAGTGGCGAGCATCACGCCGGTGATGCCGGCAAAGATGAAATTCACCAAGCCCCCCAGGCAGAACAACATCGCCGTGGTGAGCCGCAGGCGGCCACGCCAGAGGGTGGCGATCCAGGCAAACACCTTGATGCCGGTGGGCACGGCGATCAGCATGGTGCTGAACATGAACAGATGGCGCATCCACTGGGGGGTGCCGCTGTAAAACATGTGATGCACCCACACGATCAGGCTGAGCCCCGTGATCGCAAAGGAGGCCAGCGCCACCAGCGGGTAGCCAAAGAGCGGCTTGCGTGCATACACCGGAAACAGCTCCGAGAAGATGCCAAACACCGGCAGCACCATCACATACACCGCCGGATGGGAATAAAACCAAAAGAAGTGCTGATAGAGCATCGGATCACCGCCGCCCTCCGGCTGGAAAAAGCTGGTGCCGAAGCTCAGATCAAACAGCAGCATCACCGCCCCGCCGGTAAGCACCGGCAGGCCCACCAGCTGGATGATCTGGGCGGCGAGGGCGGTCCAGCAGAAGATCGGCATGCGGAACCAGCCCATACCCGGGGCCCGCATCCGCAGGATGGTGGTCACGAAGTTGACCGCCCCCAGGATCGAGGAGACCCCGGAGAGGGCCACCGCCACGATCCACACAAACTGGCCATTGATGAAGTGACCCAGGGGATTCTGGGTGCTCACCGGCGGATAGGCCCACCAGCCGGAGCTGGAGGGCCCGCCGGGCAGGAAGAAGCTCAGCATCAACAGGGTGCCGAACAGGGGAAACAGCCAAAACGCCAGGGCGTTGAGCTTGGGGAAGGCCATGTCCGGCGCGCCGATCATCGGCGGGATCAGCAGGTTGTTGAGGCCATTGAGGATCGGGAACAGGAACAGGAACAACATCACCGTTCCATGCATCGTGTACAAGCCGTTATACACACTGGGATCCACCAGATCCGATTCGGGGGTAAGCAGCTCACCGCGGATCACCATCGCCAGCAATCCCCCCACCAGCAGGTAAAACAGGGCCAGGACGATGTACTGGATGCCGATCACCTTGGCGTCGGTGTTGAAGGTAAAGAAACGCCGCCAGTTGTCCGGGGCGCCGGGCAGGGGATGGGAGGCCGGCCGCAGGGGGGGGGTGATCGAGGCGGAGGAAGACATGGGAGGGGAAGACCGCGGTCGGAGGGGAATGGGCTGGGCTCAGCCTTCGTGGGCAGCTTCGGGATCAAGGCCGACGTTCACCATGGGCGGCGGGGCCGGCGGCACCACCGCCCAGCCGCGGTCGCCCCGCTCCAGGCGGCGGCGGTAGCTCTCCTGGGCGGCGTTCCAGCTGGGGGCCAGGGGCCGGGCGGCGGCCTCCTGCAGCCAGCGGCGGAAATCGGCCTCGCTCTCCACCACCACATCACTCTGATTCGCGGCGAAATAGCCGCCGCTGAACATCGAATCCCGCAAGCGGTAGCGGCCGACTCGGGTGGGGGTGAGCCGGTAGCGGATCACGCTGCCGGGGAGGATGTCCTGCTTGAGGCGAAAGGCGGGGATGAAGAAGCCGTGGATGACATCCAGGGACACCAACTCGAAGGCGGCTGGCTGATCGACGGGCAGATGCAGCTCAGTGCTGCGCACGCCGTTGGCGTACACGAACTCCCACGACCACTGGCGGGCGATCACCTGGATCGGTCCCCCGGCGGTTCCGGCGTCTCCGGCGTCGCCGGCATCAGCCGCCGCAGCGCGGCCCGCCACCTGCAGGGCCTGCTCGCCGCCACCCACCCTCTCTTTGCCACCAAGAGTGGCGAGGGTGGCATCGACGCGGGTGGTGTGCCAGGCGATCGCCATCACCACCACCAGGGGAATCAGGGTCCAGACGATCTCCAGGCGTGTATTGCCCTCGATCGGATCACCGTTGTCCAGGTCGTACTTGTTGGAGCGGTGGAACAGCAGCGACCAGAGGATCACCTCCACACAGCCCAGGAAAAGAAACGTGCCGATCGCGGTCTCCAGGGCGAAGAGGCCATCGACGTAGGGGGCGGCAGCGGAGGCGGGCACGGGCAGCCAACCGGGCACCTGCGCTTGCATCCACAGGCTGGCGAGCAGGTTGACGGCCAGGGCAATGGCCACCAGCAAGGGGGTCATGGCAGGGCCTCGCGCAGGTTCTGGCCAGCCGCCAGCAGCTGGTCGGCGGTGACGTGCACGCCGAACTCGGCCGCCAGCTCCGCCCCGAGGGTGCCGTGCAGACCGAGCAGACCAAACAGCAGCAGGCCCGCCAGCAGGTACAGCCACTGCACCTGGCGCCCCATGTCGCGGCGCCAGAGGAAGCGCTGGTAGCCGCGCCAGATCGTCATCAACACGATCAGCAGCAGCAGAAACACGCCGCCCACGCCATGCCAGAGCATGGTGGTGATCGCATCGAGGCCGATGCTGCTCCTGACGCCGGCGATCGGCTGGGCGAGCAGCATCTCGTAGAAGCCCGCCGCCACGGTGAAGAAGCTGAGGCCGGAGCAGACGAGCAGGTTGTACCAGCCCACGTCGTGCAGGCCGGCCCTGGTCACGGGCAGGGCCAGGAAGCGGAAGAGGCGCCGCTCGAAGGGGTAGAGGGCGCCGGCCACATCGAAGGCGATGGCAATCACGAACAGGCCGATCGTGAAGTGCACCAGGTTGGGATGGAGCGGCAGGGAATAGGGGAGGCCGTTGGGCCCGAGGGACCCGGCCAGCTGCTCGATCGGGGCCGGCTCGCTGAGGTACGGCAGGGCCATCACACCTGGCCCTGGCGAATCGCCTCCACCACCGGCACGGTGTGGAGGCCGTAGATCCAGACCAATTTGTCGCCGAGAACGATCTGCACCAGGATCAGGGCGCTGGCCAGCGCGCCAGCGCCGAGGAAGGACAGGGGCAGGCTGCCGGGGTCGCGGCTACGCAGCACATAGCGCCAGCCGGTCAGCAGTGAAAGCACCCCCGCCAGCGACCAGCCGATGGTGGTGTGGATGTCGAGGATGGCGCGGGAGCCACCGAACGGGGAAGCCAGGCCGGCCTCCACCTGGCCAAAGATGATGGCCACGAAGATGGCGCCGGTGGCGAAGAGCAGGTTCCAGAAGCCCACTTCAAACAGGGCCGGCCGCCGAGCTACCACCCCCACCAGGTCGTAAACGAAGGCGACCAGCGCCATCGCGATCACGAAATGGACAACGATCGGATGGAGCGTGTCCATCCACGGCAGGTTGTGGTCGTTGAGCGGCGGCAGCAGGGAAGCCATTGGGGTGGCCGTGGTGGTGGCGCGGCACGGCGCTCTTCCACCCTGACCAGAAACGGTGCGACCCCAAGGAACTTGTCACGATTCCGCACATCGCCGCCGCAGGCGACGGCTCCAGCCGTAGACGGCCCCCAACGCAAGCCAGGGCAGGGGGGTTGGCTCGGGATCGCCCGGTGCGCTTTCGCCACCCACCCGAGGGTGCTGGAGAGGGCAAACATCGCCATGCCACTGGCATCGGTGCTGATGGTGACCTGACCGGCGAGGGCGCCTATGCTGAAATCTTCAGCGGGCATGTTCGCGACCGTGATCAACCAGTAGATCAGACTTCCTGCGGTGATGCCAAAAGTATGCACCATCACTTGCGATACTCGAGACCCGAAGACAAGAACACAAGAATACCAGGCGAATACGGCAATCTATGCAAGGAGAGCGAAGACGGGTGGATCAAGATAACGCCTCTGGCGCTCAGCGCTGGAGTTCGAGTTCGCGGCATTCTTAACAACCAGCCAAATCAACCCGGCCCTTGTTGGTGTGCAATAGCCGACGGCCCCGCCCGAACCATCGGCCAAACGGACCAACGCCTGGAAACGCCCTACGGTGACTCCGTTCTCAGCGCACTAACACCGTGTCCGCCCCGGCCTCCCCGACTCTCCGCTGGCTCACCGCCGCCCTGCTGTTTGCCGGCGCCGGCCTCTCGCTGCTTCTTCCTTTCGTGTCGGCTACTTTTCTGACGATCCTGCTGGGAAGCGCAGCGGTGGTGGCGGGGGTATCGCAGCTGCTGCGGCTCACGGCCGCGGCGGACACCAGCGCCAAAGTATTCCGGGCCCTTTCTGGTCTCCTGTACCTGGTAGGAGGACTTTCCTGTCTGGTGTTCCCGATCCAGAGCACGGTGAGCCTGACGTTGTTCCTGGGGGTGCTGCTGCTGGTGGAGGGGGTGATGGAACTGGCGGCGGCCGCCAGCCAGGCCGTGCCCGCGCGGGGGCTGGTGTTGCTGGATGGCATTGTCACGGCGGTGCTCGGTGGCATGCTCGTGGCCGAATGGCCGAGCGACAGCGTCTGGGCGATCGGCACCTTGTTCGCCATCTCCTTGGGCTTCTCGGCGGTGAACCTGCTCACCGCCCCGGCTCCCGCTCCGCAGACGAACGGCTAAGGCACAGCCGCGCCGGCGCCCCTGCCGAGCCTCTGCCGTTCCTGCGTTGCTCAGGGCCAGTATTTCCTGGCGTACAGGGCGTCGCACCAGCCCTCGCGATGGAAGCGGCACTCACCGAGATGAAGATCGAAGCGACGCAACAGGGCACCGATCTCGAGGTAGGTGGAGCCGCCTTCATAAAGGGGCTCCACCGAGGTTTCAATTTGCGCCCCCTTGAGGTTGGCCGAGCGCAGCCATTGCTCCGCCCCTTCTAACACCAACTTCTCCGCTCCTTGCACATCGACGACCAGAAAATCAACACTGGCCGGGATCAGGCCACTGGCGGCAAGCGCATCGATGGTAGTGGAGACCAATTCGACCGTGCGCACGTAACTGATCCCAGGGTGGGCCTCTTGATGACGTCCGAGGCCAAGCATGGAAGAGGAATGGCTATTGCTGGCAACGTTGAAACGGATCGCTTCCCCCGATCGGTTGGACAGGCAGGCTTGCAAAGCGTGCTGGCGCTGCTGACGGGCGCAGGCAGCCCGCAGCTGCTCATATACCTCGGGGATCGCCTCCACATGCCAGGCCTCGATGCCATGGGCGCTATAGTACTTGCTTTCGTTTCCGGTGCTGGCGCCGATATGCAGCAACGTTCGCGGGGCAGGAATGCCGTAGACAGCCATGCGCCCCAGCAGGCTGGCCCGCTCCTGCTCCGCCGTTGGCAGGAGGCGGTGCTTGATACCGCGCAACTGATTCACCAGGGGCGATCGGTAAAACGAAGCTAGCATTGGCACCCTTGAATTGCCTAACTTTATCACTCCTAGCTCGGTTTACCCGCCTGCTTCAAACCCAGGCCGGCCCACCAAGGTGCTGAGGCTCGCGGCGAGGCCAAGCTCCCCATAGCACGCCCGCTGGATTGCAGCATAACGGTGAACATTGCTCAAGGTCTTCTTGCTTCGGTACTGCAGCGCGGCTTCGCCCATCCCTGGAAGTAGGCACGAGCATCGCCATGCCAGTTGTGACGTTAACGTCACTGCGAACAAGGAGACATCCTTGAGCGCAAGGGTCATGGAATACTCGCGAAAAGGGCCATGTCTTGCGCATAGATGGATCGGATCCGCACCAGCAACCCTTCATCAGACATGATCGACTGCACATCAGAACGGCCAACATTCAAACGCAGCGCGCCAAAAAGGGTGGAGCGAGAGAATCGTGACAGATAGCCACGGGAACGCAGGTAGGATATTGCATCATCAATACTGGCGACATCATAGTATCTGTCCACCCTATATGGGCTGCCGTCATCGTAGGACAAGTACCACGCCTGAGGACGAATGTGCGGGTCAAAACAGTAGGGATTTCGCCCCAACGATGCCTCCATCTCATCAACAAGGGCGCGAAGCTTGTCACGGTCACTGCCATACTTCCAAAATCCACTATTGACCGTTACCGGACTCAGGCGCTTGCACAACTCACCAAATCCCGAGAAAAATCGCTCGACAGGATCACGCAAGAGGGCAAAGACGAAAAAATCTTCCGGGTCAACTGGATGAAAGTATCGTCGCTCATAGGATAAGCCCAACACCTTCATCATTGTACTTCAGGCATTCTTTGGAATCTTACAATAGACCAGCTTTCGGCCATGGTCAATCCATGTATGGGACATCCTGGGACATAGAAAGTCTTGAAACGAAAGTGCTCTCATCGGAGGGAGTCGGCACCTAAGACTACCAGACAACCAATCATACGGAAACCCTTAGTGAGTCTCCTTGCCATTGTGTTGGAGGTGGACCCGTCGCAGAGTTACCGCACTGAACACCAGGCGACCTCTAGAACAAATCACGGCAGACAACCAAGATTTTGACGGCACCGGATTTCCTCCGGCATCGCCAGGCTGTCCCCCCGACGCGGATCCACCACCCCCAGGCTGCCACCGCCGGGCAGCACCTCGACACTGTTCACCGCCCCCATCACGGCGGAGGGCTTCAAGCTGTGCCCCATGGCCGCCAGCAGGGCCTGCGTGTCGGCGCTGAAGCCCTCCTCCAGCTCGAGGCGATCGGGCTGGAGCTGGTGATGCAGACGTGGCGCCAGAACGGCAGCGGCCAGATTGCGCTCGCCCACCAGCCGCTGCAGCAGCACCTGGGCCACCGCCGTGGTGATGCGGCTGCCGCCGGGGCTACCCGTCGCCAGCCAGGGGCTGCCGTCGGGGCGGAACACCAGGGTGGGAGCCATCGAGCTGAGGGGCCTTCGGCCAGGCGCCAGGGCGTTCGCCGGACCCTGCACCAGGCCGAAGGCGTTGGCGACGCCAGGCTGGAGGGCGAAATCGTCCATCTCGTTGTTGAGCAGGAAGCCGGCGCCGGGCACCAGCACCCCGTCCCCGGACGGAAGGTTGAGGGTGGTAGTGAGGGCGTCGTGTTTTAACGAGCGGGCCGCCACCGAGAGATGGGTGGTGTTGGTGCCCTCAGGGG
>Ga0164293_10003376_pt1 | contig 13613 bp, 15 predicted proteins | sample GEODES118metaG_FD_111487 | JGI IMG/M metagenome (GOLD analysis project Ga0164293, IMG submission 111487) | Eutrophic lake water microbial communities from Lake Mendota, Wisconsin, USA - GEODES118 metaG | ecosystem: Environmental > Aquatic > Freshwater > Lake | place: USA: Lake Mendota... | reverse complement strand
CGCTGAGCTTCGGGTGCTGTCGTCCAACCTGCGCTATGGCCGAGTCGAACCCACCGGTTTCGTGAAGCTCGCGAAGGAGAACGCCGACGTCATCACCGTGGCGGAATTGACCCCGGAAGCGGTCGAGCGCTTCAACGCCGCCGGGCTGGCAGAGACGTTTCCGTACTCCCAGTTGATTCCAGCGCCTGGCCCGGGCGGCATCGGCCTGTGGAGTCGCTATCCGCTCACCGAGGTGACCGCGCCGCGGCGCCGCAGCGTCTCCATGCCCGGGGCGCGTATCGAGGTTCCCGGTGTGGAGTTGAAACCGCTGGTTGCCAGCGTGCACATCCAGTCTCCGGTCTCCGGCGACACTGACACCGTCGACGCCTGGAGCAACGGAATGGCAGGCGCCAAAGCGCAGTTGGACAACTTCGCGCGCGAAGCCGGCCCGGCCGCGGTGATCATCGGCGGTGACTACAACAGCACTCCCGATATGCGCCAGTTCCGTGAACTGCTGACCAACGGCTACCGCGACGCCGTTGAACAACTCGGCGCGGGCTACGCGCCGACTTTCCGCGCGAACGCCGACATCCCGCCACTGATCACCATCGACCACATCCTGACCCGCAACGCTGCGGCGAAGTCGATCAAGACGGTGACCGTCGACGGTTCTGACCACCGTGCCCTGCTGGCCACCATCGCGGTTCCGCTGACTGCGGCGGCTAGTTGAGCGGTGTTCCGGGGAGCCTGTCGCAGTGCGGTCGGCGTTGTGCCGGTTGATCCCCGCTGCAGGGTCTTTCGTTCGATTCACGTGAGTTTGCCTCGACGGCACAAGTAGGTTTCGGACATGGGTCGACTCCTGGCGCTGGCGGTGCTGTTGGGCGTGGTGGCGTCGGTGGCCGCCTCGGCCTTCATCGAGGTGGTGGCCCTTGGTCAACAGTGGCTGTACACCGATCTGCCACGTGCGCTCGGCCTGGGTGGGCTGCCCTGGTGGTGGGTTGCGATTGTGCTGGTCGTTGGCGCCGGCATTGTGCTGCTGGCTCGGCGCATGCCGGGTGCGACCGGCCCCGGGCCGCTGACTGGGTTTCATTTCGATACTCAGGTGGCCCACATGCCGTCTGTGCTGCTGGCTGCGTTGGGCACCCTGGTCTTCGGTTTCGCCCTGGGGCCAGAGGCGCCGCTGATCGTGGTCGGGTCGGTGCTCGGTGCTCTGGTCATGCGCGGTCGTGGCGAGCAGGAGGTCTCGGCAGGACGTCTATTGGGTGGTGCCGCGGCGATTGGCGCGGTGTTCGGCAATCCCTTCATTACCGCATTCATGATGCTGGAGTTCTGCGCCATGGGCATGTTTCCGGCGCGCATGATCACAGCAGTGCTGGTTGCCCTGGGCAGCGGCTATGCGGTGCAGGTCGGGGTCCTGGGTTTCGCCGGCCTGGGTACGCACAGCCTTGCGGTGCCGGGCTTGCCCACGTACGACACGATCGGCCTTGGGCACCTAGGAGCCGGGATGCTGGTGGCGGTGGTTGCGGGCATCGTCGCCCTCATCGTCCGGCAGGTCGCCGTGCGTGCCGACCACTGGGCAGAGCGGGCGCGCGACCTCGCCGTGCTCGCGGCCGCTGCGGTGACGTTCGCAGGATTCCTCGCCGCCCGAGCGTGTGACATCAGCCCGTCATTGATCTTGTTCAGTGGCTTGTCCGGGATGGCCGACCTCGTCGGGGAGACGTCCCTGCTTGCAGTGAGCGTCATCCTGCTGGTGAAGGCGGTTGTCTATACGGCTGCACTCTCCGGGGGTATGCGGGGTGGGCCGATCTTTCCGGCCACCTATCTTGGTGTGGCGGTGGGAGTTGCTGCGGCCCTGGTGTTCACCGGCGTACCCGCAACACCGTTGGTGGCCGCGGGTATCGGAGCCGCGGCAGCCGGCATGACGCGAATGCCGGCCACCTCGGCGATCCTTGGCGCGATCCTGGTGGGGGGCAGTGGGGCTGCGGTTGCGCCTTTCGCGATCCTGGGTGCCGTTGCTGGATATCTGCTGCGCGAATGGGTAGAAGCCAAGCAGAGCGATCAAGCGGGGCTACACCCCACGGAATCCGCGGTGAACAAATGACTCGGGAAGACTAGGCAATAGATTTTCGTGGAGCCCCCTGTCGGGATTGAACCGACGACCTTTCGGAGTAATCACACGTCTGCGACAGTCCGGGACGGTATGCGTAAACCGTTGGGGTAGTTGCGGTTCCACTGATTCCGGGTCCCGTTCGTCCACTGCGATTCACGGCGTGTCGCAATCGTTTGTAGTCCGAAAGTAGTCGCTCAGACCGAGCGGCCGGTCAAACAGTCAGCGTTATCGCGACTCACGAGGTAGAGGCCGTCAGCCGCCGATTAACGGCGGCTGTCCCGGGGTCAGCCCGAGTTCGTCGAGGGCCACCTGATAAGCGGGCTGTTGGCAGTTGGTGTCCAACGGGGTTTGATCGCCCGAACAGTAAGGCTGGAAAATCCCCGCGGCAGCGTGCGGCGCGAACAGGACGGGAACCACTGCGAACAGCGCCGCTATCAGAATTCGCATAACTCACGATAGCTCAGGCCCGCCAGGATCTTCTAAGCCCGGAACGGGCAGCCTTAAGCGAGAGTTCGTCGGCGCGCACCACGCGCCGTCCACGCCCGCCTCAGTGCCGACAGCCAATAGGGCCTGGGGGAGGTGCCCGTGGCGTGCCCCGCTTCCCGCCTCTCAGGTCCACAGACGGGTCTCACACACAGAACTCAGTTCCACTGAAGCCTGTGGAAGCGGGCGCTGCTCTATAGGGCCGCCTGCGTCCATGAGGGGCGGGAGACTGGGGGCCTGGGGCACCTCCCGCACCCGTATGGTGGGGAACTCCCGGATCCGCAGCGGGCCGATCTGCTCCTGGGCGTGGACCTGCCACACCGTCCGGTATCCGTGCTCGGTCTGCGGCGCTATGTCGCCCTCGGCGATCTTGGCCGCGATCCATGCGTCGAACAGTTCCGCCAGCGTGGTCTTGTCGGTGACCAGCTGGCCGGTGATCGGGGCGGTACGGATCTTTAAGTGGCGCTGTGGTTCCCGGCGGGCATCTTCTTCCGATCGGCCGGTGCGACGAACTTTCCGCCGCCCCCCGTCGCTGTCCCGGACATACGTACGGGCCTCAAAGAAGTCCTTCCCCAAACGGGGTCACGGTGATCTTGCCGTGCTCCCCCGGCCCGAGGCGCTGTCTAGGCATCGTCGCCAGTGAGAGGCGTATGACCGGCCCGGACGCCCGGACCGCCCTGGAGGAGTTCATGGGCGGGGAAAGTAGTCGGGGAAAGTAGTCGGAAAGTAGTCGCTCAGGCACTTTCCGGCCTATCCAGCTACCCCGTATCGGGGTGTTTGCGCTGGTAGTCGGAGCCTCCTGTCGGGGTTGAACCGACGACCTTTCGCTTACAAGGCGAGTGCTCTACCACTGAGCTAAGGAGGCCTGCCGGTTCCCGGGTGGGACCGGCCACCGACACCTTATCGGTTTCAGTCCGCGCGGTTGTTGTGCTCGCGCTCGTCGTCCTCGGTTCCGAAGATGCTCAGCGGCCAGCGGCCCCGGCCCGGCATCGGGATGCGTTCGGCGATGGTGCTCAGCGGGTTGACCACCAGGGTCATCGCCACCACCGCCTCGCGCAGGGTCTCGATGGTGGGGCCCAGTTCCTCCATCCCGGGCGCCAGCCGGTTGAGGGAGTCGGTCACGATGGCCAACTGCTCCAGCGGTCCGTTCTTGGCGGTGAGTTTGTCCACCAGGCCGCCCTCGGAGAGCAGCCGGTCGGCCACTCCGTCCTCGGCCAGGATCCGTTCGAGCACCCCGTCCTCGCCGAGCAGCCGGTCCACCAGCCCGTCCGGCGCCAGGGCACGGTCCACTGCGCTGCCCTCTGCGGTCATCCGGTCAAGTAACCCGTCCGGAGCCAGAAGCTTGTCGACCAATCCGCCTGGCCGCAGCAGGCGGTCGACCGCGCCATCGGGGGCCAACGCTCGACCCAGCGGGGTGTCGTCGTCGAGCAACGACGCGAAGCGGTTGGCCCGTTCGATGGTTTCGTCGATACCCAGCAGGTGGGCGACCGACTCGCCGGGGGAGGGAACGGTGGCGTCGCCGAGACTTCGTTTCGCCATGTTGATCGCCGCTCCGGCGACCTCAATGCCCGCGTCAGCCGCCTCCAGACTCACCCGGGCGGGGGTGATCGCGATGTCTACCAGCAACTTGGCGAAATCCATGGCCCAAGTGTAGGCGCGCCGCGCGGATCAGGGCCGTTCCCCGGCCGCCGGGCGGCCTAATCCAACTCGGCTAACGCGGCCTTGATCTTGGCCTGTGCGCTGTCGAGTGCCTCCGGTGCAGGATTCCGGTCGACGTTGGCGAACCCGAAGTCGGTGAGGTTGTAGGCGGGGAATACGTGCACGTGCAGGTGCGGCACCTCCAGTCCGGCGATGATCATTCCGGCGCGTTCGGCGCCGAACGCCGAGCAGACTGCCCGACCGATCCGCTGGGACACGTCCATTACCCGGTGAAACACGGCGGAATCGACGTCCTGCCAGTTGTCCACCTCGGCGCGGGGCACCACCAGGGTGTGGCCCGGTGTCATCGGCTCGATGGTCAGGAAGGCGACGACCCCTTCCTCGCCCAGATCGTCTTCGTAGACAAACCTGCCCGGCAGTTCACGGTTGATGATCCTGGTGAAGATCGACGCCATGCGACCAAGCCTAAGCCGTGCTCGGCGGCCCAGAGGTCAGTCACGCTGACCGAACTGCATGCCTTCCAGGTTCCAGTAGCCGCGCATGTTGGTGATCAGGCCATCGTCGTCGACGCGGTAGCAGAACACCCCGCGCACCGTACTGGTGAACCCGCCGTCGAACTCGCTGCGCAGCACCAGGATGTGGGCCACCTCGTTGGGGGAACTCGACGGGAAGGTCTCCTCGCACGTCACCGCCAGCTTGTTAGGGCCGATGTTGGTGTCATAGAAGGCGGCGACGGCGTCCTTGCCGCGTACGCCGAGACCGTCGGGGTTGGTGACCGTCGTGCCGATCGGGTCCTCGATGACGACGTCGGGTGCCATCAGCGCCAGCCAGCCCGCACGGTCGTGGGACTGTACGCACCGCCAGGACGCCTGCGAGGCGGCCATGGCGGGCGTCAGATGGACGGTCTGCTCAGGCATGTAGCCGACCTACCGGTCGGCCTCGGTGTAGCGGATGACGCCGCGAATGTTGCGGCCCTCCAGCATGTCCTTGTACCCGTCGTTGATCTGCTCCAGCTTGTACTGCCGGGTGATCATGTCGTCGAGGTTGAGCCTGCCGATCTTGTACATCGACAGCAGCTGCGGGATGTCGAAGTACGGGTTGCCGCCGCCGAAAATGGTTCCCTTGATGGTCTTCTGCATCAGCGTGAGCATCGCCAGGTTCAGCGTCACGTTGGTGTCGACCATGCTGCCGATCGCAGTCATCACGCAGGTGCCGGCCTTGGAGGTGATCATCATGTAGTTCTCGACGTCGGCGCCGTCCAACTCGCCGACGGTCACGATGACCTTCTTCGCCATCAGGCCCTGGGTTACCTCAGCGATGCCCATCAACGCCGTGTTGAAGTCCTCGTAGACGTGAGTGGCGCCGAACTTCAGTGCGGCGTCGCGCTTCCACTCCACCGGTTCGATGACGAAGATATGGCGCGCGCCGGAGACGACCGCGCCCTGCAGGGCGGCCATGCCGACGCCGCCGACGCCGGCGATGGCGACGTCTTCGCCCGGCGTGATCTGAGCGGTGTGCGTCGCTGAGCCCCAACCCGTCGTGACGCCGCAGCCGACCAGGCAGGCCACCTCGAACGGGATCGACTTATCGATTGGTACCACCGAAGATTCGTGCACCACCATGTACGGGGAGAAGGTACCGAGCAGGGTCATCGGGAACACCGGTTTGCCGTCGGCGGTGTGGATCCGGTGGGTGCCGTCGGCGATGGCGACGCCGCCGAGCAGACCGGCCCCGAGGTCGCAGAGGTTGCGCAGACCGGCCTGACACGAGGGGCATTTGCCACAGGACGGGATGAACGACATCACCACGTGGTCTCCGACGGCCACGCCTTCCACGCCCTCGCCGACCTCGATGACGATGCCCGCACCCTCATGACCGCCCAGGACGGGAAAACCCAGCATTGGGATGCCACCGGTCACCAGATGGTGGTCGGAGTGGCACATGCCGGATGCTTCCATCTGGACCTTGACCTCGCCTTTTTGCGGGTCGCCGATCTCGATCTCCTCGATCGACCACGGCTGGTTGAACTCCCGGATGAGCGCGCCTTTTGTCTTCACTGCAAACCTCCGCCTGACTTCGATGAATCCCTGGTGGTCGACCTAGAACGTGTTCTCGATCACGTAAAAGCAATCCTATGACCTGACGGGTGTCAGGTCACCAGATGGGTACCGGCGCCTGTCCCAGCGGGTAGTAGCCGGGCAGTTTCTCCCCGGCCAGGCTGCGCTGGATCCGCTCCTGCATGCCGCTCGAAAGTTTGCCGTCCTGCATCAACTGCAGATACAGCTTTTGGACGTGGCCGAAGTCGAAGAAGTCGCGCTGCCACTCGATGAGCGCCTCCCCATTCGGCCCGGCGTTGAGTCGGAACCAACTGCCGCCGATGCCGTAGATCTCCTTGCTGTTTCCATCGGCATCGGTGGCGACCTGCTTCCAGAACCCGACGACCTCACCGATCTTCTCGTCGATCAGCACCCGCTGGTAGGGGTAGGTCCAGCCCTGCAGACCGGCCATCTCAAGGCCCAGGGCGATATCGCGGATCTCGTTCTTGCCGACGCACATCACGTCTTCTTTGGGCCCGATGTTCCAGCCGTAGGTGGCGTCGTCGGCGTAGAACTGGGCCAGTGGGGTCCAGTCACCGTTTCGTTCGGCCTCCCTATTGACCTCAAGCCAACGTTGGACGAACTCCTCCAATTGCTCGCGGGGAAGGGCAGCCATCAGTTCTCCTTCTCGACAATAAAAAGTGCTCGGGTAGGGCAGCTTTCGACCGCCCGTTCGATGTCGGTGCGTGCCTCGTCGGGCGGCTCGTCGTCGAGGATCTCGACCGTGCCGCGCTTGGGCACCCGGAAGTAGTCGGGGGCCTCCAGGGCGCACATGGCATGGCCCTGGCAGAGGTCAAGGTCCACCTCGACGCGATATCCGCCCACGGTCACCCCTTGCGCCGGCGGTAGCGGACGGTGGCCGGGTGGGCGAGTTGGACGACCATCTTCGAATGGTCGTTGCGGTAGCTCTCCGACGGCTGAGTCATCTCGAAGTCATACTCGCGCACCAGCACTGAGAAGATCGCCTTGATCTGCATGGTGCCGAACGCGGCCCCTACGCAGCGGTGCCGGCCCGCCCCGAAAGGAATCCAGGTCCAGCGGTGCAGCACATCCTCTTCGCGGGGCTTGTTGTAGCGGTCCGGGTCGAAGGCGTCGGGGTCGGGGAAGTCCTCGGCGATCCGGTTGGACACCGCGGGGGAGGCCGCGACGAAGTCACCCTTGTGGATCGGGTAGCCCTGCACCTCGAATTCCCCCTGAGCCACTCGCATCAGGATGATCAGCGGCGGGTGCAGTCGCAGCGTCTCCTTGATGACGTTTTCCAGCTTCGGGATCTGGCGCAGCGCATGGAAACTCACCTCCTGGCCGTCGGCGTAGAGGTCATCGAGTTCGGCGGTCACCTGGTGGTAGATCTCGGAGTGGCGCATCAGTTCGATGAGCGTCCACGCCGAGGTTCCGGAGCTGGTGTGGTGACCGGCGAACATCAGCGAGATGAACATGCCGGTGATCTCATCGGCGGAGAACCGCAGGTTGCCCTCGTCGTCCTTGATGGATACCAGAACGTCGAGCATGTCGCGCTTGGCTTTGTCGTCGGGCGGGTCGGCGATGCGCTGGTTCATGATTCCCTGCACCAGTCCGACCAACTTCCCGCGCGCTTCGTCGCGGATGCGGAAGCTTTCGATCGGCAGGTACGGGTCGACGTAGCAGAGCGGGTCGGTGCCGCGCTCGAGCAGGTGGTAGTACTCGGCGAAGCGGGAGTCGAGTTGCTCGCGGAACTTGCGTCCGATCAGACAGGCGGTCGAGGTGTAGATGGTCAGTTCGCCGAAGAAGTCCAGCAGGTCGATTTCCCCTGACTCACCCCAGTTTTCGATCATCCGCCGCACCTCGCGCTCGATGGTGGTGGCGTGACTTTTCATGTGGTCACCGCGCAGGGCGGAGTTGTGCAGCATCTCCTTGCGACGCTCGGGGCTGGCGTCGAACACCACCCCCTTGCCGAAGATCGGGGTCATGAAGGGATAGGCCTGCGCTTGGTCGAGGTCCTCGTCGGCGGCCCGGAAGAAGAATTCGTTGACCTCCTCGCCGGTGAGCAGGATGACCTTCTTGCCCGCCAACTGGAAGTAGCCGACGTCACCGCATTCGTCTCGAACGCGCTGCATCAAGCCGATCGGGTTGGTGCGGAACTCCTCGAGGTGGCCGTGCTCGGTTTCACCGCCGGAGACCCGTTGAACTTCCTTGGCGGTGCGACTTGTCACGATCCCTCCGGATACTTCAGTTGCTGACGTTCCCTGGGTGCATCCGACAGTGGCGCCTCGGGTTGCAGTTCCATCGAGACGACGAACCCGCCACGCGGGGTCTCGGCGACGAAGGCGACTGCGCGGGCCAGATCGCCGGCCCGCAGGAAATAGGAATGCCGGGCCTTACCCCACTTGGCCCAGTCCTCCAACGCCGGTGCGATGGTCTCCGGCGGCAGGCTCCAGCCCATTGACGTCTGGGTCGGCCCGGGGTGTACGACCGATGCGCGCACACCGGTCCCTTCCAGTTCCATCTGCAGGTTGGTCACCATCGCGACCAACCCCGCCTTGGCGGCGCCGTAAGCGCCCATGTGGGGCCGCTGACGCAGCGCCACGTCGGAGCCGATGAAAATCACATCGCCCCGTTGACGTTTCACCATCCCGGGCAGCACCGCGGTGGCCAGCCGGTTGGCGCCGATCAGGTGGATCTGGATCTGGGAGGCGAACTCCTCGGTTCCGGTCTCGTAGATCCGTCCGAAGAAGGTGTCGCCGGCACCGGCGACGAGGACTTCGATGTCGCCGAGTTCCTCGGTGGCGCGGTGCACGAACTGCGTCACCGATTCGGGGTCGGTGACGTCCAGAGGCAACGCCACCGCTTCGCCGCCGTCAGCCCGGATCCGGGCGGCGAGTTCCTCGCATTTGTCCACCCGCCGGGCACCGAGTGCGACGGGGAAGCCGCGGGCGGCGAGTTCGATGGCGGTCGCGGCACCGATACCCGATGAGGCACCCGCGATGAGGGCGGGCCGGCGCGCCGGGTGCGGGTCGAAACGGGGCATCAGCGCATCAGGCTTTCGTCACGGTGATCGGAAGGTGTGCGAATCCCCGCACGCTGCTCGAATGCACCCGCACCGCCCCGGCGGTGTCCACCTCGTAGCCGCGGATGCGGGTGAGCAGCTCGGTCAGTGCGACGCGAGCCTCCATCCGGGCCAGATGAGCCCCGAGGCAGAAATGCGCGCCGCTGCCGAAGCTGAGCAGTTTAGAGCCGATGTCGCGGCCGATGCGGAACTCATCGGGGTCGGTGAAGACCCGCTCGTCGCGGTGGGCGGAGCCGGGCATCAGCAGCAGCGTGTCACCGGGTTGCAGTGTGGTGCCGTGGAACTCGATCTCTTCGGCGACCACCCGGGCAAGGATCTGGCTTGAGGTGTCATAACGCAGGGTCTCCTCCACCCACAGCGGGACGCGCGCATGGTCGTCAAGCACACCGTTGAGCTGGTCGGGATTGACACCCGCCCAATACATGGCATTGCCAAGCAGTTTGGTGGTCGTCTCGTTGCCGGCGACCACCATCAGGAACAGGAAGGCCATGATCTCGTCGTCAGCCAGGCGGTCGCCGTCGATCTCAGCCTCCAGCAGCGCACCGGTGAGATCGTCGGTGGGGTTTCGCCGCCGCTGCCGCACCATGTCGGCGTAGTAGGTCAACAGCTCCATCGCCGCCACCAGAGCGGCCTGCGGCACGTCGGTGACGCCGTCCTCGCGGTGCATGACCGTATCGGCCAGTACACGCAGACGTTGCCGGTCCTCCGGTGGCACCCCCACCAACTCCGAGATGACGTCCATCGGCAGCTTGCCGGCGAATTCGGTGATGTAGTCGAAGGAGTCGCTGTCCAGAGCAGTTTCGAGATGCTCGCGGGTGAGCTGAAGAACCCGCCCCTCCAACTCGCGGATCCGGCGGGGCGTGAACCCCTTCGACACCAGGCTGCGCAGCCGCAGGTGCGCCGGGTCGTCCATCGCCAGGAACGACATCGTCCGGTAGGCCTCCGGCGTGCGGGAGATCGGGTCGAGTGAGACGCCGAGTTTGTTCGACAGGGCGGTGCTGTTGCGGAATCCGGCATGTACGTCCGCGTGCCGGGTGAGAGCCCAGAAATTCAGATCGTCGTTGCGGTACAGCGGCGCTTCATCGCGCAACCGCCGGTAGTACGGGTAGGGGTCCTCGTGGAACTGATAGTCATACGGGTCCAGAACGGGTGCGACCTCACTCATCGTCGCCTCCCAGGATCAGGCCGACCACGTAGCCGAGCCGTTCCGCGATCTGCCGATAGGTGAATGCACCACTGCCGGCCTGCACCAACGCGCCGAAATAGCTCATCTCGCACGCCGCCACCGTGCGGGGGTCGCCGTCGGGTCCCAGGGCGGACTTGATCCGCTTGTGAATCTCCGCCCCGATACGGTCGCGGACCACCCGGACGGCGGCGTCATTGCTCAGCAGGGCGGTGGTACACGCGGCGGCCACCTCAGGTTCGTCGGCGACGACCAGGGCCAGGTTGCGCAAGGCCTGCTGAACCCGCCTCAGCCGGGTGTCGTTGACGTCGGTGAAGAACGGCACCTGACTGACGAGGTCGAGGTACACCTCGGCCACCAGATGGTTCTTCGACGACACATAGGTGTACGCCGTTGCCGGCGCCACGTTGGCGCGGGCAGCGACCGCCCGCACCGTCAGGTCGGCGTACGACGAGGCACGCAGGGTGTCCAGTGCCGCACCCACCAACTTGCGGAAGGTTTCCTCCTGCCGCGGCCGACGGCCTTCGGCGCCGTCACGAGCGGCGGTCGCCACGGCATCCCTGGACACATGTCCAACGTAGTGCCGGGTGCTGCGGGCGTGCAAGATGCAACACCGAACATGCACGTGGAAGGCCACATGGAAGGTCCGGCCGCCGACGTGCCCTTGCCCCCTCGCAGATGCTGCGGATAGTGTTCAGCCGATCAGTTGCCGGACAGGTGTCCACGGAATCAGGGCGGGAGTCGCGATGGCGATATCAGCCGGACGCAGCAGTGATCTGTTCATTGACGGGCAACTCGTCCCCGGCGGCGCGGGCCACTACCCGAACATCAATCCGGCCACCGAGGAGGTGCTCGGCACTGCCGCCAACGCCGACCTCACCGACACCGACCGTGCCATCGCAGCCGCACGTAGGGCATTCGACGCAGGCGACTGGTCGACCGATACCGCCCTGCGGGTCCGATGCATCCGCCAACTCCGTGACGCCATGGGCGATCACATCGAGGAACTGCGCGAGATCACCATGGCCGAGGTCGGTGCTCCCCGGATGTTGACCGCAGCCGCCCAACTCGAGGGCCCGATCGCCGATCTGGAATTCAGTGCCGCCACTGCCGAGAACTACTCGTGGCGAATCGATCTCGGCGTCGCCGCCCCGATGGGAATCAAGACCCGGCGCACCCTGGTCCGGGAAGCGGTCGGCGTCGTCGCCGCCATCACCCCCTGGAATTTCCCGCACCAGATCAACCTCGCCAAGATCGGACCCGCACTGGCCACCGGGAACACCGTCGTGCTCAAGCCCGCACCGGACACCCCCTGGTGCGCAGCGATCCTCGGTGAACTGATTGCCGAGCACACCGACATCCCACCCGGAGTGCTCAACATCGTCACCTCCGATGACCATGCGGTCGGTGCGATGCTCAGCAGCGATCCGCGGGTCGACATGGTGTCCTTCACCGGTTCGACGGCTACCGGGCGGGCGGTGATGGCCGCCGGCGCCCCGACGATCAAGAAGGTCTTCCTCGAACTCGGCGGGAAGTCGGCGTTCCTGGTTCTCGATGACGCCGATCTGGCGGCCGCCTGTGCGATGGCGGCCTTCACCGCCTCGGTGCACGCCGGGCAGGGGTGTGCGATCACGACCCGTCTCGTGGTGCCCCGCGCCCACTACGACGAAGCCGCCGCGGCGGCAGCCGCCACCATGCTGGGGCTCAAACCCGGCGATCCGACCAAACCCGGAACCATCTGTGGCCCAGTGATTTCAGCCCGCCAACGCGATCGCATTCAGTCGTATCTGGACCTGGCGGTCGCTGAAGGTGGCACGTTCGCCTGCGGCGGCGGTCGTCCGGCGGACTCCGATCGCGGGTTCTTCATCGAACCCACGGTGATCGTCGGTCTCACCAACGACGCCCGGGTCGCCCGGGAGGAGATCTTCGGCCCGGTGCTGACCGTCATCGCCCACGACGGTGACGATGACGCCGTGCGGATCGCCAACGACTCGCCCTACGGACTGTCCGGGACGGTGTTCAGTGCCGATCCTGAGCGGGCGCAGAAGGTGGCGTCGCGACTGCGGGTGGGCACAGTCAACGTCAACGGTGGTGTGTGGTTCTCCGCGGATGTGCCCTTCGGCGGATACAAGCAGTCCGGCGTCGGCCGGGAGATGGGCCTCGCCGGCTTCGAGGAGTACCTCGAGCTCAAAGCGATTGCGACCGCTATATGAGTTCGGTCGAGTGAAGGAGAGACATGCAATTCACTGACAAGGTGGCCATCGTCACCGGTGCGGGCGGCGGCATCGGCCAGTCGTACGCCGAGGCGTTGGCCCGTGCGGGTGCTGCCGTGGTGGTCGCCGATATCAACATGCAGGGCGCCGACCGGGTGGTAGCCGGAATCACCGCCGACGGCGGTCGCGCGATCGCCGTCCCGGTCGACGTCTCCGACCCCGACTCCGCCGCGGCGATGGCCGACCGGACGGCAGCCGAGTTCGGCGGCATCGACTATCTGATCAACAACGCCGCCATCTTCGGTGGGATGAAGTTGGACATGCTGCTCACCGTCGACTGGAGCTACTACAAGAAGTTCATGAGTGTGAACCTCGACGGCGCGTTGATCTGCACACGTGCGGTCTACAAGAAGATGGCCGAGCGGGGCGGCGGTGCGATCGTCAATCAGTCCTCCACCGCCGCATGGCTCTATGCCAACTACTACGGGCTGGCCAAGGCCGGCATCAACAGCCTGACCCAGCAACTGTCCCGGGAGTTGGGCTGGCAGAACATCCGGATCAATGCCATCGCGCCGGGACCGATCGACACCGAAGCCAACCGCACCACCACCCCGCAGCAGATCGTCGCCGACATCGTCTCGCGTATCCCGCTCAGCCGCATGGGACAGCCGGAGGACCTGGTCGGGATGTGCCTGTTCCTACTGTCTGACGACGCGCGCTGGATCACCGGGCAGATTTTCAATGTCGATGGCGGGCAGATCATTCGATGACGACCGCGCAACCGCACCTGGGCTACATAGGGCTGGGCAGTATGGGCGCCCCGATGGCCCGCCGACTCGTCGGCTGG
>Ga0164293_10003375_pt1 | contig 13618 bp, 11 predicted proteins | sample GEODES118metaG_FD_111487 | JGI IMG/M metagenome (GOLD analysis project Ga0164293, IMG submission 111487) | Eutrophic lake water microbial communities from Lake Mendota, Wisconsin, USA - GEODES118 metaG | ecosystem: Environmental > Aquatic > Freshwater > Lake | place: USA: Lake Mendota... | reverse complement strand
TTGACGACATCCCGCACGCGATCAAGGCCTTCTCGTGCGTATCAGTGTCTACCAACGTGATGGTCGTATGACCCGTATGAACATTTGTGACTTTGACCTTTTTAAGCATATGCGATGGTGAAAAGAAATTTTAGTATTGAGCAACGATTGAGGGACGACAGACCACAATCTCCATAGGACTTCCCTCCTGCTTCCCAGTTGGATTCGGAGCAATATTCGCCGACACCCGAACTAAGGCAGCCTGCACTGTCGCCGGTTGACCTGCCGTCCCAACGTTGACTAGCCCTTGAGGAAGCAACGTCCCAGAATCAAAGAGTGCCCCGCTTAAAAAGCGGTTTCCGAGAGTGGTTGGAAGGATTCCTGCAATCTCCGTTGGGTCCAAACCCAACTGCCAAAGGCGAGCCATGTTCTCCTGATAATTTCGCGCGACCGATACACGCCTGGCCAAGTCCTCCTGCAATCCGACCGAAGCCGAAAGACTCGCCGCTGCACCTGCTCCAATGGCAACAATGGCGCCCGCAGCCAATACCTCAATCAGCGAGTAAGCACGATTGCCCAGTCGAAATCGGAATGAAAGAAACGTCTTTTTCATGGGAACATACTCTGTTAGAACGGTGACACTGTGCCTCCCATTGGAAGAGTGACATAAGTTTCAAGCCAAGCATCTTTAGGCAGTAAGCTACTATACTTCGGTCCAGCAGCCCCGACCGGCTCAGGTGTCGAATCCAACGCAAAAGTCAATGCATCCCAAGCCTCATTCCTCGCAAAACCCGAAGCCGATCGACGACGCTTGAACAACCAATTGGTCATCACCCCACCCGTGATTCGCGTGTTGTTTGAAGACTTGATATTCACATACATTTCGCGTGACTCATTCACAATGACACCGCGCCAATTGTACATTCTCCGACCGCTCTCTAGCACAAAATTCCCTTCCCAATTGAGTTCCAGACGATCCGTTACACTCCCCCCTTTCGCCCCCAGCACCCACCGCCTGTTGTTCTGATGTTCAAAACGAATGTCCTGAACGGGCGAAATCAAGTCACCCGCATTCTTCACAATCAAACAAATCAAGGGCCTAAGTAAGCCAGCGTCAGTGAAAGCCGTCGACAAGGGGGCTTGGCCGCGAAACACGACCTGATGAATCCGGGTCGTCCCCGTCCCCGCCGTAATGCGAATGTGCGGCAGATTCGGGTCATCCATTTTAACGAACAATACGTTCCAAGTCCCGCCCGCCGTCGTAACCAGCGGAGTGGCATTCGTGGGATAAGTAATGCCAACCGTCTCCCCAGGTTGTGCGGGACGCAAAGGACTGCTCGGAATCTGGCGTTCCACATACAACGGCGGATTCGCACCACCGAAACTGTAATTCGAACTATCGACCGTGACGTAGTTGCCACGTCCCGCCGCTTGCTCAGCCTCCATCATATGCCACAGGGAGTTGCTCGTGTGACTATCATTGCGCACCACATTAAGCTCACCCTTCCACAGTTCTGTTGCCCCCCCAGGAACACTGCCCCCCGTCATCGGAACACCCGCCAGTGTGCTTGGAGGAACCCTCGCACCAGTTAGACTTGTGCCAACAACCGCGCGATTTGACGGATCTCCTGGAATGACCAATCCGGTGCATCGCCCAGGAATCTGCAACGGATTCGCCGTTGACCTACCAAACAAATCTTCTGGACGCCTAATCGTCATCCGACCTTCAACACGCCAAGCAGCAAAATGCCCTGCCAGCGTATTGTCAAACCACACGTCCAGGAGCTCGGTTTGACCAACGGGCTTGCGATAAACCGTAAAAAGTTCTCCTCGAAGCGCTGGACAGGACATCTTCATGAATCCAAACAAGTTAAACTCATCCTGTCCCAACCCCATTGATACACCTTCCGCTAATCGACGACTCAAAATTGATCCCCCACTCGGCATGACGCCGGACGGATTGTACGGAAAGACAGTCGCACTTGTCGTAGCATCCGCAGAATTCGTGAACACACTCCCGGTCCAAGCCCCCATGGCAACTCCACCCCAATTCAAGCCGCCCGGCCCAACCAGCAAACTATCCCAATTACCTGCCTGAATCGCCCCGGCACCATAGGCTCTCTCAAGCAGAACCTGTCGCCCTATGACCTTAGAATTCTCCAGCGATTGCCTCCTCTTCAACGCATCCGCCATATAGTTCACCTGCTGCGAACGCGTCGCCATCAGACCAACCCAGGCAGACATAATGATTCCCGTCACCACCATCATCATTAGCGCGGCCGCCATCAACGCACCACGACGACTGCGCGTTGCAAAAGGCCTTGATGTCGAAGGAGCGATCATAAGCATAAATCCAGTTCAGAGAGCCGGAAACATCGGTGTGGTGAACATGAACGAAGTTCGCCCACCCATATGATTGTAGGCCCGCCTCGCTTCACGAGGTTGACCACTTAACGGCAAAGACTCCAAATCCTGCATCGCCGGATCGGGCCACCAAATAAAATAGAACGGCTGCTCCGCAGCGACCTTGAATCGGTCTTGCCCCAACACACTGTCCTCCACCACTGACCTCTTCACTGCGCGATCAAACATCACGAACAAGGGACTAAAGCCTTCGTTATCGAACTGAGATGGAGCAGTCACCACCCTCATCGATGGCTCATAAAAAATCTCCCAACCATTCGAAAAGACGCTATTCGGCGAATTGAGATCGTTAGGATCAAAACAATATTTTCGGACTGATGCATAAAATCCCCATGGCCGGGCCGACTCCATCCGAATCACATCCACTTCGTAAGTCGCCACAATCCCAAGCACCGCCGGGTTGGAACTAAAGCCGGTTAAAAAAATTGTTGCGTGTGGTGCTGGAACCGCATTGCTCGCTCCCGGATTGGCTGGCACTTCAAATACCCCAGAGGCCGGAGGATACTTCCGGACAAGCAAATCATAAAAGGCACGCGGCGAGTCAATTGGCCCATCGGTTGCCGCATTGTATGGAAACCAGTTAAGACGATACGGATTAATGACCTGATTTGCCCTCCGATACAAACAGAACACAGAAGTAGCCCCAATGACATCCCGGTGGAATTCATCCCGCAACTTCTCAGCCCGCGCAACGGCACCATAATTCGGTGCCACAGGAATCGTCCGCGTAGCAGGGGCGGAAGAACCATAAAAATTCGCCATCCAGCTCGCAGGCAAAACAACATCAACCGTCTCGTTGATGTTGGTCCGCCCCGCCATCATCGTCCCATAAGTCACCATCACGCCTGAGAGCACCACCGCCCCAAGCGCTAGCACCATCACAAGTTCTAGAGTAGAAAACCCACCCCGACTGGAACAGCGTTTTCTCATTTCGGCGCGGGAACTCCTCCTCCTTGATTAAAGAACATGTCCAGCACAGCATCCGCTGCTGATTTCTTCCGCACGGCCGATTTTGGCGCCATTGCGGCTTCCTCCTTAGATTCATCGAGTGAAACCGCTTTTTTAGGCTCGACTGGTGCCGGCTCTTCCTCAACTCGCGTTGTCGCCCGCTCCCCCATCACAGGACTGCCTTCGCTAGGTCCCCGACCGCTCTGGCCCGGCATCGCATACCGAACTGAAGGCTTCATTCTAATTGGCATCAACAATGTTCTTGGAGGAAGCCCCGTCTTGGTCTTTTCCATCCAGACAAATTCGATTTGATCTTCCGTAATCGAATTCACTCGAAGCTGCACTGTCTGATCTGGCATGAAGGGAGGAACAACCATCCCAGCCTGCAAAATCATGTCCCCCAATTGCACACGATATCCCTGAGGCCGAAGCGATGCCCCGACGACCTTCATAGCAAGAATCAGTTCTTTAATCTTATTCTCCTCACTGTTACTGACGTCTTCTTCCTCAAGTTCCGTTATCGCCACGAAGGGATTCTCCTCTTCTGGCTTTACCGTCTCGGGCGCTTTCTCGTCTGGGAAGATGAGGGCGTAACTCACCTCGAGACCTGGATCGACTGGGGCTGCCTCCTGGCCATTCGCCAGGCCGAGAACCGTCAAAACGGCAATTACGCCTATTACCGGAAGTTTGAAATCTTGTGCCTTGTAAATCATATCAAATATCTCCTTCTCAAATGGGTCTAAAATCACTTTTTCTTCTTAACTTCCACCCCAAGTGGGTTCACACTAAGATCAAAGACTGCCACCTCTAAGGTCACCTCCATATGCACTTGGCGACCTGTGTTTGCCGCAGATATGCGGCAACTCGAAATTCGAACGAGCGGAATCTTCTTCTCAAGACTCCCCAGCCAATTCAATACCTTAGAGTACTCGTCCTCTACAATCAAAGTCGCCAAAATGCTTCGTGGTCGCATCCGTTCACCGACATTGGCCTTTTCCTCAAACTTTTGGCTAACGACAAACACTCGTGCTTCCCGGGTGTTCGCTTGCACCGCTGATTCCACTTCCTGCCGCGAAGATAGGCGTTGAATGACTGGTGTCCACGCCACCAAGAATCGCTCCAAATCCTGCGCGTCGGACTTCGCCTTCTCCAAGGTTATCTTAGCCACATTTGCATCATTAGCTGCCAACTCGGCACTTGCAGCTTCATCATCGGCTGCTTGAATGGCCACCGCTGCCTTCTTATGCACAATCTGTGCACCATAGGTCACTGCGCCGATGATCATCAGCAGGACAATACACGCCATTTGTTTTCCGTTCATATCAGTATTCGTATGAGTTTCTATTCGTTTCCAAAAACTAGGGTCGAACGATAATCGATCATCTCTTGAGTCCGCGCCTGCTGCGGGGAATACGGGCGATAGTTAAGTTTCCCGAAAGCATTTTCGACGGCTGCAATCTGTGATGCATCCGCACCAGTCAGCCTCATCGAAACATCAATCTGTGAGGGCAGTTGCACGTTGCGATCAAGGGCAAACTCTGCAATTTTAACTTCACCTTGAATCGCCCTGGCCGCCTCAACGCAAATCGGTTGTAAGACACGCGTTCCCTCTACCCACTTGGCAACATCTCTTGCCTTCGCAGTCTCAACATCTACTTTCAGTTTTTCCTCAGCCAACTTCGCCTTGGTCTCCTCGTGCTCCTTGCGAAGTTGCTCTGAAGTCACGCGCTCCTGTTCAGCCCGTCGAAGGCTCAAGATGTCCATCGTCACAAAATAGATTCCGCCAACAATCGCAAGATAGAAAGCAATTGGAACGAAGCGAAAGCTACTCGGGAGCCTCCGAGACGCATCGGCGCGGGGAGATTTGAAATCATGGCAGAGATAGTCACTCATAGTCGGAAATGGCTTTTAAATTCTGTTAAAGGATAAATTCAGGTTGTGGATTCAATAGGTTCCTATGACCTGCCAAAGCAGGTCTGGCTCGGTTAGATCACGCGCACCAACCTTTTCCAAATGCTCCATCAATTGGCTCCTGAACTTCTCGTCCTGCCCATCGCTGACGTAATACACAGGCGTGCCTGGAGGTGCTTTGGCAACGAGTGGGCTCACAATCTGTAACGTCGTTTCGACCATTTCTTGACCTAGGCCTGATCGACACCGCAGGTCACGCCACTGACCGTCCTGCTGACAAAGAGCTGCGATAGATCCTTCACAGGAGGCAATCAGCACAAACGAAGCCGGTGCACTTCCACGATTCTCGGCGTCCAATTTCATCACCGTGTGCTCCATCATCGCAAACAATCCACTGCACACACGTGCAGGACGTAGGCCGATCGACTTCAAGATGTCCTCGGTTACCTTGATCATTGAGTCCTCAACCGCAAGGAGCATCGACGTCGCCGCTTCAGGATGGTGACTGATTGCATATCGTTTACCACGGTCAAACTTCGGCCCCAAAACCGCTCGCGGATTAGTGCGAAGCAGAGAAATGCAATTCTCCCCACGCATCATGTTGTTCTCCAAACTGATGATGAATCGGTGGTTGACCGAGACCGCACACCAACCGCCATCGGTTAGGCCTCGCCACTCATCAGCGCGCTGGGGTGCAACATCCGCAAACTCATCCTCTTGCACCCCTCCATCCACAAGTACACCCTTCTTATCAATGGCACGCCAGCTAGTCTGGCTGCGGCCAATGTTGATCAAAAGAGACTTTCGCCCCTCAAAACGCTTTGCCCACGGAATATCCGCATCGTCCACATCTGGGCGGAACGCAGCAAAACTCAATACACTTTTAATTTCTTCAGTTAGCATAGCAGGCAGTTAGTTGTTCTTTAGCAAGGAAATCATACACCTCATGTTCTTGGTAACCCGTTTTACGGGCAGCAGCCGGCTTCCAGCCATCGGCCAAGCGCATCTGGAGACATCGGTCAAAATTCTGCATCCCTCTCGTAAATCCGGCTTCAAGCTCTTGTTCAAGATTCTTGAACTCACCCCGCCGGATCATCCCGCAGACTGAATCATACGGAAGCAACAACTCGTGAATCGGAAACCTCTTCCCTTTCCCTTCATCAAACATGAGTCGTTGGCACAAAATACCACGAAACGAGTCGGCAAAGGACAATGTCGCATTCTCCATCCGTTCGGAGGGAACCATCTTCAAATAGCGAGTCACCGTCTGTGCAGCCGAAGAGGTGTGCAGAGTTGCAACCACCACGTGGCCGGTTTCGGCTGCCTGAAGCGCGATCTCTGCGGTTTCTCCATCCCGAATTTCCCCCACAAGAATCACATCAGGCGCCTGCCGCAGAGCAGCTCGGAGAGACTTGCCAAAATCGAGTTCATCAGAACCAATCTCACGCTGAGACACCAATGATGGCAAATCTGACGGGTAAATGTATTCGATCGGGTCCTCGAAGGTCAGGACGTGCTCCTGCCTTCTCCTCGCTCTTTCAAGAATCATCGATGCAATGGTTGTCGATTTCCCAGATCCAGTGGCGCCGCACACCAGGAAGAGACCATTTTTCGCTTCGAGAAAAGCCTTGATCGCCGCAGGCGGAACCATTAATCCAGTCAGCTCTGGAATTTTTTCTGGCAGCAACCGCATGACCCAACGCGGCCTCCCTCGGGTAACCATCCGGTTGACACGATAACGACGGCTACCCAGACTCATGGCATAGTCAATGCATCCGGCAGTGAACTCCAAAGGACGCTCCGGCTGATAGACAAAGGAGTCATAACATAACTTCCCGTTACGACGATAAGTCAGCGGCTCCCAGGGAGTAACGTAAAAGTCACTCACTCCACCGTCTTTTGACAGGTGCAGAATCCGGTAACCCAGTTGGCTTCTTTCGTTAATGTCTTCCATATGAATGTGTTTTTGGTGAAATCTGCATCGTTTTCCTGCTAACGATCGCTCACGAATCGTGCCCTCAAACTTCCGCTTGCGCTTCCCCCTTCGAAAACCAAGAAGTCGTTCCCACTGACCACACCAGTGGTCGGGTCACTGCTCTGCCATGAAACTTCTAGTCGATAATTGATCCCATCAATGGCCACGACTACATTGGTCTGCGGGTTGCTGAATTTCACGATATCAGCACTTTTGAGTCGGTCAGGGGTGTTTGTGCCCGCCACAAACACAGTGGGTGTGTTGATCGTTTCCAAATCAATGTTCGCAGTTCCGACGTATGTAGGATTGCTAATGTTCAGGTTTAACTGCAGACGCAACGAATCAGCGCCTGAGTTGTTGAAAATTTCACCATTCCGCAAAGAAACATCTGCCAGACTAAACCACTGATTCGGCTGGGCTGCGCTAAAACTCTTCGTCGTCAATTCAATAACGCTTGGCTCTCCCGTGCTGATGATTTCTCCATTCCCCAAGTCTGTCTGCGTATCACCATGCGTGAATACAATTTTGCCTGGGGTCGACGTATCCGTTGTGAATGTGAGATTTGATCCCCCCGTAACATTGGTGATCGACGGCTGAAATCCCCCTGTAAAGCCGGAAACAAGCCGGAAATACTCATTTCGATTCACATCACTACTACTAACCGTTGTCACACCAACAGCTGGAAGATTCTGCGCCTCGACAACGTCGCCAGGTGCGATACTTACCGGGCCTCCACCCGACGCCTGCCATGCACCAGTTCCCTTTCGATACATCAACACAGAGTCTCCAACCGGAGCCCCATTTGAACTGATACTCACAGAACTTGGAAAGCTGCTGAATGAATACGTACCCCCACTCTGAGTCACAAGCGGCCTAGGTAATTTAGTCGGCCCCGCTGGCGGATTTGGACCAGAGCCACCCCCGGATCCCCCACTTCCACCCCCGCTCCCGCTTCCACCGCCCGAACCAGCCCCAGACCCAGTTCCCGAAGGAACACTTGGATCAAACGGGTTGTTTAATCCGCCACCGGACAAGTCCGTAGGATTGTAAGTCGTCGTTGTCACTTGCTGCGTTGGCGCACTCCAGATCCAAGTTGGTCCGCTTGAACTATCAAATTTCACCACTTGGCCCCCCAGGCGGTTCTCTGCTTGTCCCCCATCGTTGGATCGGCTCGCATCCATGGCAAAACTCATCGCCCCTTGCCTCCCATCATTCACGATGATGAACTGCTGTCTGGTTGCGTCCCAGACCGCTCGCGGCTTCCCTGCAGAACCACTTCCCATCACCGGGACGATCCGCGCATCCAAAAGTCGTCCAGAAACGGGTCCTGTGTGTGACTTTAGAGTGCTCTCTGGCCGATAGTTCTTTAGCTTCTCAATCACAAACGTCGCCTGAGTCAAATTCGCAAGACTACCCCCGTCCGCTTTATAAAGACTCACCATCTGATTGAGCTGGCGCACATCGGCCTCCAACTTCAACTCTCCAACTCTCGTTCCTTGCGACCCATATCGGAGCACCACAACGCTTGTGAGCACTCCCAAGATCGCAATCGTCAAGACCAACTCGACCAGGCTAAAGCCAGGGAGCTCGGATTTAATTGGCAATGGCGTCTTCACGGTTGTATTATTTACTGTTTTTATAATAAACACAATATTTCCTTCGAGGCAAACATATTTATTAAATTTTACCGTAATTTCTCCACTTCTCAGTCACTTTGGGTTCCAGATATTCTCGACCCCTCCCAAAATCGCTCATCCAACTCTTAATCCTGCGCCCTTCAGTCCTGCTACCTTCACCAGTTTATTCTTGTCTCCACAACCAAAACCATATCATCAGCACCAAGGTCTCATCAGATTCAAACTTCCCATGTTTCAAGATTGCCATCCGTTTCAACCCCTTTATTGACGCAATGGACTGATAGTTTGGAAACTTTTATATTTTTCTCTTGCTTCAATTCAATGCATTAACTATAATTATCATATTCTAGGAAATCATTATGCATACTCCATTCATCCGCCGCTCTTTTTTCGCCAGTCTCTTGATGTCGTTGGTTTCCCCAATTCATTTTTCCTCGGCGAACGAAGGCCTTCGGACCCTCCCTTCGCAATATGAAGCCGAAGCCGCTCGCCTCCGTAATCTCCCCCCCTCCCAATATGATTTCTCAAAAGCCATCCTCTCAGATGTGCTCAGATTCCTAGCAACCGACGCCGGCCTCTCCTTCTTCTCTCTTCCCGATGACAGCAAAGAAGGGAGCCAGCTAATCACGTTCTCAATCAACGCGAGCCCTTTTCAAGTTCTCGAAACACTTTGCCGCGCCCATGGACTCGCCATGATCCCAGAAAACGGCATTTGGTACATTCGCCCTGCCGACGACCGCGAGCTGCAAGGCAAGTCCTATGAAATTCGCCACAACGCGCTCGAGCGAGTCGAAAAAATCAGCGGCTCGGGTGGAGCTAGCACTTCAGGCTCAGGATTTGGCGGTGGCGGCGCGGGAGGAGGGGGAGGCGGCGGCGGCGGCACTTCAGGCGGACTAAGCCTCCAAGGGCCCACAGACTCATTTGCCGTCAAGCGCAGCGAAATCATCAACGACATTCGCGCCATCCTAGATCTTCAACCAGAGGAAATGGTACTGAATGCGGCTGCCGGTGGTGGCATGGCGGGCCTCGGCGGTGGACTCGGTGGAGCCCTCGGTGGCGCCGGAGGCGCCGGTCAAAATCCTGGCGATGCTGGCAGCGCGAATGAACTCAGTGCCACCCGCCAACCCAAGGTCATTTGGAAATCAGATTCCAATACCCTCTATGTCGTAGCCACCAGACTCCAACACCTTTGGGTCGAAGGCTACCTCCAAGCTGCCGACAAAGTCCAACCTATGATCGCGATCGAAGTCAAATTCCTCGAAACCGCCCGCGATCCTCGGCGCGAATTCGGTGTCGACTGGACAGGAACTTTCGAATCTGGGACGTTCCGGCAAGTTGATAGTTCACAACTCACCACCGACCAAAATGGCGTGACCACTGGTGCCGTAAGGTATAATCAAGTTCCTACCAACGGCGGATATCGCACCGACCTAGCCCCCCTGCTGACGGGTTTGAATCCTAACGACGTCGCCAGCACTCTCGCCTGGCCTCAAAGCAGCATCCTTAGTGCCCAAGACATCAACGTTAAACTTCGCGCCATGATGCGTGATGAAACCACCACCACCACTTCATACCCCCGGATGGTCACCTTGAACAACCGTGAAGTTCAAATCCGCAGTGTCGTCAATCAACCCGTCCTGAGTGCTGCCTCATCTGCTACTCTCGGCACAGGTGCCACAACGACTCAACAAATCGAATATCTCCCGATCGGAACCGTCTTGAACATTCTACCAAAAAAGATGGAAGGCCAAAAAGTCTACCTCAACATGGCAATCACTGTCTCCACGATCGTGGGCAACGAAGTCATCGCTGGCAACCCCTACCCCGTCGCTTCCTCACGAGTCTACAGCGCTCCAGTTGAAGTCGACTCGGGTTACACCGTCGCTGTCGGCGGCCTTAACGAAGCGAAAGAACGCGAAGGCGAAACCGGCGTCCCTTTCCTCAGCAAAATCCCAATCTTGGGCTACGCCTTCAAATACAAAAACCGCGCTCGGAATCAAAAGAACCTCATGCTCTTCATCACCCCGACATTGATCGACGCCAAACACGGGGGACTCCCTTCCGATCCACAAGCTGTTCTCCCTCAAAAACCTCAAGAATTCATGCCTTCAACGCCTCAAGTCGATCAAGAAAGTGGCGTGTTACTTGGCGGGGCCGACAGCGTTCCAAACGCCGTCGCATACATGCAGCGCGAATACGGTATCCTTGAGCAAATCCTCAACGAATCCCGCGCTACCGATGAAGATACCAAAAAACTCACCGAGCTCGGCACCGCTATCGACCATCTCCGCGGTCAAATAGAGTCAATCAAACTCAGCGAACCCCATCGCGCCGAAGAAATGACGCGCTACGACTTCCAGCTAAAGGAAATCAAAACCAAGATGGTCTCCCTGCGTTATCAAATGTTCAAGCGCAAGTATCTCTGAGTTCTATTTCGTTCCAATCCCCACAGCCCAAACAGAATGGCCCCGGTGTGATCCAAGTGATCCACCGGGGTTTTACTTTAGATGACTTCACTCACATCACAAAAACACCAGTCCCCGCCACATTCGCCGTAGAGTTTAACACCTCGATTCGCTAGCCTTCAGCAACAATCAATCACCAATCTCTATGGGCAAAGAATTCAATACCACTCCACAGAACGTCCCACACGTTGCCACCAAGTATCGCCGCATCCAAACGGCCATTCCTCATCCAGATTCCGTCGCCACCCTTGATCTACTTCGCAAATACGAGCCCCTCTCCATGCGCGGTATGCCGCCCATCGTTTGGGATCACGCTGAGGACGTGTCTGTGTTTGATAACTTCGGCAATCAATGGCTCGATTGGTCAAGCGGTGTGCTTGTCACTAATTCTGGCCATTCCTCCCCCGAAATCTGCGATGCCATTCGCGCTCAGATCGACAAAAAACTCCTTCACAACTACGTCTTTCCCAGCACCGAACGCGCAGAACTCGTTGAACTCATCCATTCCATTTCCCCTGCCGGCCTCGACAAGACATTTCTGCTCTCCACCGGCTCTGAAGCCACAGAATGCGCCATCAAACTGTCCCGTGCCCACGGCATAAAAGTCGGCGGCAAAGATAAGATCGGCATTGTCGGCTTCGATCGCGGTTACCACGGCCGAACTCTCGGATCCCAGCAAGCGGGCGGCATGTCAGGACAAAAAAGCTGGATCGTGAACATGGATCCAGGTTTTGTCATCGCCCCCTTCCCTGATGGCTACTGGGAAGGTGATTCCAGCTTCCACGCCTTTCTCAAAGCCATCGAAGATTTTGGCATGAAACCCTCAAAGATTGCAGGAGTCATGATGGAGAGTTATCAAGGCGTCGGTCCAGACTTTGCTCCGGTGCCCTACATCGAACAGCTCCGTGCTTGGTGTGACGAACATCAGGTCGTGCTCACCTTTGACGAGGTTCAGGCGGGCTTCGGTCGCACCGGTAAATTTTGGGCCTTCGAACACTACGGAGTCACTCCCGACTTGATCTGCTGCGGCAAAGGCATCTCCAGCGGCATGCCACTCTCAGCGGTGATCGGTCGTGCAGAAATCATGGACCAATTTCCTCCTGGCTCCATGACCAGCACCCACACGGGCAACCCCATTTGCTGTGTCGCCGCCTCCGCTAACATTCGTAAAATCCTGCGCGACGACCTTCCCGGCAATGCCGCCAAACTGGGACCAATTCTCCTCACTGGATTGAAGCAAATCCAGACCCAATATCCGCAGTTCGTCGGCCACGTCACCGCTGTCGGACTCGTCGGCGGCATGCAAATCGTCAAGCCCGGAACAAAGACGCCTGACCACGATCTTGCCCACCGCATCATCGAACTCTGCTTTCAGCGTGGCCTCCTCTTTTTCGCTCCTGTCGGAGCTTGGGGACAGACCGTCAAGGTCAGCCCGCCTCTCACCATCACCCAAGAGGCCCTCGAAGAAGGCCTTGCAGTCCTCTCCCAAGCCACCACCGACGCTGTCGCAGAACTCACCCGTTCATGATCCAGTGCTAGCGAGCCCAACACCCCACCATCAGATCACACAAAAACCAACCAAATACCCCTCAATAAACCCAGCCCTTGTTCTCGCATGGTTCAAATGCTAGGCATCGGCGTCCATGCGCGCCACCGCCCTCGCACTGCTCCTAGCCCCTCTCTTGTCCTCGGTATTGGTTGCTGAGAACAGAACCCGCCCAAACATCATCTTTATCCTGACCGATAACCAAGGCGCCTGGACCCTTGGCTGCTATGGCAACAAAGACATCCGCACCCCCCACATCGACCGCCTCGCCTCCGACGGCATTCGCTTCACTCGCGCCCTCAGCAGCAACCCCGTCTGCTCTCCCACCCGCGCCACCTTCCTCACTGGCCTCATCCCCAGCCAGCACGGCGTCCACAGCTTCCTCGACCCCAAATTCATGATGGGCCCCCAGGCCTACAACACCCTCGCCGAATTCACCACCCTTCCTCAGGTCCTGCAAAACGAAGGTTACACCTGCGGTCTCAGCGGCAAGTGGCACCTCGGTGCCAATATCACCCCAGCCCCAGGCTTTTCCTTCTGGGTCACCAAACCTGATGGCTCGACTAAAGAATTCTATAACCAACCCATCATCGAAAACGGCCAAATCACCGTCATACCCGAATACACCACCGAATACTTTACCCGCCGTGGCATAGACTTCATTCAGGCCAACAGAGAAAAGCCTTTCTTCCTTTTCCTAGCCTACAACGGCCCCTACAACCTCGGACCCATG
>Ga0164293_10003374_pt1 | contig 13619 bp, 9 predicted proteins | sample GEODES118metaG_FD_111487 | JGI IMG/M metagenome (GOLD analysis project Ga0164293, IMG submission 111487) | Eutrophic lake water microbial communities from Lake Mendota, Wisconsin, USA - GEODES118 metaG | ecosystem: Environmental > Aquatic > Freshwater > Lake | place: USA: Lake Mendota, Wisconsin... | reverse complement strand
GCTGTAGACCTTTTGGAAGGCGGCATCCAGCGAGCCGAATTCCCGGTGGTAGGCCGACGGGACCGCCATCTCGGATTCGGCGCGAATCAGCGATGGCCGCAGGAAGCCGAACCGCTGGTAGAGGTCGCCCAACTGGCTGATCATCACGCCGGAGTCGTACTTACGACGCCGTTTTTCCAGGATCGCCTGGGCGGTGAGGAACTCATCGACGCTGAAGTGGTGGATGAAAGCTAGGCAAGCTTCTTGTGTCGCGAGCTTGTCTACATTTTGAAGACGGTCTTATCCGGGGAGATTTTTGACTTCTCGCGCTCGGAGTGAATCCAGGATTCGTCGAAGTCTTCTAGAAAACTGGGTGTTAGAAACGCCTTTGCGTTTTGTCCTCTGCTTCTCTAGGAACTCTAGTTCGATGAGAGTTTCTTCTATCCTATCCGCATCATATTCCCTATCAATCATTCCGTCGTACTTCGCTACCTGATCGATAATATTATTTGCGAACAGATCTTTTCCCCTCTCGAGATGCTTTTTTGCGTTTGATTGACTAACCGGCCTTCCGCTGACTGTACTTAGGTGTGTCGCAAGCTCATCAACTAAGCTTTTCTCAGCCACGTTATCCATCTGGTCTGTGCTTTCAATAGAAAGGTTGGAATTGTCCTTGACCTCATCGATCTTCCGCTTGAGTTTCTCCCAGTACAAAACAGCCTCGCCGTAGAGACCGGCTTCCTCCATCGTCTCGTAAGCTTTCTTTATGAGCATTCCCCGCAAAGTGGTTTCGAGTGCGCGGTCTTCTGGGTCAAAGAACTCCGGATCGATGTCATCATCAATTACGGTAACATTCCTTGGGCCCTTACTTCCAAGAATCCTGCCTTGGCCAACAAGATAGCCCTTGCATTCGTTCGAAATTACACGGCGCAACCAGACCCGGAACGACCCCTCGTTTCCTGTATGCCTAAAACTCTTGAATTTACCCTGAAGTAACCGGAAGGCTAGATTCGAGAAAACGGCGGGAACGTCCTGTTCCACATGGACCTGTATACCCAATCGTCTCGACTGCTTTACAAGAACACCGCGAGCGTAATTCATTGCCGCATACTGATAGAGTTTGATAAATTCCCCGCGATCCTTCATGGCTTGCTTCTCAAGTTCCTCCGCTTTTGCAAGTGTTTCTGGATCCATCGAAACCACATCAGTCTTCGAGCCAAAAGCCCTTTCTAATGCAGATACGTGAGAAGAAAGTCTTACGGAATTCAGGTTGCTTGGGGGGCCAGTGTGCGAGCACTCATCGTTGAACATGAAGGTATTCCTCGATCGCCATTCAAATTTAAGAAACACTTGTGCCATGAGGCAAAAATGAAGGTATGTACTACTTGCTTTTATCGGAGATTTGGCATTTCGTGCGTGTTATGCCGACAACAAGATGAGGAAAAATTTGCAGCGTCACCTCCTCGCCTTCGCGGCTCACTCGAAACGTTGGTTTGGAACCAAAATCTCCGCGAATCGCTTCTTTTAACACCTCCTCCAATTCGGGAGTGTTGTGGATTGACCTATTTCCGATCATTAAGATTTTGTCATTCTGACGAATACCGATTCTCGCCAGAATTGAGTTTTCCGGGATCTTCTCAACGACCGCTGAGCAGACAAGTGGACTATTTGAAACCGACCGAAATTCGTACTCGCCAGATTCGGTGTTGAGCGTTTGGCATTGGTAGCCATCAGCAAAGTCGATAGGAGATCCGTCTTCTCCATACGATCTCAGATATATCTGCTTTCCCACCGAAGAGTACTCGGCTTGCTCGTAGTGACGACCTTCAGGCTGCGATTTTCTACCGTCAACGCCAAAGTAAGCACGAAAAACAGTGTTACCGTTGGAGTCGCGAATTGCGTACGAACGATGAAAGCCACCAGATTCATTGCCTCGGGTAACAGGCGCACCATTTGTATCGAAATATGCTTGCGTCAGTATTTGCCTGCGGTTGTCGTAGGTCTTCACTTCAGAGTGAAAGCCCTCTGGAAATTCGGACGGAGATCCATCTTCATCAAATGCCTTCGCGGAGACCAAATCTCCACGGTCGTCGTATTGCCTTGTCAAAAAGTGGACTCCATCTGGTCCGTTACATGGGTTGTCACTGACATCCCAGTACCTTGTTTCAATCGGCAGTTGACGGCGATCGACTACCTCAGTCTTTTTCCAGTATCCATCCGGACCTTGCGTGCGTTCCATCGCGACATTCCAGTAGCTTATCTCAACGATTGTGCCACGCTCGTTGACAACTTGGCGAACGGCGTGGTAGCCACCACTTCCGTTGACTGGCTTTAAATTAGTGTCGAAAAAACTGGACTGTATCACATCCCGATTAGCATTGTACTGATATTCAGTAGCATGAATGCCTTGGGTTGAAAGAACAGGACGCTCGTTCTCATCAAAGTATGAAATACTTATTTGATTGCCAAATAAATCATAACGAAACCGCTGCAAATGGTAGCCAGACCAAGCAAGGCAAGGTTGGTTGTCCTGTCGATAAGCGCGTTCAGTTATTTTTCGACCAAAGCGGTCAAACTCACGGACAATTTTATGAAATCCAGTGTTAGTTGATATTTTCTGGCCGGAAAGCCCGAAATATGAAATACTTGTCTGGTTATTTCTCACGTCATATTCCGCAACCCACTTGTGCCACCCTTCCGCGCCCACGACCGGTTCTTCGTTGATGCCGAAGTAAGACGCAGATGTTTGATTCCCGCGTTCATCCCAAGTTGCCGTATCTAGAAAAGCGCCGGGCGAACGCAATGTCGGCTTCCCAGCAGAGTCAAAGCAGCGTGCGGCAATTGTATTCCCATGTTCATCAAACTCATTCGTCCATCGATGGTACCCTTCCCAGGCAATCACTGGATGGTGTCCAAAACCAAATGCGATTCCCTCTGATTGTTGCCTCAAGTCATTGAAACGTTTCTCCCACCGGTGGTAGCCTTGCTGAGCAAATACGGGTTGGCCGTTGCTCCCGTAGTACGATGCTGCGATCGCGGAACCACGATTGTCGTTTTCAAAGACAATTCGATGGAATCCATCCGTATTTGCAACTGGCTCACCATTGACTCCGAAGTACATCGCTCCTGAAAGCGTTCCGTTTTCGTCCCAATACCTTTCCATTCGATGAAAGCCAGACCAGGCATTTACTCTCTCACCCTGCGTTCCATAGCCACTCATTGCTATTTGACGATCTTGATCGTCGTACTCGAAAGTGACCCGAAATACACCGTCTCGATTGAGTAGTGGTTCCATTTCGAGGCCAAAGTGCTCTTCCATGATTTTTCGACCCCGTTTATCCCATGTGAGTTTTTCGCAAAAATCACCATTAGCATCAATCATGGGACTACCATCAGCATCTAACCCCCTGCTCTCCAAGAGCCTTCCAAAACTATCGAATTTATGTTCCCATTTGTAATAGCCGCCCTTGAAGAAAGGGATGGGCGTCCCGTCGATATCGAACAGTCGCCCGGATATCTGTTTACCGTTGGCGTCGTAGTCTCCCTCCCATCTATGGTAGCCAGTCCAAGCTACAATTCGTTCATTGCGGATACCGTAAGCCCTGCCTTCGATTTGATCCCCCATTTCGTTGTATCGGGCGGTCCAAAAGTGCATCCCATCAGATGTTAAGATAGGCTCCTCCTTAGACCCGAAATAGCTTTTCTTAACCATCCGGCTACGCTCGTCGTAGTCAGCAGTCCATAGATAGCTACAATCAGAGTTTTTAATGCGTTGCCCTAATGCGTCGAACGACTCCTCACGTGTTTTGTTCCCACGTTCATCAAATACAGACAACCAGCGATGACGGCCGTCTACAGGAACAGGCATGTCTTGCAATCCCCAGAAGCTTTCGCCTACCAGGTTCCCATATTTATCATGTACCAATTCACGTCGTTGGTAGCCGGCATTAATCACAATCGGCATAGCTCTTGAATCTAGATATGATTCCGAACGAAGTCGCCCGAATGAATCGTAGTCACTGTCCTTAATCGCATAACCGTCGTCGTTTAGAGCTAGAGATCCTCCTGCATCAAAATGTGATTCCCTTTTAATCTTGCCTAGACTATTAAAGCTATAGTCTGTCCTATGAACACCTTTGAAGATTGCAGGGGAGTTATCAGGCGCGAAAAAAACTTCGCGCTCCTCTTGATATTCGGACTTCAAATAGCGCTCGTGGATAGCGTAACCTTCGGGCCCCGAGACTGGTTCGCCAGATAATCCAACAAACGTCTCTCTCACCATCGCTGGAGTGTCTTCAATGTTAACTCCGTGAACACCTCCGATAAGGCATATTGGCGAGGCTGCTTCTGATAAGAAACGTGTGGATTTGAGTTTCCCGTCATCGCCCCAAGTGGTTTTTACTTGGATCGAATCTTTCAGTTTGCTCGAACGCATAACAAAGCGTTCGATGTGACCATCAAGTGCATAACGAAAAGAAATTTCATGGATGGGAAACTCAAACCCGAAATCATCAGGAACTCTAAGATCAGCCTCTGAATGATCAGCATGAAAAGCTCTAGCAGATTTTATGCGTCTGTATGAGTCAAAAGAAACCTGGAAATAGCTATACCCATCTACTGTCGCTCTGGCGCCTTTGTGGTCCCACATAGAGACAGTAGCCTGCCGCCATGACTCTGAATGTCGAACCGTTGCAAATCCCAATTTGCTCGTCATAGGGTACTTTCCATCAGGGCCTAATATCGAGACTTCTGTGATTTCCCCCGATTTACTCACCAGGTATCGCAATCCATAACCACCGTTTAGTCCTATCGTTGGCGCACCGTGTCGATCAAAGTATCTGACTCTTGCTAAGTACCCGTTCTCATCCCAGTCGTACTTAAAGATGGAAACCTCAGTCGAGTCAGCCTGGTCAAGCTGCAGACCTTCAGGAGTTGTAACCAGCAACTTCGCTTGGTCAGACGCTATGAACACCTTCCTCCATAGCAAGAGCCCGTTTTTATCGAAGGCATCAACAAAATCAATTGACTTGTCCTGCTTGTACGAGTACTCCAGTCGTGTCCATGACTGCTGCTCTATAAGATCAACAAGCGAAAGCGACAGAAATCTGTTATAATACTGTCTCTCAACACTCAATGTCGGGCCAAGTCTGCCAGCCCTTGTTATTTTGAAAGCAGCGTATCGACTCTGTGCAGCCCGCTTAATTGCTTGTGCACTGCCTACGAAGGCGCCATTTCGTTCAACGATAGACTCGAAGTACTGCTCATAAGGCCATTGGTAAGCGTATTTGCTCCAGCCAATGTATCCACTCGTTATTGCCACAAGCGAACAGAGAATTGCCAGCAGGAAAAGCCCTGGGTTTCGCTTGATTGGCTGAGCAACCCGTCGATGGTAGAACCATTTGATCGGGCTCCCCGGTTCAACAATTGGCTCGCCACGGATCCACTTCCGTAAGTCCTCAGCTAGTTCCTCGGTATCGCGATAGCGGTCTTCAGGATTTGGCTCAAGGCATCGCAAACAAACTTTTTTCAGCTGCTTATCAATCCTGCTAACTGAACTCGAGGGTGGAGGCGGAGGAATCTTCCTAACAGCTCTTGCTTCAAGAATGCCTGGTGCTTCAGATTCCTCGGCTGAGCTTTGCCAAGGGCGACGGGAACAAAGCAACTGATAAAGCATCACGCCGATAGCGTATTGATCGCTTGCAGGTGTAATATTCTTCGCATCGACGAATTGCTCTGGCGACATATAGGCTGGCGTACCGACTCCCATGCCAGTTTTGGAGAGGTCACGACTTTCATTTAGAAATGCTGCTAATCCGAAATCGGTAATCCGAACCTGTTTCGGATAGGGCGTACCATCACTGTTTGCCACAACGCCTGCAAGTAAAATATTCGCTGGTTTGAGATCACGGTGAACGATATTTTTTTCATGTAGGTGCGATAATCCTTCACACACTTGGGCGAGAATCTGCACCGCCACTCGCAGCGTAGATACGTTGTTAGCCGGGTGGTCCATGAGCCAATTTTTGAATGAGCCTCCATCCATATACTCCAAAACTACGAAAGGACAGCCTCGATAGACGCCTTGACTGATGAGCCCATGGCTTCTCGGTTGAACGAGTCGGCTGTCTCGAACTGCGTAGTAAGCTTTAACCTCGCGATCAAAGCGTTCCCGTAAATCCTGTCTTTGGCTCGATATTGGATTGAGCACTTTGATCGCAACAAGCGCGCCGACACTAATGTCGATTGCGTTGAAAACGCGTCCGTGGGCTCCTTGCCCAAGCATCCTCTGAACCAAGTAGCCTTCGACTTCTGGAAACTCGAAATAGTCGGGCTCTTTATTATTCTCTAATAACTCGTTTGTAGGCAATTCGCTCACAGAGCTATCCTCGGATTGTATTGGCATGCATCGAAGCGTATGGCATCTTTCGATGCTTAAACTCGAACTAGGTTCAAACAAAGTAATCCCGGTAGAAGCTGTCAATTTTAATTATTCGAGCTGCTTATTTGGTTGCATGCCGCAAACTCTCAAGGTCTACCCTGATTCCTACGCACTACATCTCAGCCAGCTTCACATAACAGATCATTGGATTATAAACGACTGTTGATCGGATTACTGCACACGATCTGACCTGGACTCTGTCGCCGAACTTGTTATTGGGGCCGCGTGTTTGCGGTACGAATCGACCCCGCTTCATGCAATTCCAAAACTTGGGCGATCTACAGATAACTTCAATCAATGGTTGGAAAACCAAGACTTCTGCCAAATTCCTTTGAAGACTCAAGTAGCTTCATATTGAGTTCGTGTTGCATTTGCATGAATGCGTTACCAGAGTTTGAGGCGTTTGCGACCTGGCGGCGTTTTACTTCTAGATATAAGTCGCCAAATCGCAACGCAGACATTGCTGTCGATTCCGGTATCACACCTCGCCGCATTCTTATGACGGTACCGACTCGCCTTGCATCACGTGAATCTTTCAGCACGCGATATTCGACTCGGTCTTCATCTATGTCTGTTAGAGCGACTTCCTCGATGCTACCATCGTTAAACCATTGCACCTTAAGCCTTTCGTTCTCATACCGGTACTCCCCCATCTTTGTTGAAGACTTGCCGAACTGGTCTACATTGCCGTGGTAGACTAGTGATGCACCTTTATCAAACGTAAGGACAGTTGTGACGGTGGTACCTTCAGTGTTCTTCTGATCGGCTTCTAAGGAGACTAATCGACCCTGAGCAAAAGCTTCCGACGCAACTATGAGAAGCAGAGCAGATGACAGTAGTAAACGCATTTAAGTTCCTTTTTAGAAAGTGATTTATGTTTTCAGTTGTTTTGCGAATCAAGGTTTGGACGGCTATCCCTTAAGGCAAGATTTTCAAGAAAAAGTTTTATTGAATTGACCGTGACCTAGGCTGAAACTTTTTAGATCGCATGATGTTATCGGTTGGTTCTAATAATCGAGCCATTGCATCGCGGTTTCGTAATCAGCTTTTTGTACAATGAACGTAGCATCAGACTTTAGACGCTTTAGATGGTGATTGCGTCGGCTCTCCAAATTCGTTCGCAAATCGCCTACACTTGTGCCGCCGTAACCTGAAACCATGCTTTCGATCCTTTTTACGATATTGATTGACTCAGTCATCTGGTCGATGCAGCTTGCGTTTACAGCTAAATCACTGGGATTCACTGATACGCCAAAATTCGATTCCGCGGTGGAAAAGAGTGAGACGGCCAGCTCCAATTCTTTTTGTGCTTCAATTACGTAAAACACTGGGTTAGAGCGGGAATTCAAATTGCCTGTGAATTCATTGGCATCTGCGTCATCTGTCGACGTCGAGTTGTGATTGGAGACGGGTAGATACTGAGAAGTAACCTCATTGCGGGATTCGCAGCCCACAAATGAAAGTAACATCACGAATCCGGCCAAAATGGAAAAATCGTTCATCGCAAGGCGTCCTTTATGTAATCGTATGGTCAGTGAATTTTTAAAGAGCCTTCACTGTTTAATTTCCAGTAGCCACCTCGACGTGAATACGTGACACAGGAATTTATTTTTTTTGAATCAAGCAAGTCTCCTTTACTTATTCAAAGCCACGAATTGCGGATCGGCGGCCACAGATTATTGGTACCAAATTGAGGGAATTTGGACTTACTGGTAGCGACCGGCTTGTGACCCAGGCTCCACCGCTTTATCTCATTGAGTAAACGCAACCGCCCTCGTCAACGATGTTGTTGACGAGGGCGTATCACACTTTTTTAAGATCAAGTTTATAAGCCTTGATTCTTAAGCGTAATTGATCGGCCAAGGATACATCCAATGTGGATAACCATGAGGCCAGGGAAAGTTCCCATAGTTTAGGTCATCAATTGCTAACATCTGATCACTCCCGAAAAGTTTCAGTAATCCAAATCGCGTTACGACCTGATGCTTAGGAGCTCTGGTCTTGCATGATTTTCGAGGCGCCGTAAACAACCATCGCCACACCAATCAAACTTCCAATCATCGTTCAACCTCTTATTTGAATTTGCGTGAGTTTGCTCATTCGTCAGCAAGGATCTTAAAAATCCCAGTGACAACCAAGTACGTTCCAAAAATTGTTCCAATCATTTTCTAGCCTCAACGGTTTGGAAAAGAATTTAGAAGTCGATGTTCCGCTTCTATCTTTATTTACGTTTGACCTGCCATCTGTGTGACAGAACAAGAAAAGTTTTTCTATCAGCCTGAGTCATCATCGCAAGACACAAGGAATAAGCCGGAACTTTCTGTACCCTATTGACAAAGAGGGTGCGAATAAATGACGGATGTCTGTGTAAATGACTGCGTTCTAGAAGCACGAACGTTGTTAATTGGCTTCTGCAACTCTCCTAAGTAATCACCATTTCCATCTTTTATCGATGTGCACTTCTTTTGATCAACGTTGCGTCTTCTTTTAGATGATTGCCGTAGAGGTTTGGCCGCCGTAAGCCATGCTCTAAATAATTGTCACTAAAGCAAGCATCGTCGCTACTTAATGATAGGTCAGGCGAATTACCTGACAAATTACTGTCTTAACTCTATCGGATTAACCCACACAGGAAATCCTATGTTCAGTTTACTTTTTGGTTTCCCGATCACAGTAGCTAGAGTTCTTCTTCCAGAAAGCACCCGTTACTGGGACGAAGATTGGCCAGCACCTCCATGGGAACCTCCCCGATTTCCATTTCCATTACCGCCGGTGTTTCCCATTCCAAAATCTTTTTGAGAACGGGGCTCCGCGTAAAGTGAAACTCACCACTCCCGTTAACAGCTTTGTTGACGGGGGTGAATTTCGCAAATGATCTTTTTCATTGAAATAAATCGCTATTTAAATGGGCAAAGCCAGGCATCGATATAAACAAAAGCTACTCTCCATAATTGACTGACTTGAACCAGTGCTGGTTCACACATCATTGTTCATTCCTAACTCAAGCTTCTTAGCATTTTTCAGTTCGCACAACGTTCTAGATTAGCGAACCAAGTCACACCTGCTGAGTTTCCGTATTTGAAGAGCGGCTGAATTTGTCACTGCCGCTCATACAAGTATTAATAGAAAACTGATGGTCGCTGCCTGCGCATTCGGATTGAATGAATCGAACGGCACCTCTTTCTTTGCTTGACCGGTTGTGCTCATTCGCTGCCGTTTAGTGTGCAGGCCAAAAGTCGCTAACCAAATGATGCTGCATCAGAATCACGAATTATTTGGTCACTTTGGAAATGCGGCTGACTATAAGAAGTCAGCAGAGCAATCCATATCCTTCTAAGAGGCACCGAATATGGCTACCAAATCACCTTTAGCAGCAAGACCATATAAAGCCGACTGCAAAACCAATCTAAACTCAACAGGTATGGGACTATTGGGTGGAGAGCAAGTCCCTGGCATTGTGTCTGAAAGAAACAATGGAGATGACCTTGCACCTACAACTGGAACGCACAGGGAACTGTCACAGAAGGACCAAAAGGGACTGCTCGAACGATTGTATGCCGAATACTGGTCGCTGTAGACCATGCGTCGTTCTCTGAGGAGTAACGAAATCGTCGCTCCAATGGTAACTAACCATTTCAAACACATCTGAGGAGATCAATTCACAATACGGCAACTGTTTAACGAGCGTAAGCTTCCTGGGCCTGCGCTGAAATCAAACGTTTTGAAAATTTCATAGAAACCCCATTTCAAAAGGAAAATAAATGAGAGCCTTTAGTTTTTTAGCATTGCTGTTTTTCGGCTTGTCGGTGATTGGTTGCAGTGAAGATAACCACACTGCATCGGACTACGATCCGACAGATGAATATAATGAAATGAGAAAATGGGACATGATTCGTAAAAATCAGACCGATTTTATGAATCAGACATTCGACAATATCGATAGAACTACGCGAGGCATGGGCTTTAACACCATAAACGACTGATGCTGTTTTGGTGGCAATCGCTTTTTTTACACGTAGTTTCGGCTTTCTAATTGTATCAGCTTAGGCGTGATCCTTGTCACGCCGCGTCCTGTTACGATTTCTAGGTACGGCGAGTTCACTTTAGCAGTAGGTCCTCGCCGTATTCAATTTACTCACTGGCAAATCGCCATCATCTCGCACCTGAGCTAGGTTGCGTCAAGCCGAATGGCAACGACAGTAATTGCACCAATGCACCGCACGGCGATAGGTTACGTGGCGGGCCAATTATTGAGGCGAAAGCGAAGCGAGTAGAGCCACGACTGGGTAGACAATCGAAGCCATAAAAACCGACGGATTCGTAAGGAAATCGAGCCGGCGGAGTTTTTGGACCCCGCTACGGCGTTGAGATTAACACCGACCGGTTTGGGCTCACGAATGAGAGATGTTCAGTAGAAAAGTATAAAAATTCTGTCACAAGAAATCAACGGCGCTGTACAGGTTAGTAAGCGAATTTGCTTAACCCTACAAAGATAGCTTCACTTCTGAGGAAATCCGAAAGATCGCAAAAGTACGGTCGATAATTAGGAGCCACTCTTTGTATTAGACCTGTAACACTTTTAAAAGGTAAATCCCAAACCATGACTTCTTCATCCGTAATCAAATCGATCCTTTTGGTTTTCTTTTTTCTTTTTACATCTATAGCATCGGTTGTAGCCGGTCCTCCACGAGAAGGAAGCTCAGGCAACGAAGGCTGGGAAGCTACAGTTACAACAGGAAGCGAGCAGTACCTAAGTGTGTATTGCTTCTTACCGGATGGAGTATTGGTAGAGACTCAAAAACACCCGGGTAGAAACGGTACAATCTCATTTGCCTTCTACGAGCAAAAGGATGGAGAACTGGTAATCAAGTGGAATCGACTTCGAAACGCTTCTCTGGTTCATGTCGCTACCGAAACAGGAAAGCTGAATAAGGTGGCCGATGCAGCCCTTTCAAGGTGGTTTAGGACGGGTATTCGTTTGTCGTTTCTTCGGTTTTTTAGACAAGCGTTGTTGTTCTAGCAACTTGCTCGTAGCAACATGTTTGGCTCGTGCGCTGGGAAGCTTTCCTTTTGGTTTCTTCGGACCGCGCGGATGTTTGGCGTATCGGCTCAGATCCGCACCGCTTCCCCACTGGAGCAAGTGCTCGGCCAGTTTCGCCATGCTCATCTTCTGAAACTTTTCCCACTTCTTCGGGGGCAGCGCTACCATCATGCCGCCGTACACGCTTTGGATCTCGTTCGTCAGACAAAAGTTTGACACTTCCCTTTCCACTTTCTCTTCACCATGCACGCCGCGTAGCACCCCTTTAAGAGCGGCCAATACGTTGTAGCTGCTAGCCGCGACGCAAAACGAGAACAACGCTGCCTTGGGGTAGCCCAGTGTATTGAGCTCGCAACGCAAGTGCGTCGTCAGTTCGTTGAAGGCCTGCTCCAGCGTCCAACGTTGGCGGTAGAGAGCGGCCACTCGGACCGCGCTTACTTTGGACGGCAGATTGGTCAGTACGTGAATCTCCTGGTCCCCGTCGCGAGTGGCCGTCTGCAAACGGAGGGTAATCCGACGCACCTGCGTCGTGCCGTCGGTTCGCGGGTCTCGCAATTCGATCGGTTCTTCGTACACTCGGCCGGTCTCGCAGAGGCCTAAATAGCAGGGTTTTCCCAGTGATTTCGAGGGCATTACCCGGTGTTCTCGAATGATGAAGCGGGCTCTGTGCGATTTGATTCCGAACAAGAAGGCCAGTGTGCAGAAATTGCGGTCGGCGATCACCAAGTCGTTCTTCGCCAGCAGCGGCAACACCTGATCCAACAAGCTACGTTCCTGCGCGTGCCCATCCTCACACAGCACGACCTCGTCAATCAGCATCCGCTGGGGATCGAGCAGAACCAAGGCTTGCCCTGGCAGGGCACCTGCTTTCGTGTTCCGCAACACTTTTAACCGGTGATTGGTCTTCCCTAAATGATTGCCGTCGAGAATCCGCGTCCGATAGCCTTTGAGCAGCGGTTGCCGCATGCCGTCGCAATGGTCGATCAACTCGCCCGCCTGTTGCGCCGTAAATCGCACCAAGGCTTGAGAGGTTTCCAATTCGATTGACTGGAGTTTGTCGTAGAACGCCTGGATCGAGACGGAAATCCGATCGCGTTGGGCCAAATAAGCCGTTCGCGTGTTTTTCGACAATCGGCAAACGACTTGACTAGTCAAGTCGACGACCGTGGAAAACAGCAGTTCCCGCTCGTACTGGACTTGGGCGACGTCGCGAAACAGTCGGTCGAGCTTTTCGGGAGCGAAAATATTCTCCATCAATACGCGATGCATGACACACGCCGGCGCTGCCTCCACGAATCGCTGAAAAATCGCATCGAAGACCATCCTGATCGCCCCCAAGAAAAATCGTCCTCAACTCATAAGGGCATAATTGATAATCCATCGGGAAAAATCGGGAAATATCACCTTTAAAGGGCTGGGTGGCCGATGGCAAGCTCTCCTACATAATCACGGACCATACCGATTCGACTCAGGTAGGACAACAGATGGAGTTCAAACGCATTGCCTTTGATAATCAAGAATATGAAATGATGCTGGAGCTTGCGAAAAGTCTGCATCACTTGAAATTGAAGGAATTAAACGAACAACGACTCGTCGACGTTTACAAAAGCCAAATCAGGCAATACGAAGAGGATATCCAGCGACTCTTAAAGTAAAGGGCCTCATGGACAGATTGGTGAGCAACCTGGCCGCTCACGGGTATGGGTTGGGCGTTTCATCCACTACATGAACGCAGTGGAACCGTCTAAAGTGTCCCCAACTAGAGCACTTTTAATTTCGATATAGGCCAAAACGCATATCGACTGTAAATTATGCACTTTTCTTTCACGGAGGTGTATATGAAACCGTTGAGTTTAGATCTAAAGGAGCGAATCCTTGCGGCCATTCAGGAAGGCAAGGAATCTATGCCAGCAATTGCCGTTCGATTCGCGGTAAGCCACAAGATGGTTCAGAAAATCAAGTACCAATGGCGCTATACAGGCACTTTACAACCTCAAACCCAAAAGGTCGGGCGAAAACGAATACTCACAGATAAGCATGGTGAACGCATACGCCACTTGATTAGTGAAAACCCAAGTGTAACCCTCGAACAACTCCGGTCCAAACTCAAAGTTAATTGCTGTCTAACAACGATATGGTTGGAACTGCAACGTCAGCGTC
>Ga0164293_10003371_pt1 | contig 13625 bp, 8 predicted proteins | sample GEODES118metaG_FD_111487 | JGI IMG/M metagenome (GOLD analysis project Ga0164293, IMG submission 111487) | Eutrophic lake water microbial communities from Lake Mendota, Wisconsin, USA - GEODES118 metaG | ecosystem: Environmental > Aquatic > Freshwater > Lake | place: USA: Lake Mendota, Wisconsin... | reverse complement strand
CCTTCGGTGGCCGCGATGAGATCACCGTGCTTCACCTGCAAGTCGGTCACCGGCACCACGGGGAAGTTGCCGCGGAACGGCAGCCACTGCGCACCCGCGTTGTACGACACGTACACGCCGGTTTCGGTGCCGGCGTACAGTAACCCCTTGCGCGCGGGATCCTCGCGCACGACACGCACCGGCTCACCGTCGCGCAAACCGGTCACGATGCGCGTAAAGGTGGCGCCGTAGTCCTTCGACACGAAGATGTGCGGCGTGTTGTCACCCAACCGATCCTTGCGGAACGATACGTAGAGCGTACCGGCATCGTGCGGTGACACCGCGATCTCGTTCACCAGGCCGTCGCCCCACGCGGCGGGCGTGATGTTCATCCAACTCTTGCCGCCGTCGCGGGTCCGCTGAATGAGCCCGTCGTCGGTGCCCACGTACATGGTGGCGGCATCATGCGGCGATTCCTCGATCACGACGATCGTGGCGTACACCTCACCGCCGGCACCTTCGTTGGTGATCGGACCACCGCCCCACCCCTGACGCGTCTTGTCGTTGCGCGTGAGGTCACCGGAGATCGGCGTCCAGTTCTGGCCACGGTTGGTGGTCTTGAACAGCACGTTGCCGCCGTGGTACACCACCTTGTCGTCGTGCTGCGACACCTCGATGGGCGCGGTCCAGTTGAAGCGGTACTTCGTCTTGTCGGTGGGCTCGGTGAGGTTCATCTCCGGCCACGGCATGATCGTGCGCGTGAGTCCGGTCTGCGCATCCTGCTCGTCGATGAGTCCCTGATAGCAACCACCGTACACGTAGCGCGGGTTCTTCGCGCTCACACCCATGTTGGCGCTCTCGCACCCCGGGCCCTCGGTCCAGTCGCGAATGCCGATCGCGCCGCCGTCGCTGCGCGACTTGATGATCACACTCGAGTTGTCCTGCTGCCCGCCGTAGAGCTTGTACGGGAAGTCGTCGTCCACGGCGACATGGTAGAACTGCGACGTGGGCTGGTTGTCCTGCGTGCTCCAGCTCTTGCCGCCATTGAGCGAAATGCTCGCGCCGCCGTCGTTGGCGTTGATCACATAGCGCGAATCACGCGGATTGACCCACACCCCGTGATTGTCGCCATGCGTGGCCGGCACCACGGCGAACGTGCGGCCACCGTCGGTGCTGCGAAGCAGCGGCGCGTTGCTCACCCACACCGCGTCGGCGTTGGTGGGATCGGCCGTGATGTTCATGTAGTACCACGAGCGCGTCTGGATGAGACGGTCGCCGGTCATCAGACGCCACGACTTGCCGGCGTCGTCACTGCGATAGAGCCCGCCGTTCTCCGCTTCCACGATGGCGTACACGCGATCGGGGTTGGCCGGCGACACCGACACGCCGATCTTGCCCATCAGCTTGGGGAGCCCGTCGTTCAGGCGCTTCCATGTGTCACCACCGTCGGTGCTCTTCCAGAGGCCGCTGCCGGCGCCGCCGGAGCGTACCATCCACGGCGTGCGCTGATGATCCCAGAACGCCGCGTACAGAATGCGCGGGTTGGTCGCATCCATGCTGAGGTCGGCCGCACCACTGGTCGCGTTCTCGCCTTTGAGGATCTGCGTCCACGTCTTGCCGCCGTCGGTGCTGCGGTACACACCGCGATCGGCCGTGCCCTGCCAGCGATCACCCTGCACCGCCACAAACACGATGTCGGGGTTGGTGGGATGCACCCGCACGGCCGAGATCTGGCGCGAGGTCGCGAGCCCGATCTTCGTCCACGTACGCCCCTGATCGGTGCTCTTGTACATCCCGTCACCGTAGGTGCTCGACTGTCCGCGAATCGCGTGTTCGCCGCTGCCCACGTAGATCACGTTCTCGTCGCTCGGGGCCACGGCGATAGCGCCGATGGATCCGCTCGTGAAATGGCCATCGGAGATGTTGCGCCAGCTGATGCCGGCATCGTCAGTGCGCCACAACCCGCCACCGGTGTAGCCGGCGAAGTACGTCATGGGGTTCGACGGCAGACCGGCCACCGCCACGGAACGCCCGCCACGCCACGGCCCCACGTTGCGCCAGGAGAGGGCGGTGAACGTGGTCGAATCGAAGGCCGACAGGGCGGGCACCGGGGCCGTCTTGGCCGCCTGGCGCGCCTGCGCCTCGAGCGTGAACGGCAGGGACATGGCCAGCGCGGCGGTGGCGCCGCGGGCAATGACGGGGGAACGACGACGGCGGGACATCTGGTCGGGCTCCTGAGAGTGCGGGAGGGACGGCTTGCGCCGAGCGGCGGGAACGCCGCGTACGGGACGCGGCACACATCGCCTTGAAGCTAGCCTGCGAGCAAACGCTCTGCTCCGATTCCAGCGGCGCCGATGGTATCTTGACCGTGCGTGCCCACTCTCGTTCCCTCTCGCTATCGTCGGGAAGCCGACGCCACGGCCCGGCGGCTCGGCCGCGCGGTGCTCGGATACCTCGGGGTGGTCGTCGCGATCATCACCCTGGCGCCGTTTCGCTTCAGCACCGCACCGGTGCACGGGTGGTCAGCGATATGGACGTGGTCGGACCTCGTCCTGAACGTGCTGATGTTCGCCCCCGTCGGCTTCGCCTATCAGCTGACGCGGCCACGGGGGACCCCCTTCGCCTGGTGGCCACTCGTACCACTCGGCGCAGGCGCCAGCGCCGTGATCGAAGTGATTCAGCTCTTCGCACCGGATCGCTTCACCTCACTGTTCGACATTGCCACGAATACCGCCGGCGTGGTCGTCGGCGCCGCCGCGTTTGCGATCGTCGCGCAACGGGTGCGCGGTGAAGCGGCCGTACACTCCCTCGCCCTTGAGCTCCCGCTCATGGGACTCGCGTACCTGCTCGTTCCGCTCTGCTGGCTGATCGGCTTGGGAAGCGACGGCGAGATGCGGCGTCTGCTCGTGCTCGGCCCCGGACTCATCGCCGGCGCCATCCTCGGGACCGTACACGCGGCGTACGTACGACCGGCCCCGCCGGCGTGGTGGCTCCCGGTCACAACCATCGGGTGGGCACTCGTGGCCTTCATTCCCGGAGCCCGTGGAGACCCATCAGTGATCGTGCCGGGCACCATCGTGGTGCTGGCTGTAGCGATGCTGCGCGACATCACCACCCAACGCGCCATGCGGCCGGCAAACGCCACCAGTGCCGCGGGCGTCAACCGGCGCTTCGAACTGCCGACGCTCCGCATCGTGCTGCCGCTCTTTGCCGCGTATCTGGCGCTCTCCGCCGTGTGGCCGGTGACCGTCGGCCAGCTCGAATGGCGCGGGACGCTGGCCCTCATGCCACCCGGTGTGACACCGACCAATGGCGTGGTGTTTCGGGCCCTCGAACAGGTGTTGGCCTTCACACTGGTGGGCTACATGGGCGCCGAATACCGCGGCCGTGACACCGGAACGCCGCGATCGGCGCTCCTCCCGATTATCGGGTGGAGTATGATCGCCTCGGCGCTTTTGCAGGGCATGCGGGGATTTCAGGCCGAGGCCGCCGCGAGCCTGTCCCTCTGGATCCTCACCCAGATCGCGGCAGCCTTCGGGTACGTGCTGTACCTGCTGCAACGCGAGCATGTGCAGGCACTGGTGAAGCGTCGCACGTTGCGGCACAACTTCCGGCGTGCCCACGGCGACGCTAGCTGAGTTCCGCGTCGGCCTCGATTTCCACCAGATACTCGTCGCCGATGAGCGACGCCTGCACCATGGTGTTCGCGGGCAGGATGTGGCCGAACCGCTCACCGTGAGCACGGGCCACCGCCTCCCAGTCGCGATCCACCTGGCTCACGAACACCCGGGTGCGCACCACATCCTCGAGACGTCCACCGAGCGACTGCAACGCGCCCGCGATCTTGTCGATGCAGAAGTGGGTCTGCGCCGCCGCATCGTCGCCGCCGATGGCTCGGCTACCGTGCGTGGCCGTCGTTCCCGACACGTGGATCCGGTTGCCCTTCCGTACGGCGCGGCTGTAGCCGGCCATCGGCTCCCACACCGTGCCGCTCAGCGCCAGCGTGCGATCGTCATGACCGGGACGTGTGATGAACGGCGCCGGGAAACTCGAGAGATGATGCGACAGATCGCCGCTCGCCGTGAGAAACGGCGGCGTGCGGTACTCGTCGCCGCAGTCGCCGGGAATGGGATCGAGCGCCGCCTGTGCCGCCGCGAGCAGCGCGCGGTCTTCGTCATCGAGCGCAAAGGTAAAGAGTCGGGTCGTATCGGCCACGTGCTGCGATTGACCGAGTCGCGCCCCCACGATCACCCCTGCCACCCCGGGCTGATCGAGCACCCACCGGCTCGCCACGAGCGCGATGGATACGCCGTGCTTCGCGGCCACCGTGTGTGCCGCGCGCAGCACCCCCTGGAACTTCTCCCAGCCCCCCGCCGTGCGGATGAACCGGCCGTACTTCATCTGCGACCACGTCTCCAGCGCATCCCACTGTGGCTCCGGCGCGCCGAGCCAACGCTCGCTCAGGAAGCCGCCCAGGACTGTGCCGTAACACAGAATGCCCACCCCATGCTGTGACGCATACGGCGCCAGCTTACGCGTGAAGCGCGTGTCGATGAGGCTGCCACTCACCTGATTGCTCGCGAGGCGGATCCCGGACGCGATCGCTACCCGCAGGTGCGCCGTGTCGAAATTGGTGAGCCCGATCGCGCCGATGCGCCCCGCGTCGCGTTCGGCTTCGAGCAGCCACAGCGCATCGAGCCAGCGCGGGTCGGCGAACGTCCACGCATGGAACTGCAGCAGGTCGATGCGATCGGTGCGCAGGCGCGCACAGGCGCGATCGATGGCGGCCCGCACGTCGGCGGCGCTGACTGGGCCCGGTTCGGGCACCCACTTGGTGAGACACTGCACCTGCGACGCGTCGTACCCGCCCGCGGTGCGGAACGTGCCGGCAACGATCTCCGCCGAGCCGTAGTGGTCGGCCATGTCGAAGGTCGTCAGGCCGGCATCGACATACGGCTGCATCGCGCGCGCCGCGACGGCCGGATCGAGCTCCCGGCCGTCCCGTTCCATGTCGGCGATCTGCCAGAGTCCCGTGAGCGCGCGGGCAATGGTCAGTCCGGGGGCGAGCGAAATGCGTTCGATCATGAGCCGAATGAAGGGAAGAAGTGGTGCGACGCTGCGGCTATTCGGCCGGCAGCACGGAAGTTATCGCGCGCAGGTCGCTGCCACGCGCCGCCAGAGCGCGCGTCTCCCGCAGGTAGATCACGGTACCGATGGCCATGACGACCAGCCAGACGAGGGTCGAGCGGGCATACCACCCCGGCACCGTGGCCGTGAGATCGCGCCACGAGTGCACCACGAGGAGCGCCCCGAGCCCCACGAGCGCCGCCACCGCCACGGCCACCTGGGCCCACCGCGCCCGCAGCACCCGCACATCACGCGCGAGCGCGGGGTTATGGGCCGGCAGTCGCAGCACAGCGCACGCCATGATGACGAAGTTCACCAGCATCGCTGTGACCAGAATGTCGACGCCGAGGAAGAAGTCGCCGGCGAAGTGGCCGCCGAGAATGCCAAGCGTGGAGAGCGTCGCCGACGTGAACAGGGCGGTGCGCGGCGTGCCGTGTGTGGCGTCGACCGACGCCATGGCGCGAGGAAACACCCCGTCTTCCGCCCACGCGAAACAGAGGCGGGATACACCCAGCAGCATGCCGGGCAGGTCCTTGATCAGCGCGAGTGCGGCACCGGACATCATGAGCACACCCACGGCCGGCGAAACCAACGGCGTGAGCAACCCGGGCGCCGTAACGTCGCCGGAGGCGCTGGCCGCCGCGACGTACTGCCACGGCACGGCCCGATACACGGCCCCGGTGAACGCAAAGTAGAAGAGCCCCACCGTACCGATCGCGAGCCCGATCGCGAGCGGCAGTGTGCGCGACGGGTCCTTCGCTTCACCACCGGCCTGCGCAATCACGTCGAAGCCGATGAAGCTGGAGAAGAGCACCGCGGCCGCCGGCGGCACGACGCGCCAGAAATCCCCGGACACCCCGGCCAGCATGGCCTGCTCGCCACGCGCGCTGATCAGGGCGCGATACTCGTCGGCGCTGTGCGAGAAGCCGGTAATCACGACCAGACCGCTGCAGAGGAACACCAGCACCACCAGCGGCACGAGGGTGCGCGTCACCGCCTTCACACCGCGAAGATTCACAAGCACGAACGTCCACAGAAAGCCAAGGGCCAGCCCCAGACGCACCCCGCGGTGATCGAGCGTGACGGCAAGTTCCTGCCACTGCGCCGCACGCGCCGTGTCCCGGAGGAAGGGCGGGATGACGTAGCTCACCACCCCGATGGCGATGCACAGCCCGAACCACTGGGAGAACGAGGCGAGGAATCCCGTATAGGGACCGATCGCCCGGCTGGCGTACACGTACGAGCCCCCGGCGCGCGGCATCGCGCTGCCGAGCATGGCGTAGCAGAGGGCGGCAAGGATCGCGGGAATGGCCGCCAGCAGATAGGCCGGCAGGACGTACTCACCGATCCCGGGCACCGATCGCTGCAGCGCGAACGGCACGATGTTGATGCCGGCGCCCACCATGGAGCCGATGCCGGCAGCGGCCAGGCCGACGAGTCCGAGTTCCCGCCGCAAACGCGGGGTCTTGGGGGCCTCTTGTTCGGATCGGGTCATGAGAGGTGAATCGCGACGACCATGAAGGTGCGGACACAGAATGTGAAACGGCGGGACTTCCAGATTCCGCGGCGGAGCAGGAAACTACCTCCCGCGTACCTTGCGCGCGTTCTCCCGACGTCTCCTCCGTGCCGCCACTCTCCGATCTCACGGGTTCACCGGTCGCCCGCATCCTCGTCGCCGACGACGACCCCACCACGCTGACCTTGCTCCAGCAAGTATTGGCCAGCGATGGATACCAGGTCGACATGGCCGGTTCGGGTGAAGAGGCGCTGCTCCGGTTTCAGGCCTCGATACCCGACCTGGTGCTGCTTGATGTCGTCATGCCGGGCATCAACGGGTTCGTGACCTGCGAGCGCCTGCGTCTCCTCGATCCGCACCACGATGTCCCCGTCGTCATGCTCACCGGCGCCGATGACGTCGAGACCGTCGACCGTGCCTTCGCCGCCGGCGCCACGGACTTCCTGAGCAAACCCTTTCAGTGGCGCCTCCTGCTGCAACGGGTTCGGTACGCCATGCGTGCGGGGCGCCTCAATCGCGAACTCCGTCTCAACCGGTCACGAGAGGCCACGGCACGACGCATCGCCAAGCTGAACTTTTTTCACTGGGATCTCGCCAGTGATACGCTCTCGTGGTCCGACGACACGATGCCGCTGACGGGCGTGGTCGCGGCCTCGCCGGTACACGTCCAGACGCTCGTGGACCTGGTGATCGTGGCGGAGCGCCAACAGGCGCACCACACCATCCGTCTCGCCCGCGAGCGTGGCGAAGCGCTCGACCTCGAACTGCCGGTGATGGTCGAGGGGCGGGAGTTCCTGCTGCGCCTTGTAGGACAAGCGGGACGCATCGGCGCCGACCGGCAGGTCATCTCCGGCGTGCTGCAGGACCTCACCGACCAGCGGCGCACCGAGCAGCTCGCGGCCAGCATCCGGCGAGCGGATGACACCGTGGGCCGCCCCCCGGACGGGATGGGATGATCGGCCGTGCGCCGCCGATGAGCGCCCTCGTCGGCGATCACAGGTCGCCCTGATCGCCGGGCATGCCGCCCTGCCAGAACTGGCGCGCGCCCCGAACCGCCCACAGCTTCGGGGCATGCCTTTCAAATTCCTGCTCCTCGCCCTGCCATTGGTGGCGTTTCAGCCGCCACCCGATCGGTACGCCGATCTGCGCACGCTGTTCGACCGCTGGCGCACCTTCGAGGAAGCGCCGCGCGTAGACGGCGCCCCCGACTACACCCCCGCCACCAACGCGCGACGCCTCGGCGAGTTGCGCGCGCTACAGCAGCAGCTCACCACCATCGACACGACGGGGTGGAGCATCTCGCAGCAGGTGGACTGGCATCTCGTGCGTGCCGAGATGAACGGCATGCTGTATCACCTCACGGTGCTGCAGCCGTTCTCGCGTGATCCGGCCTACTACGCGTCGGTACGCACCGAAGAGAGCGATACGCCGGCGGAAGAGGGACCGACGATTCACGGCGCCATCCGGCTCTGGCAGTACGGCATCTGGCCCCGCACCGCACTCGATACCGTGCGCGCGCTGACCCCCGAGGAACGGGCGCGACTCACCACGGCACTGCGGTCGATTCCCCCCCTCCTGACGCAGGCCCGGCTCAACCTCGCTGACGCGAACGCGAAGGATCTCTGGATCGGTGGCATCCGGGCCTTCGAGGAACAACACGAGGCCCTCGGCACGCTATCGACGCGGGTGAAGCAGCTGCATCCGAAGGACGCGGCGCTCGCGAAGGCGATCACCGATGCCGAGCAGGCCACCGTGCGGTTCGCAGAGTGGCTGCGGGCCGAATCGCCGAAGCGCACCGGACCCTCGGGTATCGGCAAGGCGCAGTACACCTGGTATCTGCGCAACGTGCTGCTCATGCCGCTCACGTGGGACGAGGAAGTCACGATCACGCGTCGTGAACTCGCCCGCGCCCACGCGTCCCTGCGCTTCGAAGAGGCCCGCAATGCCGCGCTGCCGCCGATGCGGGTGGCCGCCAACGCCGCCGAGTTTGCGGCGCTGCAGGACACGATGCTGCCCAAGTACCTCGGGTTCTGGCGCGACAAGCAGCTGATCACGATGAAGCCGTGGATGGAGCGTGCGCTGCGCGAGCGCTTCATGGGCTTCTCACCGGAACCCTCGCGCAACTTCTTCGCGCAGGCCACGCACCGGGATCCGCGCACGCTCTGGGCGCATCTCTGGCACTGGTGGGACAACATGCGCATTCGCGTGGAACCGCATGCCAACCCCATCCGTCGGGAGCCGCTGCGCTACAACGTGTGGATGAGCCGCGCCGAGGGGATGGCGACGGTGATGGAAGAGTGGACCATGCACGCCGGCTTGTACGACGACAGCCCGCGCTCACGCGAGATCATCTGGGCGATGCTCGCCGCCCGTGCCGCCCGCGGGCTGGGCAATCTCTACGCGCACAGCAACGAGCTCGACATGGCGGGTGCCGGCAACCTGCATGTGGACTGGACGCCGCGCGGCTGGATGCGACGGGATCCGCTGCTCGGGTTCGAGCAGCATCTGTATCTCCGGCAGCCGGGGTACGGGGCCACCTACGTGACCGGCGGACGCCTCATGGAAGAAGCGATGGCCGAGCGGGCACGTCAGCTGGGCAGCGCCTTCACCATGAAGCGGTTCCTCGACGAGGTGAACGCGGCGGGCATGATTCCGGTGTCGATGATCTACTGGGAGCTCACCGGTGATGACCGCATGGTGCGCGAACTCAAGGACGGTCAGGGGCCGCTGCCGTTCCGCTGAGGCGTGGCCGACGATCCGGTGTCATTCCATAGTTCGGATAGCGAAATCAGCGGTCCACGCCCGAATTCCGGGGCACGGGACTGCAGCACGAACGTACACCATCCGATATTTGAGTGAGTTGGTCCCCGATCGGATTCATCACCCACAGATCCGCTATCCATGTTCGATAACCTCTGCGAAGATGCGCACGAAGCGCACTCCCTGAAGCTCATCAACCGCGTCGTGATGGTCATCGGCGTGGTGTTCATCACCATCGGCGGCGTAGCCATCGGCACGCGCCTTGGCGCCACGCATCCGCCGGCCTCGGCGGCGTACGGGTCGGAGAAGGCCGGTCCCGACGCGGCCGTATTCGGCGACTGATTCACGACGGATTTACGCTGGACGTCGGATTCGTGACGGGCGCGACGCTACGGTGTCGCGCCCGTCGTGTATCTTGGGGGTCCCATGAGTGACTCCCAGCTGCCGCGTCGCGACTTTCTGGCGGCGCTCGTTTCGGCCGGTACCTCCGGCGTGCTCTCCCGCAGCGCGCTCTGGCCGGCCATTGGCCCCCAGCCCATCGGCGCGCCAGCCATCATCACCAGTGAACGGCTCCGCCCCCAGTGGCCGAGTGGCGTGCAGACCGGCGATCCGTGGCCCACGCGCGCGATCCTCTGGGGACGGACCGACCGCGAGGCGCGCCTGCAGGTGGAGTGGGACACCACCGATCGCTTCCGCAATGCGCGGCGTCTCTCGGGCCCGGTGGCCACCAGCGACGGGGCCTTCACCACACATCTCGACCTCACCGGCCTCCCGGCAGGCGAGACGATTTTCTATCGCGCCCGGTACGAGAGTGTGTCGAGCCCCGGGACGTTCAGCGAGCCTGTTGTCGGCCAGTTCCGCACGCCTTCGCTGGCCGGCGCGACGCCCACGCGTCCGGTGCGCATCGCCTGGTCGGGCGACATGGTGGGACAGGGATGGGGCATCGATACGTCGCGCGGCGGCATCCGCATGTACGATGCACTGCGCCGCGCGGAGCCCGATGTATTCGTGCATTCTGGCGACAACATCTATGCCGATGGTCCGTTACTGCCCGAGGTGAAGCTCGACGACGGCACAGTGTGGCGGAACGTCATGACCGACGCCAAGAGCAAGGTGTGCGAAACCCTCGACGACTACCGCGGCGCGTTCGCCTACAACCTGCTCGACGAGCATGCCCGTCAGTTCGGCGCGAGTGTACCCATCATCGCGCAGTGGGACGATCACGAGGTGGTGAACAACTGGTTCCACGATCTCGTCCTCGAGAACGACCCGCGCTACACCGAGAAGCGGGTGCGGGTGCTCGCCGAGCGGGCGCAGCAGGCGCTCTTCGAGTTTCTCCCCATCCGGCGCCACGACACCGAGAAGAATCGGATCTACCGTTCGTTCAGCCTGGGAGCGCTGGCGGACATCTTCGTGGTGGACCTGCGCAGCTACCGTGGGGCGAACTCCCCCAACCGACAGCCGGAACCCTCGGCGGCTTCGGCCATTCTCGGTGACGCGCAGCTCGCGTGGCTGGAGCAGTCGCTGCGGGCGAGCACGGCCACGTGGAAGATCATTGCGTGCGACATGCCGATTGGTCTGGTGGTGAACGACCCCATTCGCGATGGGGTGCGCAACTACGAAGCCGTGGCCAACGCCGACGGTGGCGCGCCACTGGGGCGCGAACACGACATCGCGCGTCTGCTGCGCACGCTCCAGGACGCGCAGGTGCGCAACGTGGTCTGGATCACCGCCGACGTGCACTACTGCGCGGCCCATCACTATGCCCCGGAGCGCGCGGCGTTCACGCGGTTCGACGCCTTCTGGGAATTCGTGGCCGGCCCCATGCACGCCGGCACCTTCGGCCCGAACGACCTCGATGGCACCTTCGGGCCGGAAGTCCGATTCGCGAGTGCTGCCCCGTCACCCAACCGCCCGCCCAGCGACAACCTGCAGTTCTACGGCACGCTGGACATCGACCCGCAGACGCGTGCCCTCACGGCAGCACTGTGGGACGTGACGGGCAAACGGCTCTGGTCGACGGAACTCGAGCCGCGACCGTAAAAGCTTTGCTGCGCGGAGAATGGGAGAAAGGGAGGAACTGATATTGGGAGAAAAGGAGCCGGGGAGAAAAGGGGAGTGACGGTTCAGCCGGAGATTTTTCAGCTTTTTTTGCCATCGCCTTTTCTCCCTTTCCCCTTTTCTCCCAATTTCAGTTCCCCCCTTTCTCCACTTCTCCCGGCGGCGACGTTAATTGGGTAGGCCCATGTCCTCTGATCACGACCACCAACTTCCGGCGCTGACGGCCGCCGAGCGCGAACGCTATCGGCGCCATCTCATCCTGCCCGGGGTGGGCATGGAGGGACAGCAGCGCCTCAAAGCGGCGCGTGTACTCGTCGTTGGTGCCGGTGGCCTCGGATCACCCGTGGCGTTGTACCTCGCCGCCGCCGGAGTGGGGACACTGGGACTCATCGACAATGACGTCGTGGACGTGACCAACCTGCAGCGCCAACTGCTGCACGGCACGTCGGACATCGGACGCAGCAAACTCGACTCGGCGCGCGATCGCCTGCACGACGTGAACCCGCACGTGGTCGTGAAGACCCATGCCGGCTGGCTCACGTCCGCGAATGCGCTCGACATTATGCGGGAGTACGACGTGGTGGTCGACGGCACCGACAACTTCGCCACGCGCTACCTCGTGAACGATGCGTGCGTGCTGCTGGGCATCCCGAACGTGTACGGGTCAGTGTTCCGTTTCGACGGGCAGGCGTCGGTGTTCGCCACCCCCGACGGGCCATGCTATCGCTGCCTCTATCCCGAGCCACCTCCGCCGGACATGGTGCCCAACTGCGCGGAAGGCGGCGTGTTCGGCGTACTGCCAGGACTGGTGGGCACCATTCAGGCCACCGAAACACTCAAGCTGCTGCTAGGGCTTGGTGACACCCTGGCCGGCAAGCTGCTCATGATCGACGCGTACGGCATGGCGTTCCGCACGCTGCGCATCGATCGCAATCCCGCCTGTCCCGCCTGCGGCACGCGCGAAATCACCCAGCTCATCGACTACGACCAGTTCTGCGGTACGCCGGGGCTGCACAGCAATGCCGAGACGCGGGTGCGCGAAGTAGAACCGGCGAATCTGCGCGACCGCCTCGCGCGCGGTGAACCGCTGCAACTCATCGATGTGCGCGAGCCCGCGGAAACGACGGAGGGCATCATCGACGGTGCGCGCTGCATTCCGCTGGCCACCCTCGAGCATGAAGCGGCGACGCTCTCACCCGACGTCCCCACCGTGCTCGTGTGCCGGAGCGGTATGCGCAGCGCGAGCGCCGCCCGTCAGCTCATGGCGCGCGGCTTCACCCGCGTGGAATCGCTGGCCGGTGGCATGATGCGCTGGTTCGACGGCTGACGGTCACTCCACGCTGACCCCGAACACCGCGGCCAATTCCGCATGGCGCCGCGCGTGCTCCGCCACTGGCACGCCGCTCGCGATGGCTGCCCACGCCTGATGCAGGCTCGCCGCGCCACCACGCGGCCCCATCGGATGCGCGAACACGCCGCGGCCGGGCACGAAACCGAAGTCCACCGTGCCCACCTGCCGGAACACACCCTCGAGGGTGGCCGCATTGTCGCTGCCGCCCGGCACGGGTAAACTGGGCTTGATGTTGCCCATCGGTTCGAGGCAGGCGTGCACGCACTCGCGCACTTCGCTCGCCGGCGTCATCATGCGATCGCCGAACCCCGGCATGATCACCACATCGGCGCCAGCGAGTCGCTGCAGCCGCGTGAAGACGCGCGAGTGCACTCCATGCGTGGGTACGCGACTGAACGCCGCGATGAACGGGAAGTGTGTCACGATCGGCACCGTGGCCACCCGACGTAGCGCCCGCACCCCGCTCACGCCCACAGGCATCGCATTCACCATCACCATCGTGGCACCGGCATTCACCGCCACATCGTGCAGCGCCGCCAGACGATCCACTTCATCGGTGATGTTGGCAAGAAAACCCTTGGGCACGCCGGTTTCCTGCTCAGCGCGGCGCCGTGCCGCCCCCAACAGCGCGGCCCGCTCGGCGAGCGGCGAATACGGCGCATCCGCCAGCATCTCGTCGTCCTTCGCGATATCGAGACCACCCATCCACCCTTCATAGCCAAGCTCTGAGAAGGGCTCAGGCGCGAGGCCGATGTTCGGCTTGATCACGCCAAAGAAGATGGGGCGGTCGTACACCTGGAGACGCGTACGCACACCGGCGATGCCGAACTG
>Ga0164293_10003366_pt1 | contig 13630 bp, 12 predicted proteins | sample GEODES118metaG_FD_111487 | JGI IMG/M metagenome (GOLD analysis project Ga0164293, IMG submission 111487) | Eutrophic lake water microbial communities from Lake Mendota, Wisconsin, USA - GEODES118 metaG | ecosystem: Environmental > Aquatic > Freshwater > Lake | place: USA: Lake Mendota... | reverse complement strand
TGCGCGCCGCCCGCGCTGCCGAAGAAGCCGTGCGGCACGCCGTCCAGCAGCGCATGGCCCTCGATCTGGAAATCCGTCACGTCAGGCATCAAGGCTGCGGCTGACCTGCTCGAAAGTATCGCGCGACAGGTTGCCCGCAGCCATGATCCGTTCAAGCTGGCCCTTCATCAGCGCGGCGCGCAACGGCTCGATCCGCCGCCAGCGCCCGAGTGCGGGCACGAATTTTGCCGCGGTCTGCGGGTTGATCGGATCCAATGCGAGGATCACGTCGGCCACCATCCGGTAGCCCTCGCCGCTGGCCACATGGAAGCCCTTGGGGTTGCCCGCGAAGGCCATATGCAGCGAGCGCACGCGGTTGGGGTTCTTGAGCGTGAAGTCAGGATGCTGCGCCAGCGCGTGAACGTGCGCGATCACCTGCGGGTGGAGCGAGAGCGCCTGCAGGGTGAACCACTTGTCGACCACCAGCGCATTGTCCTTGTACCGGTCATAGAACGCCGCCAGCCGCGTCTCGCGCTCGGGGCAATCGAGCCCGCACAGCACCATCAGCGCGCCCTGACGGTCGGTCATGGTGTCGGCAGCGTCATATTGCTGCGCGGCGAGCCGGGCAGCAAGGGCGGGAGCGGCAGCGGCGAGGAACACCAGGCCTTGCGTCTTGACCTTGCGCGCGCCGCGCGCCGAGGGATCATTGAGCGCGATGCCCGAAGCGCGGGCGTGGAGCGCCTGCAATTCGATTGCCAGCACGGTGCCGATCGCGGCCTTCAGCCCTTCGCGCGCGGCATGGATCGCGCCCGGATCGGCCTTGCGCTCGCCGCTGGCCATCCCCTCGAACAGATAGGTCTCGGATGGCAGCACCATCAATTCGCCGCGCATCGCATCATCGAGCGCCGTGTCGGCAAGGCTCGAGGCAAAGGCACCGATGATCGCCGCCTCGCCCGCCGCTTGCTCCCCGGCCGAAAGCGTGCCGGACGCCGTGCCGACGAGGTGGCTGACCGCGAGTTCCTGCAAGGCTTCCGAGCGGGCGAAAGGATCATCGTCATGCGCGGCGAGGAACACGAGGTCGTCGCGGTCCAGCGCGCGTTCGATCACCACCGGCGCGGTAAAGCCGCGGTTGATCGACACGACCGGGTCGGGGCCGGCGAGCGGAAGGATAAAGGTTTGCTCGGCCTTGGCCAACACCACCAGCTGCTCGGCCCCGAGCGCGCTGCTCCCACGCGAATGCACCGCGATGCGTAGCGGGATCGGCATCGGCAGCTTTTCGGGCTGGCCGGGGGTGACAGGGACGGCTTGTTTCAGGGTCAGCAAAAGGCTGTCGCCTTCCACCTTCTGCGACGCGGTGACGCGCGGCGTGCCAGCCTGCGAATACCAAAGGCGGAAGCGGCCAAGGTCGATCTTCGCGCCGTCCTCGATCGCCGTGACGAAATCCTCGCAGGTCGCCGCCTCGCCGTCGTGGCGGTCGAAATAGAGATCGGTACCCGCGCGGAAGCGCTCGACCCCCACCATCGAGCGCATCATGCGGATCACCTCGGCGCCCTTGTTGTAGATCGTCGCGGTGTAGAAGTTGCTGATCTCGCGGTAGCTGTCGGGCCGGATCGGGTGGGCGAGCGGCCCGCCATCCTCGGGGAACTGCGCCGCGCGCAGGATCCGCACATCCTCGATCCGCTTGACCGCCTCGCCCCGCATATCCTGCGAGAACAGCTGGTCGCGCAGCACGGTGAAGCCTTCCTTGAGGCTGAGCTGGAACCAGTCGCGGCAGGTCACACGGTTGCCCGACCAGTTGTGGAAATATTCGTGCGCGATCACCCCTTCGACCGCGTCGAAATCGGCATCGGTCGCGGTGTCGGGGTCGGCCAGCACATATTTGGTGTTGAAGACGTTGAGCCCCTTGTTCTCCATCGCCCCCATGTTGAAATCGCTCACCGCGACGATGTTGTAGAGATCGAGGTCATATTCGCGGCCGAACACCTGCTCGTCCCACGCCATCGAGCGGTGGAGCGATTCCACGGCATGATCGGTGCGATCGATGTCTTCGGCGCGAACCCAGACATTGCACGCGACCTGGCGGCCCGAGACCGTGGTGAAGGGCTTGGAATTGGCCACCAGATCGCCCGCCACCAGCGCGAAGAGATAGGACGGCTTGGGCCAGGGATCGTGCCATTCGGCCCAGTGGGTGCCGTCGCCATTGTCCCCTGCAGCCGTCCGGTTGCCGTTGCACAGCAGGATCGGGAAGGCGGCTTTGTCGCCCGCCATCCGCACCGTGTAGACCGAGAGCACATCGGGCCGGTCGGGGAAGAAGGTGATGCGGCGGAAGCCTTCGGCCTCGCACTGGGTGCAGAGCATCCCCGAGGAGGCATAGAGCCCCATCAACTGGGTGTTGGCGCTCGGGTCGATCTCGGTTACGATTTCGACCTGGTGGCTGTCGCCGCGCAGCGGCACGATCAGATCGCCGCCGTCCATGCGCCAGTCGGCAGGCTCGCCATCGACGCTGACCGAGACCGGCACGAGATCATCGCCGTTGAGGCGGATCGTGTCGGCGTGGTCGGCGCGGGCGTTGCGCTGCACCGTCAGCTTGGCGGTGACGCGGGTGCGGGCAAGGCCGAGGTCGAAGTCGAGCGCGACCTCGGGCACCAGCCAGCCGAACGGTCGGTAATCCTCGCGCAGGATCACCGGCGGCTGATGCGGCGTGCGGGCGGCGTCGGCCAGTTCGGGGTTGCCTTCGGGGTTCGTGGGGGTGGTGGCGATATCCATGGCCGCCGATTTAGGTTGATTCGCGCGGGCGTCCAATCTTTAGGTTGGCTCCATGGCACATTTGCTGATCTTCGGGCTGGGATACACCGCGCAGCGCATTGCCGAGGGGGTGCGGGCGCGCGGCGGACAAGTGACCGCTACCGGCAGCGCCGGCGACATCGCCTTTGCCGACCGCGCGGGCGTTCTGGCGGCGCTGGGGCAGGCGAGCCACATTCTGTCCTCCGTCCCGCCTGACCGCGCCACCGGCGGCGATCCGGTGCTCGATGCCTATGGCGCGGCGCTCGCAGGCAAACCGCTGTTCTATCTCTCCTCGACCGGCGCTTACGGCGACAAGCAGGGCGCGTGGGTGGACGAGGCCACGCCGACCATCGCTCAGAGCGGAGAAGGCCGCCGCAATGCGCGGGCTGAGGCTGACTTGGCATGGCTCACCATGGGCGCGCGGGTGTTCCGCCTGCCGGGGATCTACGGGCCGGGCCGCAGCGCGCTTGACCGCGTGCGGGCCGGACAAGCGCGGCGGATTGATCTGCCCGATCAGGTGTTCAGCCGCGTCCATGTCGACGACATTGCCAGCGGGGTGGTTGCCGCCCTGATGCAGGATGCGCCTGCGGGGGCCTACAACCTTGGCGATGATTGTCCGTGCAGCGGCAATGAAGTCACCGAACACGCCTGCCGCTTGCTCGACCTGCCGCTGCCACCACTCGAAAGCCTTGAGGAAGCCAACCTCTCCGAAATGGCGCGCGGGTTTTACATGGAGAACCGCCGCGTCGCCAATGGCAAGGCCAAGCGCGTGCTGGGGTGGTCGCCGAGATATCCGACCTATGTCGAGGGGTTATTCGGGCTCTTGCGGTAAACGCTGGTTCGGCTGCACCGCAGCCGCAAGGGCGGCCGCCCGCCCGCAGCGATGCGACCTTCAGGTCGCGTGAGCGAGGAAATCGCAGCGCGGAGGCGCTGCGGAAATCAGAGGCTCTTTGACCGGAGCGCCAGCCCCATGCCCAGCAGCGCCAGCGCCATCCCGCTCGCGGCCAGCCACGTCCAGCGGAAATCCTCGAACAGGGTCGAGAGCAGCATCGCCACGCACACGGTGACAATCCCGTTATAGGCCGTCCGCCCCGCACCGATCTCGCGCACCAGATTGTAATGCAGCGGGAAGGTCACGACCGAGCCGATAATTGCCAGATAGGCCGTCCCCGCCCAGAACTGCCAGCCGCTCGGGATGGGCGGCGGGCCGACCGTGACAAGCGCGTAAACCAGATCGAAGGCGGTGCCATAGACCATCGCCCACGCCAGAAAACTCACCATCGGCACCCCGCGCCCGGTGGGGTTGGCCTGCACGACGTTGGCAATCGAGGCCGCCAGCATCCCGCCGATCGCGAGCACGATCCCCAGCCCGACATTGCCGCCAAGCGGCGCGGCGTTCCATTCGTGCACCAGCAGCAGCGCGACACCGGCAATCGCGACAAGGCTCCCGCCGATAAAGCCACTGGCGACCTTCTCGCCGATGAAGACCTTGGCAAAGATCGCGTTGGGCACCATCAGCAGCGCGAACATCACCGCGACGATGCCGGAAGTGATGTGCTGCTCGGCATGATAGACGAACAGGAAATTGCCCGAGAACTGCGCGATGCCGACCCCCAGCGCCAAAAGGTGCTCAGGGCGATTGAGCCGCAGCCGGTTGCCCATCATAAACGCCAGCGCGAACAGGGCCGGGGTTGCCAGCATGAAACGGTAGAACACGCCCCAGGCCGCGGGCACATCGGCAATCTGCCCGGTGATCACGAACCAGGTCGAACCCCAGATCGTGCCGGTCAGCATGAAGGGGATCAGCACGCGGGGGCTGAGCATCGACGGCACGGGCGCGGAACTCATAGCGCGGCGATCGCATTGCCGAGCGCGGCCGCATCTTCGGGGCGGGTGTTCCACGCGGTCACGAAGCGCGCCGATTCCGGCCCCCAGTCGTAAAACGCGAAATCCTGCGCGCGCAGGGCGGCCCGTTCGGCTTCGGTCAGGTGCACGAACAACTCGTTCGCCTCGACCGGGTGGAGCAGGCGGTCAGCGCAGCCCGCGGCCACTTCGCGCGCGGCGGCATTGGCGTGGGCGGCATTGGCGAGCCACAGCCCGTCCTCCAGCATCGCGAGGATCTGCGCGGCCATATAGCGCCCCTTGCATTGCAGGTGCCCGGCACGCTTGCGGCGGTAGCGGACTTGGCTGGCCGCCTCGGGATCGAACAGGATCACGGCCTCGGCCCCCATCCCGCCGTTCTTGATGAAGCCGAAGGCGAGGCTGTCGACCGGGCCGCTGGCGGCGCGCGCCGCCGCTTCGGGCGAACCGCCCAGAAACGCCGCCGCATTGCCAAAGCGCGCCCCGTCCATGTGCAGGCCGAGGCGGCGCTCCTTGGCGAAGGCTGCCAGCATTGCGAGTTCGGCAGGCGAATAGGCGCGGCCATATTCGCTGGCCTGCGTGATCGCGATCGCGTGGGGCTGCACCTGATGCACATCATTGCGGATCGGATCGATCAACGCCGCGATATCGGCGGGCGTCAGCTTGGCGCCCTCGCCCTCTGCCAGCATCAGCTTGGCACCGTGAAGGAAGAACCCCGGCGCGCCGCCTTCGTCGACCTCGATATGCGCCTCGCGGTGACACACCACCCCGCCGTGCGGCGCGCACAGTGTGGCGAGCGCCAGACAATTCGCTGCCGTTCCCGTCGCCACCCACAGCGCCGCGCACTCGCGCCCGAACAGCGCGGAAAAGCGCGCATCGAGCTCCTGCGACAGCGCATCGCCATCATAGGGGTTATCGGGCGTGTCGGCGGCGCGCATCGCCTCCCACAGCTTGGGGTGGACGGCGGCGGCATTGTCCGACAGGAAGGGCTTGGCAAGGGTCATCGACAAACGCCTCTAGCCGCCAGGGCCGGTTAGGCAAGCAGGAGGATCGGCCAATGAGCATCGAAAGCGCAAAGCTGACAATCACCCACCATGTCACCGGGCAGGGCGGCCGCTATGTTGCGATGGTCGAAGGCGCGGCCGAGGAAGCCTATCTCGAATGGGAGCCGGGCGGGACGCGTGACAGCGCCGAAGTGCGCGTCGCCGCGCACACCATCGTGCCGCGCGCGATTGGCGGGCGCGGGGTGGCAGGGGCGCTGGTCGACCGGCTGATTGAAGATGCGATGCGGCAGGGCTTCCTGATCCGCCCCGATTGTTCCTATGTCGCCAGAAAGTTTGCCGACAATCCCGATTGGGCCTCATTGAGAGCCTGATCGAGCCGCGAGTAATCGGTCGCGGCGATGGTTTCGAGCACGCGCGCGCGCAAGTCGCGGGCCGCTTCGATCGGCACCCCGGCAATCGCGAAGGTGCCCCCTGCGAGCCCGAGATGCACGGTCGCATAGCCGCGCCGGCGCGCCAGCGGCCCCTGTGCGATCTCGACCGAATGGAGCTTGAGCCGGGTCGCGATCTGGCTGGTGGGGGATAGCAGACCGCTGGTGGAGAAGATTTGCGCCTCGCCGAGCGCAAAGCGGCGGAACTCCCACGCGTAGAGATTGGCTGCCACCGCCACCACCGCCAGCCCGATCGGGATCAGCGCCAGCCCCGGCGGCGCGAAGATCGCGACCGGGATTGCGGCCAGCCCGAAGATCAGTGCATCGAGGACTGTTTTGTCGGTGCGGTGCCGCTTGCTGGCGCGTTGCCAGCGGGTCGTCTCGCCCGGCAGACGGAAGCCGGCTGCAGCCACAATCGGCGCGATCTCGTCCATCTTCGCAAACGGCGCGACCACATGGCTCCCGCCCGCGTCATCCTGCGCGAGGCTGACAAAGCTTAAGGCATGCCAGCCGAAGCGGTAGCGGATGAGGCCGGTGCCGATCACCAGTCCCTGCACCCGGTGCACCGGCATCACCACATCGGTTCGGGTCAGCAAGCCGCGTTGCCGCCGGAAACCGCGCGGGCTGCGGGTGAGCGTGAAGCCCCAGTCGCGCAGGAAGGTGCGCACGATGCCCGACATCATGCCGACCACGACCAGCACGATCACCCCCGCAATCGCGCCGGCTGCCTGCACATAGGGGCCGAGCGTGGCGACCGTGTTGCCCTGCTCCTTGAGCCAGCGGTACCACAGATCGACGTTCCAGATGTCGACGACATTGTCGAAATATTGCAAGGCGCCGAACAGCACCGCGAACACCGCGAGCGAGAATTCGAACAGGCCGAAGCGCAGCAGCCGCCCCGGACCCATGGCAAACAGCACCTCGCCCTCGGACGCAGGAGCAGCCACAGGTGCTTCGGGATCGGCATTGGCGATTGGCGCCGCCTGCTCCTCGTCACGCCGCTCGCGCACCAGTTGGCGCAGGCGCTCGCCTTCGCCATTGGTGAGGTATTGGACGCTCATGTCCTCGCCGCCGCCCGCCCCGGTCTCGAACTTGACCGCCACCAGCCCGAACAGGCGCGGCAAGAGTTTGGCTTCGAGGCTGACGTCCTGAATGCGCTCGAACGGCACCGAGCGCGCCGAGCGGCTCAAAAGCCCGCTTTCAACGCGGATGTCGGTCTCACCGATAGTATAGGTCAGCCGCCGCCAGCTTACGTAGCTGAAGGCGGTGCCGATCAGGAACGAGACCAGCCCGACCGCGAGCGCGATCCAAAAGCGGTTGCCGCTGCTGCTCCCGATCCCGGAAAAACCAATCGCGATCGCCGGGAAAATCGCGCTGCGGATGCTGCCGATCGCGCCCAGAGCAACGCTCAGCGGCGCGGTGCGTTGCGGCTCGCTCACAGGCTCTCGCGGCGGATATGGGCGCGGATGTCCTCGCGCATGGTGCGCGCCAGCTCCTCGCCAAGGCCGGGCAGCGACACGCTGGCATTGTGATTGCCCGCGGTGTGGAGCGTTAGCGTGGCGATGCCGAAGAACCGGTCGAGCGGGCCTTGATCGACGTCGATGTGCTGCACCCGTCCGAACGGCACGACCGTGTCCGAGCGCCACAACAGCCCGCGCACCACCCGCAGACGGTCGGCACTGATCTGATAGCCGCGCGCGTTGTAGCGGCTTTGCGGAATGCGGATCACCAGCGCCAGCGCGATCACCAGAACCGTGCCGGCGATCAGGCCAGGCGGCAGAAGGGCTTTGTCCCGCAGCACGGCTTCGACGACCAGCGCGGCGACCAGAAACGGGATCGCCGTCAGCACCGTGCGCAGCCGCAGCGCCTTGGCATAATTGGGGTGCAGCCGGGTCAGTTCGCCGTCATCATCGACAGGCAGGCTGGCAGGGCTGAGCGCAGAGGCAGTGTCCATGGTGCCTTACTGGCGCAACACACTAGCCCTGCGCAAGCATTATCGCCGCTGGTCGAACCGCCGTCCGATCAGCGCTGCGGCGATGTTGGTCTTCTGCACATCAATGCTGCCGCCCGCGATGCCCCAGGCATAGGCATCGCGCAGGCGCTGCTCCATGCCGTAGTCCTTGTGATAGCCGTATCCGCCCATCACCTGCATCCCCATCGCGGTGACCTCGCGCACGATCTCGTTGGCAAAGCACTTGGCAACCGAGCTTTCGAACACCGTGGGAAGGCCGTCGGGCTGGTTCGCGGCATTGGCGGCGGCGCGGTGGATCAAGAGGCGCGCGGCTTCGACCTTCATCGCCATCTCGGCGATCTTCAGCTGCACCGCCTGGAACTCGATGATCGGCTTGCCGAAGGCCTCGCGTTCCTGAACATACTGGGTCGCCGCTTGCAGCGCCGCTGCCGCCACGCCAAGGCTCTGGGTGGCATTGCCGCAGCGTTCCAATCCGAAAGCGCTCATCAGCTTGCCGAACCCGCCCGCGCCGATGATGACGTTGTCGGTGGGAACGCGCACATCCTCGATCGCGTAATCGGCGGTGGCAATGCCGCGGAAGCCCATCAGCTCCTCACGCTTGCCGAACTGCATCCCGGGCAGGTCTTTCTCGAGAAGGATCGCGCCGATCCCCTTGGCGCCTTCATCGTCGTTGAAGCGGCAATAGGTGACGTAGTAATCCGAATGGCCGCCACCCGACGTCCAGCGCTTGTAGCCGTTGACGACATAGTGGTTGCCATCGAGCACCGCGCGGGTCTTGAGATCGGTGAGCGCCGTGCCGGCGTCAGGCTCGGACATCGAGACCGCCACCACTTTTTCGCCCTTGATCACTTGCGGAAGGATCTTCGCCTTCATCTCGGGCGAGCCGAAGCGTTCGATGGTGCGCACCGGCCCGGCCAGCGCCTCGAACACCGGGAAAGCGACCGCGTTGGAAATCCGCGCGAATTCCTCGAGCACGATCAGCGCCTCAAGATGCCCGAGGCCGAGCCCGCCATATTCGGCCGGCAGGTTGACCCCGAGAAAGCCCATCTCGCCATAAATGCGCAGCATGTCGTGCGGGACGGGATAGTCCTTGGCCTCCATGTCGCGCGCCAGCGCGGGCAGTTCGGCACGGGCAAATTTGCGCGCGGTGTCCTGCAGCTCGCGCTGCTCGTCGGTCAGTTGAAAGTCCATGCCAGCATCAATCCCTTGTCGTCACGTCCGCGTCCCCTAGCGCATTTATGAGGGCGACGGACAAGCACGTGCGGCCTAGAGTTTGCGCAAAGTCGATCAGGGAGAAACACAAATGACCACGCTCCATTCCAGCCTCGGCCCCAACCCGCGCCTGGTGCGGATGTTCATGATCGAAAAGGGGCTGGAGGAGGGTCGCGATTTCACCCGCGTCCATTACGACATCATCACCGGCGCGAACCGGCAGGATGCCAGCTATGTCGCCAAGAACCCGCTCGGCACCACGCCGACGCTGGAACTGGATGACGGCACCTGCCTCACTGAAAGCTGGCCGATCTGCGAATATGTCGAGGAGCTGCACCCCGCGCCCAACCTGTTCGGCGAGACCCCGGTGGAACGCGCCACGGTGCGCAAATGGGCCCGCCTGTTCGATCAGGAAGTGGTGGTGCCGATGACAATGGGCTTCCGCGCAGGAACGGGCCGCCCGATGTTCGAACCGCGCATGGCGGTGGTCTCGCCTGAAGCCGGGGCCGAGCTTTCCGCCATGGCGGACGCGAAGTGGCGGATGTTTGACGGCTTTCTGGGCGGCAGCAACCACATCGCGCTGGGCCGCTTCACCTTTGCCGATCTCCTGATGTTCGCCTTTGCCAATTTCGGCTTCACGGTGGGCTGGAAGCTGCCCAAAGGCACCGACAACCTCGCGCGCTTCATCGACACGCATAACCAGCGCGCCTGCGCGAGCGTTTGGCAGCAGGCCGAATAATGCCTGACCTCTCCGGGAAAGTCGCGATCGTCACGGGCTGCGCCAGCGGGATTGGCGCGGCGACGGTGCGGCGGTTGGTGGCGGACAGAGCGCAGGTGCTCGGCACCGACCTCGACGCGGAACGCGGCGCGGCTTTGTGCGCCGAGGTGGGCGCGCTGTTTGCGGTGCAGGACGTGTCCGAGCGGGCGCTGTGGCCGGTGATCGTCGGGCAAGCGGTCGAAGCCTTCGGGCGGCTCGATATCCTCGTCAACAATGCCGGGATGGTGTCGGGCGCGGGCATCGGCGACCTCGATGACGAGGCAATGTTCGCTGCGTGGGATCAGGTGCTCAGCGTCAATCTCACCGGCACCATGGCGGGCTGCCGCGCTGCGATTGCGGCGATGCGGGAGAACCCGGGCGGGCCCAAAGGCGCGATCGTCAACATCGCCTCGACCACCGCGATTGCGCCGCTGCCCACCGATGTCGGCTATTCGGCGAGCAAGGGCGCGGTCAGGGTGCTGTCCAAGTCGGTCGCGACGTGGTGCGCCAAGGCCGGGCTCGCGATCCGCTGCAATACCGTCATCCCGGGCGCGACCCAGACCGGCATGATCGCCGATGCCGAACGCCGCATTCCGGGCCTGATCGCCGCCGTGGCGGCAACATCACCGCTGAACCGTCTGGCCGATCCTTCGGAAACGGCGGCGGCCATCGCCTTCCTCGCCAGCGACGAATGCCCGTTCATGACCGGCGCGGAGATGCTGGTGGATGGCGGGGCGCTATCGATCCATCCGGGGTTTTGAGCTTGAGGTTCGCTGACGCGAACCGCAGACCACCCACCCCGCCTCCCCACCCGGCCACCATATCTTAGTGGTACCATTGGTGGCCGGGTGGGGAGACGGGGCGGGGGTCTGACACAGGATCAGCCCCCGCGCATCTTCTCCAGATAGCCGGTCGGCCCCATCTGCGCTGCAGTCCAAACGAAGATCGCGAGGCTGGCGAGGCCCGAGACAAGGCACACGCCGAACACCGCCACGGCCAGCGAGCTATCGCCTTGGGTCGGCACCAGTGCGTCGCTGACCGCGCCGATCACCGCAAGGCCCAGCGCCTGCCCGACAAGATTGTTGAAGAACAGCGCGATCGCCACCGCAAAGCCGCGGCTCGCGGGTTCAACCGCCGCCTGAATGCCCGACATGATCCCGGCCTGACTGGCGACGTAGATGCCATAAGCCACCCCGAACCAACCGAGAAACACATAGAAGCTGTCCGATGACAGGCTTAAGGCCAGCGGCACCACGCAGCCCAGACTGACGATCCCCGGCAACCACGCGCGCCAGCGTTCGTCGCGCAGGGTCAGCCAATGGGTGAGGTATCCGCCCAGGATCGGCCCGGGAATACCGCCGAGGAAGAAGGTCAGGCCGAGATAGAGCCCGACATCGCCGGTCGAGATCGGGAACTGGCGCAGCATCACCGCCGCCATCCAGAAGGCGAGCGCATAGCCGATCATGATCTGCACCGCCCAGCCCAGCGCCAGCCCCATGAACACCCGGTTGGTAATGAGGCTCATGATCGTGCGCCCGAGCGGCAATTGCGCCATGTCGGTGCCCGCAGGGGCATAGCGTCCGCGGGGCGGCTCGCGCACGGTGAGGTAAATCACGAGGCCGAGCAGCAGCCCCGGCAGGCCCATCAGGATAAAGGCCCAGCGCCAGTTGAAAATCTCCGCCAGCTGCCCGCCGAACACCAGCCCTGCCGCCGTGCCGACCGTCGATCCCAACGTCAGGTAGCCCATCGCCTTGGCCAGTTCCTGGCGCGCGAAGAAATCGGCGACGAGGCTTTGCGAGGACGGCCCCGAACAGCCCTCCCCCACGCCCACCCCGGTGCGCGCGGCGAACAGGGTCCAGAACCCGGTGGCCATGCCGCAGGCGGCGGTCATCAGGCTCCAGAAGCTGATCGCGCTGGCCACGATATTCTTGCGGGTTGAGCGGTCAGCCAGCCGCGCCGCCGGAAAGCCGGCGAGCACATAGACCAGCGAAAACGCCGCTCCGCCCAGCAGGCCAAGCTCGAAGTCCGACAGCGCAAACTCGGCCTTGATGTCCTCGACCAGAATGCCGAACACCAACCGGTCAGCGACGCTGAAAGCGCTCGTGAGCGTCAGCAGGCCAAGCACATACCAACGATATGCGCCCGGGCGGGCGTCAGCATCGCTGGTGTGCCCCTCAGTGATGGGGACGCGCGTAGAGGCCATTATCCACCGGGATCGTCAGGCCATTCAAGAACCGCGCATCGTCCGAAGCGAGGAACAGCACGCAGCCCGCCACGTCGCGCGGATGGCCGAGCGCATCCATCGCCAGCGGGCCTTCGGGGATGTCCATCGGCTTTTCGCCGCCGCGCCCCGAAATACCCATCACCATCGGGGTCTCGATCCCGCCCGGTGCGAGCGCGTTGACGCGGATGCCGTAGCCCTTGTCCTGGAAATCGACCGCCAAGCTGCGGGTCATCCCGGCGATCCCGGCCTTGCACGCGGCATAGGCGGGAATGTTGCCATAGCCCATCAGCGCCGCGGTCGAGGCCATGTTGATGATCGACGAGCCGCCCCCGCCGACCTTCTCGTGGCGGTGCTTCATCAGCGGGACGGCATATTTGCATCCGAGGAAGGTGCCGACCACGTGAATATCGAGATGCAGGCGGAAATGGGCGAGGCTGCAAGCCTCGATACTCTCGAAGATCACATTGCCGGCGTTGTTGACGAGGATGTCGAGCCCGCCGTGGCGTTCCTCGACCGCGCGCATCACCTCGATCCACTGGTCTTCGCTGGTGACGTCCAGGGCCATGGCATCGCCGCCGATTTCGGCTGCGACCTTGTGCGCCAGTTCCACCTCGCGGTCGGTGACGATCACAGTCGCCCCTTCGCGCGCGAGGGCCTCGCAATCGGCCTTGCCCAGACCCATCGCCCCGCCTGTCACGAGCGCAACCCTGCCCGCTACCCGTCCCGCCATCTGCTCTCTCCCAAAAGCTTGTTTTCTGGGGGCAGCCTATCGGAGGAGCCGAGCCAAACCACTGTCGAAAGCGCGAGGACGCCGCGGAAGACGCGCGATGTATTCTCTCGCCCCGAGGGAGAGACGGGCATGATGGATGCAGCCGAAGTCGCGCAGCTGAAAGCGCTGATGGAATGGGAAGGCACGCGGACCGCGCCGCCCGAAGGCTTCCCGCGCCTGCCCGACATGCCCGCCGGGCGCTATACCAGCGCGGAGTATTTCGCGCTCGAGCAGAGCCACGTATTCCGCAAGAGCTGGCTGTTCGCAGGGCACATGGACGAGATCCCCGACCCCGGATGCTACATGCGCTGGCACAATGCCGGCGATCCGATCGTGATCGTGCACGGCATGGACGGCGTGGTGCGCGCCTTCCATAACACCTGCCGCCACCGCGGCGCGCCGGTGGTGACCGAGGATCGCGGCAAGTCCAGCCGCCTCATGTGCGGCTATCACAACTGGACCTACAAGACCGACGGTAGCCTTGTTGGCGTGCCCGAACGGCGCGATTTCCCGGCCGATTTCGACATGAGCTGCCGCGGCTTGCTGCCGGTTCGGTGCGAGCTGTTCGGCAAGATCATCTACGTCAACTTCGATATGGAGGCGATGCCGCTGATCGACTGGCTCGGGCCGATCGCGCGCGA
>Ga0164293_10003364_pt1 | contig 13632 bp, 11 predicted proteins | sample GEODES118metaG_FD_111487 | JGI IMG/M metagenome (GOLD analysis project Ga0164293, IMG submission 111487) | Eutrophic lake water microbial communities from Lake Mendota, Wisconsin, USA - GEODES118 metaG | ecosystem: Environmental > Aquatic > Freshwater > Lake | place: USA: Lake Mendota... | reverse complement strand
TGCCTGTCATCCACGCTGTAGACGGCCGCGAATTGGGATCCATCCGGGTTGAACGAGGCGTAATTCACGCGATTGGCGACGGGAGCTCCGGCATCCGCGCCGTTTAGGATGAGCCAATCGGGCGAGACCTTATCCTTGGAGAGATCATTGAGAAACACAAGGTTTCCGCGCGATGGTGACCCCCCAGAGGCAACGAGCTTCGAACCATCGCGGGATAAGGCGTGGCACCCGATGCATGCAGGTAGACCGTTTTCGCCGGGCGGCAGAAACGTTTCAGGCTGCGCGTTTGGGGCGCCAAAATCGACGCGCATGATCGCTCCGAACCCTGCCTTGGGTGCGCTGATTGCCCAGTAGTAGAGGCCGCCTTCGATGGGGCTACTCGCAAAATTCAGGGTTATCGCGGTGGACTCGCCGAACGCGATGGGCGTGGGCGAGGTCAGTTTGGTGCCGCGAATCGTCAGCGACACGGAGCTGTCACTGTTTGATGTCGCCACCAGGCTGGATATGGTCGCTGGGAGCGTAAGTCCGCACGTGTTGGCGACATACCCACTCCCTCCGTTGCAGCCCGTGTAATATACAATTTTACTCGTGGGCGATTCAAACGTGAGCTCGAACAGGTCGTTTTCTGTACCGACCGGACCGCCGCGGGTCCAGTGGACATCGAGATTACGGATGTTTGGCGGAAACATGACGCCGTCGGTCGGGTAGACGAGGCGGGGCGCACGGGTGGAGCTTTTTTCTCCCGTAAAGGCGGCTGCAGCGGTCGCGGCGTCGGTGGTGAGCGCGCTGTCCGAAAGCCGTGTCTCGCCATTTAGGACCACGCGGAGCGTTGTCGATGCCGTCGCGGGGCTGTCATCAGCGTTGGTCGCTTGCGCCTCGATGGTGACGGTGCCAGTGCGCTGTGGCTCGTCATTCGGGCCGTTGGGCAAACGCGTCTGAAACGTTGGGCTCCCATCGAGGGGGAATGTGCCCACGAGAAAGTTATCGGGCACATAAAAAACGCTGCGCGACGTGATATCCCGCTCCCCGGGAGTTCCACGAAAGGTGGCAAGTACACGGAATGGCTGCACTGCGGTACCCCCAGGCGTGACTAACAGCGTTGCATCTGCGGGTTCGATGCGCATTGATTCGATAACCTGCGCGGCGGTGTCGGCGCTTGCGTCTGGAGGGGGCGGCGCTCCGCAGCCAAAGCACGGGGCTGGTTCTAGGCCTGCGCCCCCGCCGCTGCCCGCCGGGTCGATCGTCCCAGCGTCGGCGCTCGGGCCGGCGCTGCCATCGGCGATGATTGACGCGCCAGTGGTGGCGGACGAACCATCACTGCAGCCCCACGCTGCGATGATACCTGAGATGCAGAGTGCACCGAAGAGAGCAAGTGTAGAGCGCATGGGACGTGCGAATCCTCCTCGTGAAAAAGCGAACGAGTCGACCGGAACACAACGATGCGCCGGTGAGAGCGAGTGACGATCGAAGTGAGGGGCGGCGCGAGGCGACTGGTCCCTCAAGTTCATCGGCCAAAAGTCAACCACAGCAGCTGCAGCTTGGAATAAAAAATTGCGGCACCTGAGACATTTTATGCATCCTGCAACAAGAACCCGGGGGGAGCGTGTACGAGCTTTCGTTAGATCGCGGCGTCGGCCTCGGAGGGCCAACGCGCGATTGAGAGGTTCAAGGACTGTGTCGACGCATTGGCTTCCACGACCGGCGTTGACCCGGGCGTGCCCCTGATGACCAACCCCCGCGCGCTTGCGTCGGAGTGTCGCGTGTCGCGTGAGCGGTGTCCCGTGTGGTCGCTCAAAAACACCGTTACGCGGCGCGGATCGCGCTCGTATGGCACGGGACGCGTTGATTCTGTGCATCGTGCAGGTGATGAAGCGGGAGTCGAACTCGGGGTGACGCGATCTTCGCCTCGGACACCGGCAAAGAGAGTTTGGGAAGCTCTCCAATCCATTCGCGCGCTTTGACGTACTCAATTTTTTTCGAATCGGGCGTTGCCGAAAGGAACCTCGACCCCAATACGTGCCCATCGTTGCGCGCATCGGGCTCGATAGTCGCCGTGCCGGCGCGCTGCGGCTCGTATCCGCCAGCGCTCGGCCCCGCCGAACTCACTGATGTCCGAATCGTGATGGTCGGGAATACGAAGACTCTGCGCTAGCGAGGCCCTGCGGGCGGCGCGGGCGGCCGTGGTGGTGCGGGCGGGCGCTGTGCTGGGTTGCCGCCGACAATTTTTTGCGTCCACTGCCCAATGTGATTCGAGGTCGTGAACTTCTGAAACGGCAAAAAGAAGGCGGGGTAGCTGCCGTCTTGGCCCTCGAGCAGTTTTGCCGGATCGATCGCCATCATCCACAGAAGTTGGTCGACCTTTTGAGTGTCGCGTGTGCGGTACCCCGTGCGTCGGCGTGAAGCGACCGTTGCCCAGATGAGGGTCTTGCCGTTGTGCTTCGTCGCGAACGGGGCTGTGCGTGGAAACGTGTCTCCGACTTGCGCTCGCGCGTCGTCGGCAAGCCCGGGTTGCGACGCTGCACGCAACAGAACTGGGGCGGCGCTGGGTGCCGCTCTAATCGCCCATGTGAGAGCGCTTGGATCGGCGTCGCCGTCGCACGATTTCCCATTGGGATCAGAGGCATCGCAGGTTGACTCTGTGTAGAGTACAATTGATGAGTCAGGAGTAAAATTCGGATTAAATCGATTTTTCCCGTTTTGCGCTGAAACGAGCGTTTGTGGTCGGCTCCACTGTGAGCCATTCTTCGAGATGAGCTCGATGCTGCCCCCGCGCGGTCGTTGCGTCGTGCTTACGGACGACAAATCTTGCGGTATCTTGGTCATCGCGATCATCGTCCCGTCGGGGGACCAGTCGGGGTGCGTGGGGCGAAACGGAAGGTCGAGTTTGCTCGTTCGTAATCCTGTGGTTCCGTCGTGAAAAAAGAGGGTGTTGCGTTCCCGCTCGAAGTTGGGCGGAACGTCGCTACCGGTTGGCAAGAGCGTTCCCCGACGAATATCGGGCTTATCCGCATCGCCGTATACCGCTACGAATTGAGAGCCATCGGGATTGAAAGATGCAAATTGCAACCTGTTCAATGCCGGGGCGCCCGTTGCGTTGCCGTTTTGGGTGAGCCAGTTCGGTGTGGTCGTGCTTTTCTTCGTTAGGTCGTTCACGTAAACGAGCCGACCGTCCCACTGGCCGCCGACGGATGCGACGAGCTTGGTGCCGTCGCGCGAGACCGTGTGGCACCCGACGCACGTCGTGGTGATGCCCGGGGTGTCCTGCCCGATGAACTCCTCAGGCGTTGCGTTGGGCACACCGAAGTCGACGCGCATGATTTGAGTGGTGTTCTTGCTGCCCGTCTTGTCGATCGACCAATAGTACAATCCGCCTTCAACGGGGGTTTCCGCAAAGTTTAGGGTGATCGGCGTCGATTGACCCATCACGCTTGAGCTGTTTCCCGAAAGCTTCGATCCACGGATCGTTAGCTTTACAGAGCCTCCGTTGTTTGAGGCGGCCACGAAGTTGTAGAGGTTTCGCGCCAGCGTACGACCGCACTTGTCGGCCAAAAAACCGGACCCCCCGCCGCAACGCGTGTAGTATACAACGTTTGTGTTGTCCCCTTGAAACGTGAGCTCGAAGAGATCGTTGTCGGCGCCGCGGTCCCAATGAATATCGAGGCTTCCGATGTTCGGCGGAAACATCACGTTGTCGTTGGGATAGACGAGGGTTGGCGCGCGGCTGGCGGTTGGTGGGCCGGCGAAAGCGCCTCGGATGGCCGATGCCCCCGGGGTGCTGAGAAGATCGACATCGAAGCGCTCGATGACTTTCGGGAAGACGACGCGAAGCGAGGTGGTGGCGATGACGGGCGCTCCGTTGCGATCGGTGGCTTGCGCTTCGATCGTGACTTTGCCCGCGCGCTGCAGTGGCTCTGAGCCGTCCGAAGAAGGGGGCAGCTGCGTGCGGAAGGTCGGACTTCCGTCTTCCGGGAACGTGCCAACCAGAAAGTTATCGGGCACGTAGAACACGCTGCGCGAGGTGATGTCTTGCTCGCCGGGCATGTCACGAAGGGTTGCCAAGACGCGGAAGTTGAGACGTGCAACCTCGCCTAAGTTCACGGCGAGCGTCGCATCAGCAGGCTCGATGCGCATCGACGTAATCTGGGGCTTTGCGCGGTAGATCTCTGCATCGGCGCTATCGGAGGCGCCGCAATTGAAACAGCTCGCTGGATCATCGCGGGGCGGCGAGGCGTCCGGAGACCCGGCATCTGTCGCGCCAGTTGACTCGGCGGGGATCGAGGCGGGGGCCGTGTCGATGCATCCCCACGCAGCGACCAGTGCAGAGATGCAAAGTGCACTAAAAAGATACAGCGAAGTGCGCATGAGAGGCCGACAGCAAAAATGGGTTGGGAGATGGGAGAGACGAGCTAGCGATAAACAATGGCCTCGGGGCCGAGGCTACGGTGTCGAGGCGAGGTGGAGTGTAGCTGGCGATAACGCCCGCGCATCCCCATTTGGTGACATTGTCGACGATTGTGGGTAGCCCTGGCGTCCCACGCGCGTGCCCATGTCGCCGCGCACCCGCGCATCGCGGTCTGCCTGGCCCGTTGCGACGTCTGGCGCCGTGGTGCCTCGTGGCGAGCTGGCGTTTACGAGCCCGAGACAACGGGCAGCGAGCGATGACGCAGCACTTCGTTGTGGCTGCCGGTGCGGTAGCCGGCGAGATCGAGCGTGACGTAGGCGAACCCGCATCGTTTGCCGGCGTCGACAAGGAGGTCGCGGGCCTCGAAGGCGCGTGCAAGTTCAAGCTTCTCGACTTCGATACGGGCTAGCGCCGCCTCGGCGGTGTTCGGTGTTGCGGCAGAACCCACAAGGTGCCAGCGGACGCGAGCCTGGCGAATGCCGAGCGCGCGAATCTCGGCTTCGAGCGCGCTAATCTGCGCTAAGCGCTCGCGCGTGACGCGCGTGCCGTAAGGCAAACGGCTCGATAAACACGCGGCGGCCGGCTTGTCCCACGCGGGCAGATTGAGAAGCTTTGCGAGGCGACGCACGTCGGCCTTCGAGATGCCGGCTTCGACGAGGGGACTGCGTGCTCCGAATTGTTTTGCGGCCTCCAGGCCAGGTCGATAATCGCCAAGGTCGTCGAGGTTCGTACCGTTGACGCTAAACGCGAGATTCCACTCGACCTGTTTTCTTGCGCTCAATCGGTAAAGTTCGCTTTTGCAGTAGAAGCAGCGATCAACGTTGTTTTTGGCGTAGTTTTCGTCGGCCAATTCGTTGGACTCAACAAGCTCGTGGCGCGCACCGATGTGCGCTGCAATCGCGATGGCTTCGCTGCGTTCGGCATCGGAAAGGCTCGGGCTCACCGCGGTCATCGCAACGCATCGCTCGCCGAGCGCGTGATGCGCGACAGCAAGGACTAGCGTGCTATCGATGCCTCCAGAAAAACACACGAGCACCGATTGCATGTCGCGCAAACGCGCGACAAGCCCCGCAAGGAGCGGATCATCCCACGCTTCGGTTGTGGGGACGAAGTGCGCGGAAGCAGCAGAGGGGGCGAGATCGGGCGGAAGCATGATGAATGAATGTCGCTCAGCGTGACCGCTGTCCGGAACGGCGAGCGCGACTCGATAAATCAGGTCTTAGCGCGGGTGGTGCGTTTCGGACAGCGAATGCGTTTCGATGCGCGCTCTGCGCGAGATTCGAGCTAGCCCTTTCCGCGCCCTCGTGTCCAGCGACGTGGTCGCGAACCGTAGGGCTAAGCAACGCGTCGGAAACGTTCGCGTTCCGATTGACCTCGGCGTTCGCCTTCAGTTCCTAGAAAATAAGTGGGTATAATGCAATTGTTGTGAGCTATCTGTGCGAGCGATCGCTCACTCGACTAGGAGCTTAGCCATCCGTGGGTTGTGACCAGATGCTCGACGTGGTCGCGAATGCGGTCGCGAATGATGCGCACTTCGTGAAGGGGTTTGCCTTTCGGATCATCGAAAGCCCAGTCGCAACGTTGAATGTGCGCCGGCGTCACAGGGCATTGCTCGCCGCAGCCCATCGTGACGAGCATCGAGGCTTCGTCGATCAGGTGGCCGGTGAGGAGCGTGGGGGTGGCTCGCGGCGGGCGCAAGTCGATGCCGACTTCGTGCATAGCCTCGATGACGATGGGATGAACGTGCGCGGCGGGCTGCGTGCCAGCAGCGATGGCTCTGGCTTTGGCAGGGTGAACGAGCGCATTGAACCAGGCCGCAGCCATTTGCGAACGGCCTGCACTGTGCACGCATGCAAAGATCACGTGTTTCATGACGGAGTGCTTTCAATCGATGGCGAGGCGTTAGAAACCTCCGACGCCATTGGAGAACTGTTGGGCGCGGCGTGGTTGGTAGTGGGGGTGAGGAGCCAGGGCATGATCCGGGCGGCCACGGTCGCGCCGAGCAATTGTGCAACAACGAACGCGCTGACATCGACGACACGGATGCCAGAAAACGTGGCCGTAGCCGAACGTGCAAGCGTGGCGGCTGGGTTGGCGAATGAGGTCGACGCGGTAAACCAGTAGGCTGCGGCAATGTACGCGCTTACCGACAGCGCGATCGGCGTGGAGCCTGGCGCTGAGGCTCGCGAGCACGCTCCGATGATCGCGACAAGTCCGAATGTGGCGATAAACTCCGAAAACACCTGAGCGCCGCCACTGCGCGCATGTTGCGAGGCTGTCACGATCGCCTGCGCAAACATCGCGTGGGCGCATGCAACACCGGCAAAGGCGCCGACGCATTGGCCGAAGATGTATGCCGGAACATCACGCCAGGCGAGTGCGCCTTGCAGCGCGCTTGCGACGGTGACGGCAGGATTGAAGTGCGCACCCGACACGGTTCCGAAAGCGGAAATGAGCGCGACGAGCGCGGCAGCGGTTGCCATGGTGTTTGCGACTAGCGCGAGGGCGACATTGCCTCCGGCGAGTTGCTCCGCCATGATCCCCGAGCCCACGACGGCAGCCAGCAAAAACCCCGTGCCCAAGGCTTCGACCGCCGCGCGCCGCGAAAGGAAAACTGCAAACTCACGGGCAGCAGGTGCGTGTTGGTTTGGCATGGGCGCTTGGCACAGCATGGGCTGATGGGGTTGACGGAACGGCGGCCTGGCCAGGCAGGCAGCACCCTGTGGATGCAGCAGTGGCTTCATCTGCAGAATACAAAGATGTGCTTTCGCCCTTCACCACGAAAAACTCCCACGGGTTACCGTCGGGGTCGTAGACCCACACTTTGTCTTGCACGGCGTAGCAGCACGAGGTGTTCTCTTCGGCGTGCACCTGCAACCCGGCCGCCGAAAGCCGCCGGTGCGCCGCCGTCACGTCGTCGGTGGTTTGGACCTGCACGCCAAAGTGCCCAGCTTGCGCATTGTGCCCACCTGCGCCTCCAGGCCCAGAGCTGAGCATGTGCGCTGGAGACCGCTCGACCATTGAAAAATTGAGTGCAGGGTCCATCAAATCAAATTTGGCATAGCCTGGTCGCCGCTTGGATACGGAGACCCCGAAAAGCGTTTCATAAAATGCAACAGAAGATTCGATGTTTGAAACCAAGATAGATATATGTGGTTTGATCGTTGCCATAGGTAGACAATCTCCGCGTTAGAGCGAATGTGGGCGTAACGACGTAAGTAGCAAAATGCGAGGGATTAGGTGGTCCATCGCATTTCAAACTAACACCGCGATTTACCCCCGCGCGCGCAGCAGTTTTCCCAAATGTATTCGGTTAGTTTCTTTAGCGCTTCGATATGGGCGGCGTAATAGATAAACGTGCCCTCGCGCCGGGCGGTGATGAGGCCCGAGGCGCACAACTTCTCGAGATGATGACTCAGCGTTGAAGCTGGGATGCCAAGCGCCTGCTGGATCTCCCCGGCCACTGTGCCATCAACGCCATCTTGAACCACGTACCGCACGATCGCGAGTCGAGCCGGATGCCCAAGAGCTCGCAACTGCGCCGCATGCTTTTCGGTTGCTTGTGTCACAGTTTCTGTATTTCTAGAAAAATCGAAATATTAAGTCAACCTAATCTTCCCTCACTTGCGCGCATTTGGCATCACGCGGTGCGCGTTGTTCTCGTAAGCGGCGGCATGCTTGAGCGAGTGGCGAATTGCCAGTTTTTGGCTTGTTTTTTTTTTTTCACTACGACGAAGCTCGTCCGCGACGACATTTTTGAATTCGCGCGAGTACAGCGTGGCGCTCTGGGTGGCGTAATTTCCCAAATAAAAAGGCCCGGGGCAGTGAGCGAATGTCGTGAGCGGCAGCAAGACAACGTGATTGGTCGGGACAAGAAGCGACGTGAAAGGTGAGGCGATCATGAAGCGAGCGTGGAGTGTGTGGGGTCTTGGGTGCTGCGTCGCTTTGGCGGCGGCATGTGCGGGCAATGCGCCGCAGTCGGCGACCGGTGCGCCAGACGCAGAGCTGCGCGAGATTCGCAGCACCGACCAAGTGATGCCTCTGCCGGCAAGCGCGTTCGAGCCGAACGGCTACACGTTCGACTACAAACCTCAGCGTGGCGGAGACTTCTACTGGTTTTCCTTTGAGGGCAAAGCCAACCAAGCCTTCGACTTCACGGTGAACACGCCTGCGAGTGACGGCGACCTCGTCGCCGGTGGAGGCGGCGTCATTGCCTATTTGGTGGCGGCGGACAACGTGGCTGAAGCGCTCGCCGGGCCTGAGGCGATTCCATACTTCGACGGTGAGGGACGTCCGAATAGCAGCATCACGTACACGGTTCCGCAAACCGTTGTAGGCACGAAGGTGTTCTACCTGGCTATTCGGGAATATCGCTCGTTCGACGCAACGATGACGATCCGTGCTCGCGAGGTTGCACCATGCGAGGCTCGAAACTCAAGCGGCAGCTGCCCGACCAACCTGACTCTCGATCTGCCGGAAATCGAAAAACGGTGTTCCGATAGCGGGCCGGGTAACGGGTGTTTAGAGGACGTGTCTTGGTTCGTCGACACGATTCCGACTTCCGGTAATCTGCTTGGAAGTCCCTTTTTCGACGGAATGTGGTCAACCGATGTGAGCCTCACGAATCTGGACCTGGAACTTGGCTCTGTATCCATTGCCAGCGGTGAAACAAGACGCGTCGAGATTCCACTCACGTCTTCGCCACGACTCCGACGCTTACCTTCCGAAGTTGGGATTTTTCGAACGGGCCGGCGAACGGTGCACATTGAGGCCATCAGACCTACGACGAGAGTCGGGAGCACAGGGGTGAAAGGAGCGACGCTGTTTACCATCGGCGCAGGACTCGACGATGCTCGGCTGTCGTTTGACATCGTGGCCACGTTTCTCAAGCACTTTAGTAACGGAAACGAGTGCGGAGCCTTTTATCTGCGCGATAAAGATGCCACGCACGTTGGGTTTTCGGCACGCAATGCGGTGGGGCGGGTCACGAATCTCCGTGCGCCCATCGCAGTTGTTGAGTCAAGCGAATGCGCTTCCAAGCGCATCATCGAGAATCAACCGGACTTGTACGTTAAAGTCACCAACATCAGCGTTGCGCAGTAGTTGACGTTTTGCTTCTAACGCCTGGCAAAGCCGTCCGTTTTCGGCGGGTGGTACGCCAGGCGTTTTTCTTCGAAGTGTATTATCCTGCGTTTCATGACCGCGGCGAATCTTCCTTTTGTGGTTCATTGGAGCGACATTATCGATGCGGATGATGCGCATTACCCAGGCAGCGATGAGCTGTTGAGCATTGGATCACCCTTGGGGCGTGCCACGGGGCTGACGCGTATTGGTATTCATCACGAAGTTGTGCCGCCGGGGCGCCGCACGTCGTGGCCTCATGCCGAGGCCGATGAAGAAGAGTTCGTGTTCGTTCTCTCTGGCTCGCCCGATGTGTGGCTCGATGGCACTCTTTACCGCCTGCGGCCTGGTGATGGCGTTGGGTTCCCGTCCGGCACGGGAATAGCCCATACGTTCATCAATAACACCGCCTCGGATGTGCGCCTTTTGGTGTTGGGCGAATCCAACGTCCCTGGTGCCCGGATTCACTACCCATTGCACCCTGCACGCAATGCGTCGCCGCATGTGCGCCATTGGGACGATGTTCCTGCGCGCGATCGAGGCACGCACGATGGACTCGCCGATGCGCGCGTGCGGGAGGTTGGCCGTGCGGCGCGTCGCGAGCCGGCGGCACTCGAAACAGCGCGTCTGCGGCTACGGCCCGTGCCGCTCACGGCGTTGCGCGTGTCGGCGCAGGGCGCCGAGCAAACCCATGCGCGCGGTGTCGTGCCCTGGGGAAGAACGCGCGTCGATGATCGCGATATCTACGAAGCGAGCGAGTCGCGTGTGTGGTCGCTGCATCGTCATGGTAGCCATGGCTGCGATTCGGCCGAGGCCACGTCGCTTGCGCATTGCGGACTTGTGGGGATCGATCGCGCCCGCGGTACAGCATTATTTTATTTGGATAGTGCAATCATCGCGTCTGCTTCGGAGGAGGATGCGGCGCTCATTCGCGAGGGCGCCATGTGCGTCCTCGAGTCGCGTATCGGCGGCGATACGCCTTTTCGTCGCATCGAAGCGCGCATCAGCGTGCGTGACGGGCGCTTGATGGCTCTTGTCGAATCGCTCGGGTTTATGCGTGAGGGAACGCGTCGCGCCGTCGTGCCCGAGGGCGATCAATGGGGCGATGAGGCCATCTTCGCGCGCGTGACGATCGCCTTGGGTTAGATTCACGCCATGAGCTCAGTCCTGATGAGGCAGTTGAGGTCGCTCGGGCTTGGCTGCTCGCTTTGCGGCCATCGCTCGAACCGCGTCGATCCGAGGTGACGATGGCGTTTTCGCATGCCGCAGTGATGGCAACATCATTTGCAAAGCGCATGGTTTGCAATGCGCAACTATTTGAGTTGTCTCATGAGGTTCGCCTGTCCGAATCGCAATCACAACTTGGGGCGTTGGTACTTGCGGCCAATCGCCTGCCTGCCTTGACGCGAATGCCAACCGATGGTTTTGCGGCCGGCGTCGAAAAAATCGAGGTGTTCGCGGTCACACCGGAGCAATACGCGCGCCTTCGTCCGTCTACGGCCGGCTCCCCACGGGCGTGGGCCGAGCTCGTCGCTCACGAGGTGGTGCATCGCGAGCAAGTGCACGTGCTCGCGGGAGATGAGGGTGCAATGGGACCCGTCTGGTTTTACGAGTGGTTAGCCGTGGCCTGATTTGGCCGAGATTTTGGCGCCAACCGCGCGTTTGAGTCGAATCATCACGCCCTCAATGCGGTGCACAAGATTCCGCACGCGCTCGAGACCGGGCCATGGGGAAGCCGCAAAAAGATGCGTGATGCACGGAATAGCGAAGCACGACCGCGCGGGGCATACGAGACCCACGGGGGTGCGGCACGGCACGGCACGGCACGGCGCTCAGCGCGATCCGCTGACTATCTCATCGCCCGCGCAGCACGCGCCGATTTCGAAGATTGGCTGTTACACAGAGACTAACGCATTGCCGAAGGCGCGACAGCGCGTTTACTTGTGTAAATCAAGTATCGAACGAAAGCGCATTTGTTCGCGAAAGTATCCGGATTTGCGAGACCTGTGAGAATTTACGTGTCACCGGTACACGCATCGCGATCCTGCCTTGCCGTACTTCGTAACGATTGGGAACGCGTACAAGTCGCGAAGTCCGTGGCCTTCCCACGAGCCGCCACGCCAACGCACGCGATGCATCATCACGGTGCGGTCATCGGCAGTGTCGGTATTGCCAAAGGTGAGCAATGTGCTGACGGCGGCTTCGGACGCGAGGGGGCGCGTGATGGTGATCATGCTACCGGTCACGTCTTGAACGCGTGCGGCCTCGCTGCCGTTCATCGAACGACTTGCCCCTTTCGGAAAGCGGCCGGGTACGGGAATAAAGAAGCTTTGGTCGCGTTCTTGAACGGAGTTTGCGGGCAGCGCCGCGGGATCTTGGTACGAAAAGCTCCACGGGACCCATCCCCTTATGCACGTGTCCGAAGCACACAACCGCGGGCTGAAGGAGAAGATGGCGGGCCCGATGGGAGACCACTGCGAGCCTCCACTTTGAAGAGGAAGAGCCGAAAATCCACCTGGATGCGGATTCGTGACGGGGTCGTATCCGGCGGGAGCCACGCATCTTTTGACGCCTGTCACGCCTGTAACGGGTACGCGATACGGCGCACCGGCATCGGCGGAGCAATCGAGGTTTGGAGGCGAACCCCATGGATACGTACTTGTCGCCGAGTCATTCGTATTCGCCCCCGGGTTTCCGTCGGCATCGTAAATGAGGCGCCACTCTTGTTCGCTAATGACTTCGCCGCCGTCGTAAGCGCACAGTGCGGCGAACATCAGTTCGGATGTACAATTGAGTGGCCGCTGATCGAGTCGAGATTGCCCCATCCAGCGTTCATACGCATCTCCGTAGATGGATGGAGCACCGCTCACATTCGACCGCGTGCCTTTTTGATGCGTGCTCAGCGGTACGAAAAACGTTGGATGGCCGATCGAATCGCCGATAAAGCATCCCTGGTTGGCCGGTTCGTCACGAACAATTCCACCCGCGACTTGGGCATACGTGCTGTAAATATTGATATGTTCGGTAGGCGGAATTTGCCAAGTACCATTGATAAGTTCTCGCCCATCCCATGAACCGGGCAAAAAGCTGGTCCATTCGTCTCTCCACCACGCGGGCTTGTGGCCTGTGATGTACGATCGCACTTTCCCATCGATAGCGTCGAGGAACGTGCGCATGCGTCCTGCCGTAATAAGAAACTTGTCGACTTGAAACGTCGTGACGGGTCCGGCGCCGGGTACCTCAATTGGAGTGCAACAGTCCTCGGTCGATACCTCTGCGGTGCCGCACGTGGCCTTGCCGTTACCGCCGCCGGCGCATGTCGGACGGCGACATTGATTGGCGTCGCATTTTCGGGTCTTGCAGTCGGTGTCCGTCACGCACGCTTTAGCGTACGCACATTCATACGACGGAGCTCCGCCGCAATCGACGTCGGTTTCGGAGCCATTCTTCACTCCGTCGGTGAACGAGGGCGGCGCGCATGTTCGGCCTGTGGTGCAAATCTTGTCGATGCAGTCGACGTTGGAAAGACATGCACGCCCTGTTGCGCAACCCGGTGCCGCCGCTCCGCCGCAATCGACGTCTGTTTCCGTCCCATTTTTGATGCCGTCGTCCGGAGCGGGCGGAGCGCAGCGTGTATTTTTACACGAGAGGCTTATGCAGTCGGATCCAAGCGCACAACCTTGACCGTCACCGCACTTTGCGTCGAGAGGGCCGCCGCAGTCGATGCCTGTTTCGGGGCCGTTTTTAACGCCATCGGTCGGGCTTGGTGGTTGACAGATGGCGGCAGTACACACCGAACTTGTGCAGTTTGCAGCGACGCTGCACGCTTGGTTATCCGCGCACTTGGGTGATGATGACCCGCCGCAATCGATATCGGTCTCGTCGCCATTTTTGACACCATCGACGGCCGGAACGGCGCACGTGCTATTGCCGCTACAAACAAGGCTCGCGCACTGGTTGTTCGATGTGCACCCGTTTCCGTCCGCGCACAGAGGGGATGCGCTGCCGCCGCAATCGACGTCGGATTCATCGGCGTTTTTGACGCCATCGGTGGGGCGTGGTGGTTGGCACACGTCGTTTGAGCAAACGCCGCTTGTGCAATGTGCAGG
>Ga0164293_10003363_pt1 | contig 13632 bp, 13 predicted proteins | sample GEODES118metaG_FD_111487 | JGI IMG/M metagenome (GOLD analysis project Ga0164293, IMG submission 111487) | Eutrophic lake water microbial communities from Lake Mendota, Wisconsin, USA - GEODES118 metaG | ecosystem: Environmental > Aquatic > Freshwater > Lake | place: USA: Lake Mendota... | reverse complement strand
GGCGTGCAGCGCATGGTTCGCTCCGATCTGGCGGCCGCTGGAGTGATGTTCACCATGGATACCGAGTCGGGCTTTGATGATGTGGTCTTCATCACCTCCAGCTATGGCTTGGGTGAAACCGTGGTGCAAGGTGCTGTCAACCCTGATGAGTTCTATGTGCACAAACCCATGCTGCGTGCGGGCAACAAAGCCATCGTGCGTCGCAGCCTTGGCTCTAAATTGATTCAAATGAATTTTGCAAGCGAGGCGCAACGCCTGGCTTCGGGCAAATTGGTCCACACCACCGATGTACCTGCCGAAATGCGCAACCGTTATTCATTGACCGATGATGAAGTGTCCGAATTGGCGCAATACGCTTTGCTCATCGAAGCGCATTACGGTCGTCCGATGGACATTGAATGGGGCAAGGATGGCATGGATGGCAAGTTGTACATCTTGCAAGCGCGGCCTGAAACCGTGAAGAGTCAAATGAAAGGCCAGGCCGAATTGCGCTACAAACTCAAAGGAGTGGGTACCGTGTTGGCCGAGGGCCGTGCCATTGGCCAAAAAATCGGTACTGGCCCCGTTCGCTTGGTCAACAGTTTGGCCGAAATGGATTTGGTGCAAGCCGGTGATGTGCTCGTGACCGACATGACGGACCCCAACTGGGAGCCCGTGATGAAAAAAGCCAGTGCCATCGTCACCAACCGAGGTGGCAGAACCTGTCATGCGGCCATCATCGCTCGTGAGTTGGGCATTCCGGCTGTGGTGGGTTGTGGCGACGCCACCAGTCGCTTGGCGAACAACACCTTGGTCACCGTCAGTTGCTCGGAAGGCGACACGGGGTTTGTTTACGATGGCTTGTTGGAAACCGAAGTCTCTGAGGTGCAACGCGGTGACATGCCCAGCATTGCCACCAAGATCATGATGAACATCGGCAACCCCAGCTTGGCCTTTGACTTTGCGCAACTGCCCAATTCGGGCGTGGGCTTGGCGCGACTAGAGTTCATCATCAACAACAACATTGGGGTGCATCCCAAAGCCATCTTGGATTACCCCCACATCGATTCCGAGTTGAAGAAAGCGGTTGAATCGGTGGCCCGAGGACACGCTTCGCCCAAAGCATTTTTTATCGACAAAGTCACCGAAGGTGTGGCCACCATTGCCGCCGCTTTTTGGCCCAAACCGGTGATTGTTCGCTTGTCAGATTTCAAGTCCAATGAGTACCGCAAATTGATTGGCGGCGGCCGCTATGAGCCTGAAGAAGAAAACCCGATGCTGGGTTTTCGGGGCGCTGCCCGCTATTTGAGCCCTGAATTTGAAGAAGCTTTTGCCATGGAATGCGAAGCCCTGCGGAGGGTACGCGGTGAAATGGGCTTGACCAATGTGCAAATCATGGTGCCCTTTGTGCGCACCCTGGGGCAAGCCAAACGCGTGGTGGATTTGTTGGCCGCACAGGGCCTGCGTCGCGGTGAAAACGACTTGAAACTCATCATGATGTGCGAGGTGCCCAGCAACGCCATCTTGGCCGAGGACTTCTTGGCTTACTTTGATGGCTTTTCCATCGGCTCGAACGACCTGACCCAATTGACCCTGGGGTTGGACCGCGACTCTGGCATGCCTTTGTTGGCCGCTGACTTTGATGAACGCGACCCAGCTGTGAAATTCATGCTGCTGCGAGCAATCCAAGCCTGCCAAAAGCATTCGAAATACGTGGGTATTTGCGGCCAAGGCCCCAGCGACCACCAAGATTTCGCCAAATGGTTGGTCGAGGCGGGCATTGAATCCATTTCACTCAACCCCGACAGCGTGGTGGCCACATGGCAGGCCTTGGCTGCTGACTGAAAGCCACCCGACTGAATTGGGTACAATGTCGGGTTTCCCACCTTGCTACACCACGCATGACGCTGTGGGTAGCTCAATCCACAAGGAGAGTTCATGCGTCATTATGAAATCGTGCTTTTGATCCATCCCGATCAAAGTGAGCAAGTTCCAGCCATGCTCGAACGCTACAAAAGCCTGATCACCAACGGCGGCGGCAAAGTCCACCGCCTTGAAGATTGGGGTCGTCGCCAGTTGACCTACATGATCAACAAATTGGCCAAAGCCCATTACCTGTGCTTGAACATTGAAGCCAACCAAGACGTCATGGGTGAGCTTGAGCATGCCTTCAAGTTCAATGATGCTGTTCTTCGCCACCTGACCGTGCTGAAGAAAAAAGCAGAAACAAGCCCTTCACTCATGATGAAAACTGTGGAACGAGAAGAAGCTCGTAAAACACAGCACGCTGAGTTTCAAGCCTGATTGAACTGATCACGCTTGGGAGATGTGAATCGATTCGACATCGTTGCCCGGATTTCTGAAGTTTCCGCAACGAGGTACACACCAGCTGGCTTGCCAGTGGTTGATTGCCAACTCGAACACGATTCCACCCTGGAAGAAGCGGGATCGCAAAGAAAAATCCATTTGTTGCTGAAATCTGTTGCCATGGGCACCATGGCTGAAAAGATGATTCAAATGCCTTTGGAAAAACTTTGCAGATTCACCGGCTTTCTCGCTTCCACGCAAAAATCAAAATCAGTCATCTTCCACATTCAAAGTATTCACACTGACATTTAGGAGCCTTTTTCATGGCCACGTTCAAAAAATTCAATAAAGACAAGCGCCCCAAGCGCAACACCCAGTCCTTGCTGTTCAAGCGCAAGCGCTTTTGCCGCTTCACCGTCACTGGCGTTGAAGAAATCGACTACAAAGACATTGATACCCTGCGTGATTTCATCGCTGAAAACGGAAAAATCATTCCTGCGCGATTGACGGGCACCCGTGCCATTTACCAGCGACAGTTGAACACCGCCATCAAGCGTGCGCGTTTCTTGGCAATGTTGCCTTACACCGACCAACACAAAATCTAAGGAGCGAAAACATGCAAATCATTCTGCTTGAAAAAGTCGTCAACCTTGGCAACCTGGGTGAAGTGGTCAAAGTCAAAGATGGCTATGCCCGCAACTTTTTGATCCCTTCAGGTCAAGCGCGTCGCGCCACCGAAGCCGCCATCAAAGAATTCGAAGCGCGTCGTGCTGATTTGGAAAAAGCGGCTCACGAAAAACTCGTGGCAGCCCAAGCACAAGGCGAGAAGTTGAGCGGTACCACGGTCAAAATCACCCAAAAGGCTGGTGTCGATGGCCGTTTGTTTGGCTCCGTCACCAACTTTGACATCGCCGAAGAATTGGGCAAATCGGGTTACACCGTGTCCAAAGCTCAGATCAGAATGCCCAACGGTCCGATCAAGATCGTCGGCGACTCTGAGGTGAGCGTGGCGTTGCACACCGATGTGTTGGTGGACATCAAAGTGTCTGTCTACGGCGAAACAGCCTGATCCATTCAGTCTGACGCCCCTTTGAAAAACCGCTCTTTCAGAGCGGTTTTTTCTTGACCATCGGCCTTTTGAGAGGATTTATACAAGTCTGTCAGGTACTTATAAAAAGCTTATTCACAGGCTTATCCCATGACAAATTTCATGTATGCCTATAGGATGAGCCTTTTAAAAGGTTATCGATGTCTGTTGGTTTTTCAAGCGAAGAAGACTTGTCTATGAGTGATCGACAAGTCGCGCAGCTGCGTATTCCCCCCCATTCTTTAGAAGCTGAATCCAGCGTCTTGGGTGGACTGCTGTTGGATAACAGCGCATGGGATCGGGTTGGCGATCTTTTATCTGATAGCGATTTCTACCGGTATGAACATCGATTGGTTTATACCGCCGTGAGTACCTTGGTGAATGCCAACCGTGCTGCGGATGTCATCACCGTTTTTGAAAACTTGCAAAGCCAGGGTAAAGCCGAGGAAATTGGCGGTCTGGCCTACTTGAATTCATTGGCGCAATATGTTCCCAGCGCTGCGAACATTCGGCGGTATGCAGAGATCGTTCGCGAACGTGCAATTTTGCGTAAATTGGTCAGTGTGAGTGATGAAATCGCCACCTCGGCGCTCAACACCAACGGTCGACCTGTACCGAATATCTTGGATGAAGCTGAGCAGAAAATTTTCAATATTGGTGAAGAAGGCTCGCGCATGCGCCAGGGCTTTCAGTCCATGGGCAACTTGGTGGTCGAGTTGCTCGACCGGGTTGAAGAAATGTCCCAAAACCCCAACGACATCACGGGTGTGCCTACCGGCTTTTTCGATTTAGACCGCATGACTTCGGGCATGCAAGCCGGTGATTTGATTGTGTTGGCGGCACGGCCGTCGATGGGCAAGACCGCCTTGGCCATCAACATCGCTGAAAACGTGGCCTTGAAAGAAGGTTTACCAGTGGCGGTGTTCTCCATGGAGATGGGCGCATCCCAGCTGGCTATTCGCATCGTCGGCTCCATTGGCCGTATTGACCAAGGCCGTTTGCGCACAGGCAAACTGCAGGACGAAGAATGGCCTCGATTGGCTGAAGCTGTAGAACGTTTGCGAACAGTTTCTTTGTCGATAGACGAAACCCCCGGGCTCACGCCGAGCGAACTTCGCGCCAGTGCACGTCGCCTGGCCCGCAATTGCGGCAAGCTGGGCTTGGTGGTGGTGGATTATTTGCAATTGATGAGTGGCAGCAGTGGCAGTGATGGTGACAACCGCGCCACCGAGTTGGGAGAAATCTCCAGGGGCTTGAAGATGCTGGCCAAAGAGCTGCAATGCCCGGTGATCGCCTTGTCCCAGCTCAACCGTGGTGTTGAGCAACGCACCGACAAACGGCCCATGATGAGCGACTTGCGCGAGTCTGGTGCGATTGAGCAAGATGCGGATGTGATCATGTTCATTTACCGCGATGACTACTACAACAAAGACTCGAAAGAGCCTGGCGTGGCCGAAATCATCATTGGCAAGCAGCGTAACGGGCCAACCGGTACTGTGAAACTCACCTTCCTCAAACCCATCACCAAGTTTGAGTCTTATGCAGGTGGCAATACGGATTATTGAAACGTTAGAGTACTTCGCTGGCGAAGTCTGCCAGGCGTGAACGCTCGCCACGGGCCAAGGTGATATGGCCACCGTGGGGCCAACCCTTGAAGCGGTCTACTGCAAAGGTCAGGCCGGATGAGCCTTCGGTGAGGTAGGGCGTGTCAATCTGTGCGATGTTGCCCATGCAAACAATTTTGGTGCCGGGTCCAGCGCGGGTGATCAAGGTCTTCATTTGCTTGGGCGTCAAGTTTTGCGCTTCGTCAATGATGACAAACTTGTTCAAAAAGGTGCGGCCGCGCATGAAGTTCAAGCTCTTGATTTTGATCTTGCTGCGGATCAACTCATTGGTGGCAGCGCGGCCCCATTCACCGGCACTGGTATCCGTTTTGCCCAGCACTTCCAAGTTGTCATCAAGAGCACCCATCCAAGGGCCCATTTTTTCTTCTTCGGTTCCAGGCAAAAAACCAATGTCTTCGCCCACACTCACAGTGGCGCGGGTGACGATGATTTCGGTGTATCGACGGTCATCCAAGACTTGCAGCAAACCCGTGGCCAAGGCCAGCAAGGTTTTGCCAGTGCCGGCGGTACCCGTGAGTGTGACGAAGTCAATGTCTGGGTCCATCAACATGTTCAGTGCAAAGTTCTGCTCGCGATTGCGCGAGGTCACACCCCAGACCGCATTTTTGATGTGGCTGAAATCTTTCAAGGTTTTCATCACTGCAGTTTTGCCGCGAATTTCGGTGACACGGGCATACAAACTGGGCTCACCCGGAGACTCGAAATAGACAAACTGGTTGATGTGCATGTTGGCCACCACTGGGCCGCCAATGCGGTAGAAAGTTTGTCCACCGGCTTGCCAGCTCTCAACCGTTTTCGCTTGCTTGGACCAAAAATCGGTCGCCAAGGCCATCGAACCCGAATACAGCAAGTCACCGTCTTCAAGCGTTTTGTCGTTTTGGTAGTCTTCCGCGGGCAACCCCAAGGCGCGGGCCTTGACTCGCATGTTGATGTCTTTGGACACCAGCACCACTTGACGAGGCGCATGCAACAGGCCCAGCGCCTGCACCACACCAAGGATTTGATTGTCGGCTTTGCCTTGCGGCAAACTGGAGGGCAATTCAACCGTGATGGGCGTGGTTTGGAAAAAAAGCTTGCCACCGACTTCGACATGGCCTGTGCCACTGAGTGACAAACCTTTTTCGATGTTTTCGTGGCTGGCACTGACCAAGGCATCCAAGCTGCGGCTGGTTTGACGCGCATTGCGCGCCACTTCGGTCATGCCCTTTTTGTGGTTGTCGAGCTCTTCGAGCACCACCATGGGCAAAAATACATCGTGTTCTTCGAAGCGGAACAAACACATGGGATCGTGCATCAGCACATTCGTGTCCAGCACGAACAACTTGCGCGGACCACTTGGTTTTTTGGCTGCTTTGGGTATGAATCTGGGTGTTGTCTCTAAGCCGTGATCCTCAGGGGCAGGGGATGTCTTGACTTGGCTACGGGCAGTTGCAGCGGGCTTGCTGGTGTTGCGTCTCGGCTTGGCAGAGAAAGAAGCGGCCCGGTTGGGGGGGGCTTCGGAGGCAGAGGCCGCGCTGGATGGGGTTGACGGGCTAGACCCGTCCAAGCGCATCTGGTCAGCACGCTTGCGTGGGGCAGGGGGAAGCGGCATTGAAATCAGGCAGAAGCAGTGGAGGATTTTTTCAGTGCTTTGACCGCTTTGAGAACTTCATCGACGTGCCCGGGAACTTTCAGGCCGCGCCACTCTTGTTTCAAGATGCCATCAGCACCGACCAAGAAGGTGCTGCGTTCGATGCCTTTGACTTTTTTGCCGTACATGATTTTGTTCTTGACCACACCAAACATGTGACACATTTTTTCTTCGGTGTCGGCAATCAGCTCAAAGGGAAGCTCTAATTTTTCTTTGAAGCTGTCGTGTGAGCGCATATTGTCACGGGACACACCAAAGATGACGGCGCCCGCTTTGGTGAAGTCTTTGAATTTATCGCGGAACTGCATGGCTTCGGTGGTGCAGCCCGGGGTGTTGTCTTTGGGGTAGAAATACAGAATGACGATTTGACCCACATGCGTTTGATGGGTCACTTTGATCCCACCGGTAGCGTTTGCTTCAAATTCGGGGAGGTGTTTATTGACAACAATCGCCATGGTTTTAGTCCGTTATGCCTAGAGAGCCAAAAGTAGATCTTCGGGTGAAACGCATTTTATCTCGAAAAAATGCCGACGAACTTTGGCAAGTTTCTGAGCCGATGGAATTGCCCAGAAAAGACGATTCAATGCAGATCCGTGATCAGCAACACGGCAGCCACTTGTCGCTGCTCCGCAGCCAAAATATTGAAGGTTCGACTAGCGGCCACAGTGTCCATGCATTCAATGCCCACGCCTTTGGCAATCAGCGATTGGTACAAAGAGGGATGAAGGAATTGATGCTTTGAGCCCGAGCCAAACAAAATGATTTCTGCGCTCAATCCAAGCAGCAACTCAAAGTGCGCAGGTAGCAGTGCTGAAAAATGTTCGCATGGCCATTTGATGTTTTGTCCGTCCGAGGTGATCAGGAGGCTGTGTTGAAAGCGTTCACCGTTGATGGCCAACCAGCCCGGTCCATGGGCGGTGACGGAAAGTGTGTCTGCACGATCGGGCTGTAATTTCATATCGCAGGTCCAGGTTGAAAGCCAAAAAGTGCCAAGAAGTATGGTCAAATTATAGGTTTTACGCCGTCTGTACCACCGGAGTGTCTTTTGAAAACCATCCAAAAATCGAACAAGTTGGCCAATGTTTGCTACGACATTCGCGGGCCCGTGTTGGACAAAGCACGCCAAATGGAAGAAGAGGGCCAAAAGATCATCAAATTGAACATCGGCAATTTGGCCGTGTTTGGTTTTGATGCCCCTGAAGAAATTCAACAAGACATCATCCGCAACTTGCCAGGTGCGGCCGCTTATTCAGACAGCAAAGGTATTTTTGCCGCCCGCAAAGCGGTGATGCACTACACCCAACAGCAAGGTATTGATGGCGTTTCATTAGACGATATTTATCTGGGCAACGGCGCCAGTGAACTGATCGTCATGGCCACCAACGCCTTGCTCAACAACGGTGATGAGTTGCTGCTTCCTGCGCCCGATTACCCCTTGTGGACTGCGGCGGTGAGTTTGTCGGGTGGCACCCCGGTGCACTACATGTGCGACGAGGCCAATGGTTGGATGCCCAACATCGAAGACATCAAAGCCAAGATCACACCCAACACCAAAGGGATTGTGGTCATCAACCCCAACAATCCCACGGGTGCGCTGTATTCCGACGCCTTGCTCAAAAGCATCGTCAACTTGGCGCGTGAACACGGCTTGATCATCTTTGCCGACGAGGTCTATGACAAGGTGCTTTATGACGGTGTGACCCACACGGCGATAGGCAGTTTGTCCAAAGATGTGCTCACCCTCACATTCAACTCGCTGTCCAAAAGCTACCGCAGCTGCGGCTACCGTGCCGGCTGGTTGGTGGTGTCAGGCGACAAAAAACCCGCCAAGGACTACATCGAGGGCTTGAATATGCTGTCCTCGATGCGCTTGTGCGCCAACGTGCCTGGTCAAAGCGCCATCCAAACGGCTTTGGGCGGCTACCAAAGCATCAACGATTTGGTCAAGCCCGGTGGCCGTTTGTGCCGCCAGCGCGATTTGGCCTACGAGCTCATCACCGCCATTCCGGGCGTCACCTGCGTCAAGCCCCAAGCAGCGCTCTACATGTTCCCCAAGCTCGACCCGAAGATGTACCCCATCAAAGACGACCAGCAATTCATCAACGACTTGTTGCAAGAAACCAAGGTGTTGTTGGTGCAAGGTACGGGCTTCAATTGGCCCAGCCCTGACCACTTCCGGATTGTGTTTTTGCCGCATGAAGATGATCTGCGCGTGGCCATCGGTCGCATTGCTCAATTTTTAGAACATTACCGAAAGAATGCACTCGCATGAAACCCATTCAAGTTGGCCTGTTGGGACTGGGAACGGTTGGCGCCGGTACTTACGCAGTCCTTAAACGCAACCAAGCTGAAATCCAGCGCCGCTTGGGACGTGCCGTGGTCATCACCATGGTGGCCGACTTGGACACCACCAAAGCCCGTGCTTTGGTTGACAGTGATTGCCAAGTGGTCTCTGACGCCAAGCAGGTCATCGCCAACCCCGAGATCGACATCGTCATCGAATTGATTGGCGGCTATGGCATCGCCCTCGAGTTGGTGCTGAGTGCCATTGACGCTGGCAAACACGTGGTAACCGCGAACAAGGCCCTGCTGGCCGTGCATGGCAACGAGATTTTTGCCGCTGCGCAACGCCAAGGTGTGATGATCGGTTTTGAAGCGGCCGTGGCCGGTGGCATTCCCATCATCAAGTCTTTGCGCGAGGGCTTGAGCGCCAACCGCATCGAATGGTTGGCGGGCATCATCAACGGCACCACCAATTTCATCCTGACCGAAATGCGTGAAAAGAGTCTGAGTTTTGAGGCTGCACTCCATCAGGCCCAAGCACTTGGCTATGCCGAAGCCGATCCCACCTTCGACATTCAAGGTATTGATGCCGCCCACAAATGCAGTATCTTGGCGTCAATGGCTTTTGGTATCCCCATGCCTTTTGCCAAGGCCTATATTGAGGGCATCGTCCATTTGCAAGCCGTGGATATTGAGTTTGCCAAACAACTGGGCTACCGCATCAAGTTGTTGGGCATCGCCAAGAAGACGGCCCATGGCATTGAACTCCGAGTACATCCCGGCTTGGTGTCCAAGGAATCGCTGATCGCCAATGTGGAAGGTGCGATGAATGCGGTCATGGTCAAAGCTGACGCCGTGGGCACCACCCTGTACTACGGCAAAGGCGCTGGCGGCGAACCCACTGCCAGTGCAGTGATCGCCGATTTGATCGACATTGCTCGCTTGAGCTCGGCCGATGCCGCTTGCCGGGTGCCTTACTTGGCCTACCAGCCTTCGGCCATCCAAGACCTGCCCGTGCTGTCCATCGACGATGTTCAAACCTGCCATTACCTGCGCTTGGGCGTGGCCGATCAGGCTGGCGTGTTGGCCAATGTGACCGGTGTACTGGCCGAATTTGGCATCAGCATCGATGCCATGCTGCAGCAACCGGCATCCCAAGGCCATGACCAAACTGAACTGATCATCCTTACCCATGTGGCCCAAGAGTCGGTGATGAAGGCAGCTATTCAGAAAATTCAGCAATTGCCCACGGTCTTGCATCCCGTGGTTCGCATTCGCAAGGAAGATTTGAGCTGATGATTTATATCTCGACTCGGGGGCATGCGTCCAAGCAACGCTTTTGTGACATCTTGCTGGAGGGCTTGGCCCCGGATGGTGGTTTGTACTTACCAACCCATTACCCCGTCTTGGATAAGCAGCAGCTTGTGGCCATGCGCCAGGTTTTCGAGACCCAGGGCTATGCCCATTTGGCGTTTGAAATTCTGCGTTTGTACATTGACGACATCCCGCCCGATGATTTGCGTGCGCTGTGTCAGAAGACTTACACCGCAGATGTTTTTTGTTCCCCCCTGATTGCCCCTGTGCGGCCGTTCGAAAAAAATGTGTTCATTTTGGAATTGTCCAATGGCCCTACCTTGGCCTTCAAAGACATGGCCATGCAATTGTTGGGCAACTTGTTTGAATATGAATTGAACCGCCGCTCGGCAGAGCTGAATATTTTGGGCGCCACCTCGGGCGACACCGGCAGTGCTGCCGAATATGCCATGCGCGGCAAAAAAGGCGTTCGTGTGTTCATGACCAGCCCGCATGGGCGCATGAGCAAATTCCAGCAAGCGCAAATGTTCAGCTTGCAAGACCCGAACATCTTCAACATCGCCGTGGAAGGCGTGTTTGATGATTGCCAAGACATGGTCAAAGCCGTCTCGAACGACTTGGATTTCAAACGCCGCTACAAAATTGGCACGGTCAACTCCATCAATTGGGCGCGTTTGTTGGCGCAGGTGGTTTATTACTTTGCCGCTTATTTTCAAGTGGCCAAGTCCAATGCAGAGCGCATCAGTTTCACCGTGCCCAGTGGCAATTTCGGCAATGTCTGCGCTGGGCACGTGGCCCGCATGATGGGTCTGCCCATCCGCCATTTGGTGGTGGCCACCAACGAGAATGATGTGCTCGATGAATTTTTCCGTACAGGCATTTACAAAGTCCGATCAAGCAGTCACACCTTTGAAACCTCCAGCCCCTCGATGGATATTTCAAAAGCCAGCAATTTCGAGCGATTCATCTTCGATTTAACGGCTCGAAACGCTGAAAAAACGGCGCAGTTGTTCGGCCCTGAATTGCAAGCCAAGGGCCAATTTTCATTGGCGCATGAGCCGTTTTTCAATCAAGCTGCACAGCAGTACGGCTTCCAAAGCGGTAAAAGCACCCATCAAAATCGCTTGGACACCATACGCGCGGCCTCCTCGCAGCAGGGTCAAATCCTCGACCCCCACACCGCAGACGGCATCAAGGTGGCCCGAGATTGGGTGCAGCCCGACACCCCCATGGTGGTGCTGGAAACCGCGCTGCCCATCAAGTTTGAAAGCACCATCTTGGAAGCCCTGGGTCGCAGCCCCGACATGCCCTCGAAGTTTGCGCATCTGGAAAACCTGCCCCAACGCGTGGAAGTCATGTCGACCGATGTTGGCCGCATCAAGTCCTTCATTGAAAAACACTGCACCACCCCATGAACAAGCCCTCGCTGCTCCCTTTGGATGACGCCTTGGCGCAATTGTTGGGCCATGCCCACACGCTGGGCACTGTCGAGCACGTGGCTACCATGCAAGCCGATGGCCGTGTGTTGGCGCAAGACTGCGTGGCCGAACTCAACGTGCCTTCTTTCGACAATTCGGCGATGGACGGCTATGCCTTCAACTGCGACGACTGGTTGAAAGCCGAGGGTGTGCTTCAGCTGGGCCAGCGCATACCGGCAGGCAGCGCACCCTCAGAATTGCAAGCCGGTCATGCCGCCCGCATCTTCACCGGCGCACCTGTGCCGCACGGTGCCGATGCGGTGGTCATGCAAGAAGAATGCGAAGCCTTGGACGATGGGCGAGTGCACATCAAAGCCCAACCCAAAGCAGGGCAGTGCATCCGCAAACAAGGCGAAGACATCGGCCTGGGACAAGTGGTGTTGCCCAAGGGCTTGCGCTTGACCCCCGCCTCGTTGGGGCTGGCGGCCAGCATTGGCATGGCGCAGTTGCCCGTGCATGCGCGCCCGCGTGTGGCGCTCTTGTCCACCGGCGATGAATTGGTCATGCCCGGCGACCTTGCGCCCAAGCAGTTGCCCCCCGGTGCCATCTTCAATTCCAACCGTTTTTTCCTGCGCGCATTGCTCGAGCGCTTGGGTTGCCTGGTCACCGATCTGGGCAACTTGCCCGACAAACTGATGCCCACCCAAGCCATGTTGGCGCAAGCCGCGCAGCAGCACGACCTGATCCTCACCAGCGGCGGTGTGTCCGTGGGCGAAGAAGACCATGTGAAACCGGCGGTGCAGGCCTTGGGCGAATTGCATTTGTGGGCCTTGGCCATCAAGCCCGGCAAGCCTTTTGCCTTTGGCCAACTTCGGCGCACTGACGGCAGCACCGCGCATTTCATCGGCTTGCCCGGCAACCCAGTGTCCAGCTTGGTCACCTTCATGTTGCTGGTGCGCCCCTTTGTCAGCGCTTTGCAAGGCGTCTCATCCTCAAAGCTTCATCCCTTCGCCATGCGCGCCGATTTCGTTTGGCCACGCGCCGACAAACGCCGCGAGTTCTTGCGGGTTCGGCGCAATGCCCAAGGCGGTCTCGACCTGTTCGACAACCAAAGCTCGGGCGTGCTCACCTCGGCCGTGTGGGGCGATGGCTTGATCGACAACCCACCAGATCGCACCATCGCGGTTGGTGATATGGTTGATTTCATTCCTTTTACCCACTGGATGTCATGAAGATCACTCTCCGCTATTTCGCCTCGGTGCGCGAACAATTGGCGCAAAGCCAAGAGCAGGTGGACACATCGGCCACCACTTTGAACGACTTGCGCCAAGAACTCATTGCCCGTGGCGAGCCCTATGCCAAGGCGCTGGGCTTGGGCAAAGCGATTCGCATGGCCATGAACCAAAAGGTCTGCGATGGTGACGCCGCCTTGCTGCCCGACGCTGAAGTGGCCTTCTTCCCCCCTGTGACGGGCGGTTGAGCATGGCTTTCACGGTTCAAATTCAAACCGAAGACTTCGACCTGAGCCGCGAGGTGGCGCAGCTGAGGGCCGCGCAACCAGCGGTAGGTGCGGTGTGTTCCTTCATCGGCACCGTGCGCGACCGCAACGAAGGCGACCAAGTGTCCTCGCTCGAACTTGAGCACTACCCCGGCATGACCGAGCAGTCCATCCAGGGCATGATGGCCGAGGCGGCTGAGCGCTTTGACATCCTCGGTGCCCGTGTTATTCACCGGGTGGGCCTCATGCAACCCCTGGATCAAATCGTCTTGGTCGCTGTCACCTCGGCACACCGAGGTGAAAGTTTTCAGGCCTGCGAATTCCTGATGGATTACCTCAAAACGCAAGCCCCCTTTTGGAAAAAAGAAGCCACGCCCGGCGGCCACCGCTGGGTTGATGCCCGGGTGTCCGACGACAAAGCCTTGGCACGTTGGGGCATACAGATCAGCAACGCATCGGGCAGCTGAACACCAGGCCTTGAAATAGCCCCG
>Ga0164293_10003361_pt1 | contig 13634 bp, 13 predicted proteins | sample GEODES118metaG_FD_111487 | JGI IMG/M metagenome (GOLD analysis project Ga0164293, IMG submission 111487) | Eutrophic lake water microbial communities from Lake Mendota, Wisconsin, USA - GEODES118 metaG | ecosystem: Environmental > Aquatic > Freshwater > Lake | place: USA: Lake Mendota... | reverse complement strand
TTTTTATCAAACACATTTACTGCGTTTTCATAATCACTACTCATCATTTCTTTTTTGATTGCTGCAGCATCTAATCCCAATTGTTTGGCTAGATTACCGGCAGTTCCAATTAAGAAAAATACATTACCTTGTGGACCAGTTAAGTCAATCTCAATACCTTTGTTTTTTTTAGTTTTTATCATTGTTTTATATTTTACTTTTTAATTCAATTATATGTTTACAATCCTTACCTCTGCCAAATCCATGTGCCGGACAACTACACGTCCATCTACCATTCTCACTTACCACCTCATAAACTTTACCTTTACTACCTTCAACTGAGAAAGTTTGTTTTTTTACTATTTTAGGTAGTATTACTACTGATTTTGTATCTTTTTTAAACTCATCCTTAACCCACATTGATTCAATCTCACTCCAATCATATTTTCTATCTACCTTTGTCCATTTTCCTTCCTTGCCAGTAGTAACGATATACCATTGTCCATCAACTACTGATTGAAACGATACCGGTGGTAAATTTGATACGATATTCATATGTTATACCATTTGAAACCCAACAGCTGAGTTTGTTGTTGAAACAAAAGGTTTTGCTGCTGTAGCAAATCTACCATAACTTTGTACCGATGGTGATGGTGAACCAATTGAATCCCACGGCGATTCCCATTTATCAGGTAATGTACCATCTTTCATTCGAAGTAAGTGAACTGCCGGTAAATAATCCTTAATATCACTATATTTTACCTTAAAGAAGGTATTTACCCTATTTTCTTTATCAACTAAAATAAAGAGAACTGAGCGGGATTTAACCTTACATAATTTAAGATTTCGGGTCTTAACCTTACCATTAAGGGAAACGGTCACATCAATAAATTGACCAGCTGGGGTGTTGTCAAAAATAGAAGAGTTCATATTGTTTATAGTTTAATCATTTATTACAAAGCTAATATACGAAGAATAGCTGAGATTACCAAATTTATTTTAATGAATAACAAAATTGATATCCACAATCTTCATCGTAATCATCCTTTTCTTCAACCGATTGACCTAAGATTTCCTGTAACTTTTTTACATCAACTCTAGCCCAATACCCAAATCGAAGATACACCTCATTTGAACCAAACGCTTGGTCAATATCAAAATAACCAAATACCTCTTCAATTTTCTTTAATACATTAATATCAATTCTATTCATCATAACGTTTATATTTTAAGTTTTATATATCTTTCAATCTTATACAGCTAATATACAGCTTTTTTCTCAATTTTCCAAATAATTTATCAATTATTTTAGAGCTTTTCTCCAAAATGGTAGTAATTTATTATGAATTACCGAACCCTCCGAACTATATTTAGAAATACCCATTTTCCATAAAAAGAAATCCATATCCCAACCATCTTCTTCAACTCCAGCCTCACAAATCCAACGAAGGGCGGTTTTGGTGTTGTTGGCACCCATTTTAACCATCTTGTTAATTGTCTCATTAAATTTATTAATGGCTAATTTCTCAGCCTTAGCCTCCTCTTCGGCATTCTCCTTACAAATACGGCCGAATGTCTCATAATCAGCCTCCAACTCCTCCGTTGTTAAGAGAGAATAGTTGTAAGTGGGGCGATAACCATAAGCATCTTTATGGTAATCAGAATAAAGTTGAATTAAAGAATCGCGGTGAGAAATTTCAGTTGTCATATCTTTTATATTTTAAGGGTTTATTATCTCTCAATCTTATACAGCTAAACTACACATTATTTTCCACATTTCCAAATATTTTACCACTTATTTTTCATTTATTTTTAGACAAAAAATAACTCATTGAAAATCAATGAGTTATAATATATTAGTAATCAAAGAGTTATTCTCCCCAATGTTTTTTTCTTAATTCGTAAACATCAATTGATTCACGTTTCATTTGGTTTCCCGGATGGAAATATGCACCTTCTTTAAGATACCCACCTAAGAAATTTCTTCTCATTCTTGTGGTATCTCCGTTTGGTTCACTACCATGTACTACGTGTGAATGTAAAAGGGCAACCTGTCCTTTTTTCAGATACCCTTCTATCTTACGGAAATCGTGACCTTCTGGCATTACACAACTTTTACCTCTTTCACTTCTCCAGTTATCAGTATTAGTTGCTTTTCTTTCTTCATTATCTTCGATTGGTAAAACAGGTAATCTATGTGAACCCTCATAGTTCCAAACTGCTCCATTAATTGGGTCATGATTATCTAATGCCAATGCAGTGTTGATGATTTCATTATGACCACATCCCGTATAGAATGCGTTTTGATGTTGGTCTCTACCCAATTCACCTTTTGGTTTGTAATAACCCCAAGTTTGTAATCCAACAACTCCACCTTCCATTAGGAATTCTGCTGCTTCTAAAATTTTTGGATGTGCAAATAATTTTGCTATTTTTTCTGAATCTTTATGTGGATACATAATAGGTTCGAACTCTTGCCATTTTCCTGGCTCTTTTTCATTACGTTCTACACGTAAACGGTCTAACTCTTCATTGATTTCATCTACTTCTGCTTCAGTTAATAATTCTAAAACTGTGAATCCGCGATATCTCCAATCAAATGATATTTGTTGAAGTTCTTCCGTTGTAAGGTGTTTGTATTTTTGCATAACTTTTGTGTTTTATATAAATATATATAATTTGTAAAAACGATAATTATTTTTTTATGATTGTTATCACTTATAAAATTGTAATAAATTTGGTAGGTATAATTTTAAGGTAGGTATTTTTTCATATACCAATTTTATTGCCCTTCTATTTGATTCACTTACACTTACATCAAATACATCACCATTTTCTCTATATTGAGTTTCCTTTGGGCCAGATATTCTCCATTTCAAAGAACAACGACTGAATAGGGGGTTTGTTTGAAATCTTAAATATGTTTTTCCATTGATTTCAAATATAGGTGAATTGGTATCATTTACTTTTTTTATAAAGTATCTACTGATATATCCACGAGTATAATCTAATTTAGATGGCGTAGGAATATGAGTATCAAATGAATCATTTGGTAATGATGTTGATGGATTTACCAACTTGTTATATGAATCTAATATACTCATAATTATTTAGCCTTACCTGGTACACCTACCATTCTTAATTTAGATTTAATATCCGTTGTCCATGTCATACCATCTAACGCATGGTCTACTTTTACTACTTGAAATACATTTGGTGCACCGAACTTATCAGGTAATCCATCTATTTGAAGTTGGTCACCCACTTTAAATCCACTAACTCCATGTACTTTGAAAGTAAACTCAGCAGGACCAAATGGTGGGTTTTGTTTATTATTATCAGCCTTTTTTTGTAAAGTTTGAACAGGGGTTAATCCCTTATCAACTAAAAAACATTGTCTTAGAGCTGAAGTATCATTCCACGAACCTACCATTAATACATTTTCAATTGTATTATCATTTTCTGCACTATCGAAAAAAGTTTTAGTTATATCCAATTTTGCTTCTCTATCTTGAATTTTAGGATATACTGCACCTGTTTTTACAAAAAATTCAAAATTTGCTACTTTGGCTTCTAATTCTAACTCAGCTGCACTTTTTCGCTGTGGTGGAGTATTTGATGTGTCAGGTGGGTCTTCATCTGCTTCTTTTTCTGATTGTTGTATTCCTGCTAGGATAGTACCAACAAAATCTTCTCTTCTAGAAAATACAGTTCCTAACATTGGGCGAGGATTTAATTCAGGACTATGGTCATATACCTTTCCCTTATCATCTTTTAATTTATTATTTACAACCGATGACATCATTGCTGCGGGAACTTCTACTGAAAAATCACAACTAATAAATGGTGATTTAACTCCTCTAGATTGAAATGTTATCAGACCATCATTATTTGAGATATCACCTAAAAAATTTAAATCAACTACTGCCAATTCATATTTCCCTTCTGGATTTGCTTTTGGTACTTCTTGTATTTGAAATTTCCAAATTGAATTACATGCAGATGACATACCATTTAGCATTTCATAAAAAACATCTCTAATTACAAAATTTGGTTTACTTATACATTCTACAAAAAAATTAAAATTTATATATAAATCTTTTAAGTATCCCCAAAATCTAGCTTTTTCTTGTACTGCTATAAATGTAGAATCTGCAGATGATTTTGCACTCAATCCTCTTGTATTTGGAAATGCATATGGAACTAACCTTGTCTTACCATCTGAAGGGTCTACTCTTGAATCTACGTGTTGTAGCCAAGGATAGGCCGGTAGTTCCGCTAACGGATGTATGTTTGAAAAATTTTTGGAATCGTCTAATGCATCAAACTCAAAATAAGTTTTTATTTCTTTATCTGCTGATAACGCATCTAAAAATTTAAAATTTGGAGTAGTTGGGTTTGGTATAAATAATTTTGTAGCATCAGTTGAAAACATATGTGGAAACCCACTAATATAAGTATTTTTAATATTAATTATTTTACTACGGGTTTCAGAATTAGGACATGAACTTGGTTTACTTTTTAAATCATATACATAACTATTCATGATTTCACATGCCAATTCAAATCTAATAAATTTTTCTTCTGATAATAGTGGTAAATCTTTGGGAATTGCCACCTCCGTACCAGAGGATGATTTTAATTCGCCTGCCTCTGATAATGCATCTTTTAAAGTTTCACCAACTACTTTATCTATATTCACAAAATTAGCAGTATCTGCCCATTGTGGAACATTCCATAATTTATAAACTTCTGGTGTTCTTTTTTGACCAGGAAGTTGATTAAACATTTGCATAAAAAGTGCGGCACCAATTTTTTTATCACCCACCTGTGCTTCAATTTCTTGTGGTGAAAAAGTTTTTCCACTATCTTTTTTATTTTCAGTTATATTATTAGCATCTCTATGCGTTTGCATATATTCTGCCACATTACCAACAGATGTTAATTTTACTTCCAATTCATAACTTTCATTATCTCCAAATGAAATTCCACCACCCGTTACGATACCTAAAAATGCATCATAAGTAAAATCAGATTTAAGTCTCTTGTCTTTAATTGTAGACCATTGGTCGTATGCAACTAAATCACAATTTGTTACCTTTCCACCACCTCCAACTTTTTGTGCATTTGATTTTTGAGTATTCCAACCCCATTCACATAAGGCGTGGAATCCCGGTTCTAAAAAATATCCGGCTACTAAATCAGATTGTTCTTTTGTAAACGCACGAATTTTAATAGTTGCTAATCGACTACCACCTTCAGCTTTTTCATCCATAGTCATAGATGTTATAATAGGTGGTGGTCTAAGTGCTCTACTTTTACCAGATGGTATCCATATTTCATCACCATTAAAATTTCTACCAATAGCACCAGGGCCTATATAAGAACCACCACTCGAACCATACACCGATGTGAAATCAGTAGCGTTTGGATTTATTGATTCTAATATACACCCATTTGGGAAAACACCTGCCAATAATCTAATCCAAGTGGATAGACCACTAACACCGGGATTTGCTTTTGAATTCCACGGGTTGTTATTACCTGCTCTATTTTTTAAAGTGGTTGCTAATTCAGGATATATATTTGATAAATTTGGAAATGAACCTGGCATAATTTATTTATTTTGAAAAACTATTTGAAATTTCTAAATAATTTTCTGGTATTCTTAGTATTGTTCCATCGTTTACTGCGAATGGTGCATCGTGGATGTTGTTAGCAGTTGCTATAATCCACCATAAGGATGCATCTCCGTAAAACTGATGTGCAAGTGTATCCAATCTATCACCCGTCTGGGTCACTGCGTAAATATCAGTATCTCTCAATGGTATATTTGGGTATATCTTTGTTCTGAAGACTTCCCTACCATCTTTGAGTTTTTGTATTTTATTATTTGTATATCTTGACATAATTTATTTATTATCGATTTTCTCGTGCTTTATTAATTCTATCTAATGCGGCTTTACCTTGTGGGTCTCCCTCACCGGTTGATGGTCGAACAAACCCACTAAAAGATTTATTCATTGGGTCTTTACCATTATTTCTTTGAACCCATACACCATAACTTTCTCTCCTATAAGTCTCAGAAAAAACAAAATTATTGATATGTCCTGGTTCATCTTTATATTCTACATTTGCAAACCAGTCTTCTTCTCCTATTTTTTTAATATTTGTTATTTTTGCATCATTCGCTTCTAAATTACTAAACCAACCTGATATCTTGTCTGAAATCCCTTGACTCTTATATTTTTCGTATGCTTTTTTAGATTTTTCTTCAAACGATGTTTCAGTAGTAGCTACAATTGCAGCCAATGAAGCCGCATCGCTACTTTCTTTTGGGGTTTCCGCTGGTTTCCCTGTATCTAATGATTTTGGTGTAGAATCTACTCCTAACATACCACCACTCTTTGATTCGGTTTTAGGTGCTTGGGTTTGTGGTACACCTACACTATTAATTGGTGCCGGAGGTGTTGTTGGTTGAACTACTTGAGGTGTACTTGCAGTTCCTCCACTATTTGTAGTTGGCGCACCGCCACCTGTTTTTGGTTGTTGACTTACAGCAGTTGTGTTGCCGGATTGTTGAGCCTTTCTCTTATTAATTACTTTAACTGCCTCTTTAGAAATTGGAGTTCCATAAAGTTTAAGTTCTGCACCAATATTTTCAACAAATTTAAATTCCATTTGGACTTCAACTATTTTTGGTAATTGATTACCATTTGCAGTTTCCCATACACCATCATCAGGGAATGTATACGAAAGAGAGTTTATAAATGCAGTTTTCTGTTGATACATATTACCCAATGTAAATTCAATAAATGGTGGATTCACTAAATTATTTTTATCAATAGTTGGATATGCTTTACCAGTTAAAAATTGAATTCGTTGCCACATTGTTGATAATTCAGCTGAATTCATACAATACATTTTTAATTGTAATGATAGGGTTCTTTCTACTCCACCATATGTGTAGTAACTATATGGATTACCAACAAATTTTGCAGAATCCCAAGTTGGTGAAACTGTTTCGCTTAAACTTGTTATTAGGGTTCTGAAATATACTTTTTGAGAATCACCTACCCCTGCTATTGAAAATGTTACTAAATCTTTATCATCTCCATTACCATTACCTTTTACTCCATAAGAACTATTAATTAAATCACCTTTATTACTTGTTATTCCATATTTTGTTTCCAATGTAGGAATTTTTTGACCACCTACTACTCCACTATATGGATTAGTTGGGTCATTGGGCATAACAGCACCAGTATTATTTTTTATATCTTTAAATGCGTTTGGTGATGTACCAAACACACCTTTTGTGTTTCTTCTATCAATTCCATACACAGGAGATACTAAGGATAAGTCAATTCCATTTAAGGTATTAACATCCATTTTTTCACTATATGTTTTTTCGGTAGCAGTAGTTGTTTTAGTTTTTGATTCAACTGCTTTATCTATTTCAGATTTAGATTCCGTACCTTTTAGTTTATCTTTTACTGAGGTAGTAGTTGACCCTAATTTTTCTTTAGCCTTACCAATCTCTGCCGAATCTTTTTTTGCAGTATCGGTAGATTCAGCAGTTGGTATTCCTAAATTAGTTTCTTTACTATTCGATGTTATATATGAACTATATTTTTCATTATATGGTCTAGCATTATCAGCTTTTTCTTTAGCTTTTTCTTCTAAAAGTTTATCAAGTGCAGTTGGTGATGCAGAACCTTTTAGTTTTTGTTTTAGAGATGCAGTTGCGTTTGTAGATGCCTCTCCTAATTTTTTCTTAGCATCAAGTTGTAATTGAGTTACTTTTTTAGTAATATCAGTTGCACCTTTATCTACTTTACTTACTGATTTTGAATTAAATTTAACATTATCAATTTGTTTTGAATATGGTAGTTTTGAACTATATTCGTACTTATCAGTTGCACCTGCGGTATTAGCACCTAATGTATTTGGATTACCAAATAGAGCAGTTCTTAATTTATCCTTTACTAATGAGATACCCTGACCTATTATTTGTTTGCCAATTGTTTTTGGATTACCACCACCGGTATTTTTTAGGAATGTGCCAACGATTGTACCCTTTGCATCATTTCTAATTTTTGCAAGAGTAATCATTGTATCTGGTTCTAATCCTGATTGTAATCCATTTGTATTATATACATAAGTTGGGATAGCATTTCCTGGAATACCTATACGTGAATTTACACCATCTCTTGCTTGAGATAATGATGTAACTTTACCACCAAAAACAAATTTACCAAATTTACCACCGGTAATAGCACCTAATCCTTTACCAATCAATCCACCATCTCCTGCACTTCCACCAGTTGCCTGTTTCATTTTCTCAACCGATGATGTTGAACGAGTTGCTATACGAATTGCTTCGTTACCATAAATTAATGGATTATTTAATTCTACCTTAGTTTTTATACGAATACCACTAAGTTCTTGTTCTATTAAATTTATTTGGTCTGATTTTACACTTTTTTCTTGAGTAGAACCTACAAATAATTCTTGCACGGGAGTTAAGTCCAATATGGTTGGAGTTATATCTTTATTCGAACCTCTAAATAATTCTAATATTGTTGGCATAATTAAGCTCCCATTAATCCAAATCGGTTTTCACCACTTTTTTCGTTTGTTGTTGCGACTGCTGATGAAACTTTTTCTCTATCCATATAGATATTTTTACCGCCGCGTGTAGCAAGTATTAATTCATCTAATTTTTCTATAATTCTATTGCTACCATTGAATGAACCTGCAACTTTACCCATATAATCACCTACACCATTTAATAACCCACCTATACCACCTTCAGCTGGAGCTACTGGAGTTGATAATCCATCTGGTGGTTTTACTGAGTTTACTAATTCGTTAGGTTTTTTTGTTGCTATTAAAGTATCTGCTGGATTTGTACTTATTATTTTACCATTTTGAACAATACCGTCATTTATTGCAGGTGGAGGTGTTGTTGCTGCTTCCGATTGTACTTTTGATGCATCACTTTTAGAACCTCCTAACCAAGAGGGTAGTATACCTGAAAAAAATCCTTTCATTTTACTACCAATACTACTAAAGAAATCTACAATTTTTGCACCCAAATCAGGGAACATATCTAAAAACGCGTTAAATAATGCAATAGGTAAACGTAAAATATATCCAAAAATACCTTTTAATCCTTGTCCTAGTCCTTCCATTACCATTCCAAAATCCAAAGTAAATATACCTTTTATGATTTTAAATACCCCACCAATTACATCTGCTATTGAACCAACTACACCTGCTATATATTCAAATGCAAATGTAAGTGAACCACCTACTATATTACCAATAAATTCAAATACTTTCATCATCATACCACCCCCAGATGTTCCAAATAAATCTTGAAATGGTTTAAATATCTTACTAACTGCATCTACAACATGACCAACTGCTTTTGCAATAGGACCCCATACCCCTTGTAGGTATGATATACCAACCATCAATACATCCATTAAAAATTTACCGATTGGTAATAATGACATCATAAATTCACTGCCTATTGCACTTAATGCATTAGCAGATTTATCAAATTCTGTTTGCATTTCTTGTTGTAAGGCTAATTTTTTAGTTTGTTCTGTCAAATCTGCTTTAGTCATTTTACTTATATCACCACCCGTTTTTTGAAATTGTAGTGCAGCAGCTAGTTGTTCTTCATCTAAATCACTAAATCGTTCTTTAATTCTTCTTTGATTTTCTAAATCAGATATTGACATACCAGTTGCTTTTGTAAGGGCCTCTTGTTCAAATGTATTTAATTTTGTCAAATCTCCTAATTGTCCTACTTGGTCAACAACCGATTGTTGTGCTTCTAATATTTTTCCATTTGCTGCTAGATATCTTGCTTGACCTAAATTTAGATTAGTACCTAATATTGCACTTGCTTCTAATTCTGAGGTAATACTATTTTCAAAATCTAATAAATTATCTGCTACTTTTCCTGCCTCACCAATAGATGTTCCTAATTTGGCTGCTTGAACTGCTGCTTTAGCTAGTTCTTGCGGAGAACCCTGAAAATACTTATAAGCATATTCAGAATTTTCAGCCATATCTTTAATAACTTGACTTGGAGCAACATTGGCTAACTGAGCCATAGATACAGTTTGACCTATTAGTGCTTGTGATTGTTCTGCACTTAATCCACCTATATTTTGAATTACTTTATTTAATTTAGATGCTTCTTCTACTCCAACTCCAAAATTTTTGTTCATTACTACCATTGAAGTTAGTACTTCATCGGATGCCAATTCGATACCACTAAATTCGCGTGTGAACGCAGTTGCGGCTTTAGAAGCATCTTCCATTGAACCACCCAATGGGGCCGTTGCACTATATACTCTACCAATTTGAGCTTCTAAACCTTTTGTTTGAGAGTTTAATAACCCAGTCTCTTCTCTAAATTGTTTAGCTGCTGCACTCATTTTATAAAATGCTAATACACCTGCTAGTGCTACAGCCAATACTGCTGCTGCTACTAAAACGTATGGATTTGCAAGAAATGATAATGATTTACCTAACCCTCCTGCTGCACCAGATAATGCTTGCATAGTTCCCTTACCATCTGCCAAACCTTTAGAAAAATCGGTGGTAAATTTCATTGCGGCGTTGGATAATTTTTCTTTTAACATTTTTGTACCAATATCACCCAACCCACCTAATAACTTACCAATTACAGGTATCTCTTTTACACTTGCTACCAATCCATCAAACGCACCCCCCATTGTTTCCGATAGTTTTGTTGCTGCTTGATTTACTTTTTCAGTTATTAATACCCGTTGTTCTTCTATATTTAGAGCCCTTTTAGCAATATCTAATTGTTCTAATAATGCAGTGTTTTCGGCTTCAGTTAAATTAAATGCATTATTTTGTATTTTTAATTTATCTTGTTCAATAGTGACTAATTGTTTACTAATATCTTTTGATGAAGATAATCCACTTATTGAAGATTTTAAACTACCCAAATACTCCTTAGCCTTTTCACCTAATTCTGCATTTGTTTTTACTGTATACTCTATATCATCCTGTAATTTACTACTTAGAGATGAAGACATTTTTATAGCTTCGTTGTATTCTTCTTGAATACGAACTTGCTCCCGTTGTTTGTCTGCCATCTCTTTGGCATATTTTAAATTTTGTTGCTGGTCTGCCATTATATTAATATTCTAAATTAATCTATGTTTAAGATATGTTTATATGAGTTAGGAATTCGTTTCCCTTGAGCTTTTAATCTTTCTACCTCATCTCTAAGCTCTTGCATATCTCTATCTAATTTATTAGCCATAGCAACAAAATCTTTATCGTTTTTTAGTTTATTTACTAAAATTTTTCCAAAGATATATTCTATTACACCTTCTCGTATAGAATGTTTTTTGGTTATAAATTCTTTTATGCTTTTTTTCTTTGTTTCAGTTAATTTCATAGTATTTTCCATTTATACTACTATAAATATAAGACATAAAAAAAGTGAGGAATTTATTTCCTCACTCTTACACCAGGTCCTTTTGATGGTTGGCTAGTTTTTTGTGCTTTATTTGTGGCATCATTTTCCTTTTTCTTAGCATCAACCAATTCTTTATAATAAAAATTTCTTAAATGAATTGGTAATCTATAAACATCGGATTGAATGAATCCATGTCCATGATAACATAATTCAAAAATTTGTTTATGTAATAGGACAGAATAATTACTCGGAAGGCCAAAAAAAGTTTACGCCCATTGGTATAGAGCGTACCTCCGTTTCTCCCGTCTCTGGGTCAGTATAATCAAACTCCATTTTAATATCCGGTTGGATTGATTTTAAATGCTCTCTAAAAGATTTAGTGTCTTTTGATAAAAATTTATTATTAATAAAATCAGTAATTGATTTAGTATCTTCATTCCCATCAACGGAAACTATCATATAACGATAACGAGTAGTTAATTCTCCACCCATTGAATCTTTACTTAATCGTTTCATTGCAGTAACATCGGCATCAATTCTCTTTTCATCACCATGAGTTAATAATTTAAAAACTAATACATTACCAGTAGATGTTTTAAATGTATAACGATTATCAGAAGTCAATTTACTAAAATCGATATCCTTTGTTTGAACTTTACCCAAATCAACACTAATTGTATCCGTTTCTCCGGTTGAGGTTTGTATTTGAATTTTATAATCAGGTCCGTATCCTAAAATACGAGTTGCCAACATAATAGCATTCTTATCACCCAGAATTATATCATCTGGATTTACTGCTTTATCTACTATAATTGCTTCGAATAATTTATCTAATACTACACCTTTTTTAATTAGACTTTGAGATGAAAGAATTTCCTCCTCTCTTGCGGTCATGTATTTTAATTCAATGTTACCACTTGATAATGGATTTGTTACTGGATAGCATTTACCTTGTGATGGTAACGATACTATCTCGGTTGCGAATTCGTATTGTGACATATTTTACCTTTATTTTGTTTATTGTATATAAATATATAAATAAAAAAAAATTGAAAAAAAAGGAGATATTTCTATCTCCTTTCTTAATTTTATATTTTAATTCTATTAGAATTCAAGTATTGCGTAATCATAAGATAACGTTAATGTGATTTCTGCAGGGTCATTTGATGTCCAATCTAAATCACCAAATTGTGCGTTTGAAATAAATGCACCTTTTAGTTTCCATTGTTCGATTTTATCACCAACTGGTCCTAACATATAGATATCAATATCTTTTTTGTAGAAATCTGCATATCCATCACGTCCTGTTAGGGATTCATGTGAAGTTCTAACCCACTCCATTACTGCCTGTGCACCTGATGGTACAATTGGGTCATATAATGTGATTTCTAAATCTTGCCATTCACCTTTACCTTTCAACTTTCTTTTTAAGTTGATGTGTTCAAGTGTTACAACTTCAAACTGAATGTTTGGTCTGTTTCCAGCTTTGATAAGATATGAAGGGATACCACCGATTTCCATGATGAAACGATTTTTCATCTTTGGTTCAAAGTTGGTATAGAACATTTCGTTAAACTCTAATATTTCTGCCATTTTATTTTTCTCCTATTATATTAATAAATATAAGGTTTCTCTTTTTTTTAAAATTTATGCTGAGAACGATGCTCCAGTCGGTAAGATATTGAAATCTAATACGATGAATTCAGCTGTTTTTGTTGGTTGTAAGAAAATCTGTCCAGCCAATATATTTCTATCAATTACATCAGGAGTGTTATTAGTCTCATCCATTACTACTCTAAATGCATATAAACCTTGTCTTTGTTGAATTGCTTCTAAATAAGGATTAACTGTATTTAAGAATCTTGAACGAGTGGTAGAAGTATTTTGTTCGAATACTAAGTATCTTGATGTAGAAGCGATATACTTCTTAACTTTGATAAGTAATCTTCTAACATTGATTCTATCTAACGCTGATGATTTTTCTTGTAATGTTTTCTGTCCAAATGCCACGATACCCTCGCCAGGGAAAGATGCGATAGGATTTATTTTTCCTTCGTATAATGTATCTCTCTCTGCGTGTGTTAATCTATTCAATACTGAAACTGCTCCTACGATTCCACCACGATTTAAACCAGCTGGTGCGAACCATTCTGCTGCAACCGCGTCATTTGCTGCG
>Ga0164293_10003360_pt1 | contig 13634 bp, 12 predicted proteins | sample GEODES118metaG_FD_111487 | JGI IMG/M metagenome (GOLD analysis project Ga0164293, IMG submission 111487) | Eutrophic lake water microbial communities from Lake Mendota, Wisconsin, USA - GEODES118 metaG | ecosystem: Environmental > Aquatic > Freshwater > Lake | place: USA: Lake Mendota... | reverse complement strand
GCTACAGCCCTGCTGGGGTCGGTGGCCTGGGCGGCGCCCCAGGTGCTGCGCGACGATCCCCGCGTCACCCTGGGCGACTTGGGGGCCCAGGCCGCTCGCCTGGTGCCCGGCCTTGCCCCTGCAGGCTCCTCCGGCGAGACACCGGTGCTGATCGACTGTCCCTGAAGCCCGGGGGCCTCCGATCTTTGCCGGTGGCTTCTATTTGACAGTGGCTTCTATTTGCCGGTGGCTTCCGTGGCGCTGTCGCTGCTGTTCTGATGGCCGTTGAGGTGCTTCTCGCACGCCATCGCCCCACTACCCACAAACAGCGAAGCCGCGACCAGGGGAAGCACCAATCGGCGCAGGCGGCGGGATGGGGAGATGAAGTGCTGCACGGCGCTGGGAAGCGGAAAGGCTCAGCTGCAAGCTAGGCAGAACTCTGGCGACTGCCTGATCGGCGTCGGCGAATCCCCACCCGCCCCTGCCGGCCAGCATCGGCAGGGGCTTCCCTGCAGCAGAGCGGCGCAGATCGACGGCAACGGCCTCACATCGCTTCGCAGGGCCCGCCGCGGCTGCCGGAGCTGCATAGCGTTCAGGCTTTCCCGCCTGCGCCGAACGGAGCGCGTTCTGCCATGACGCACCTGCCGAAGCCCTATCCCCACGACATCAACGACGACCTCCCCCTGGACGACGCAGACGACGACCTCAGCCTCGACGTCGACTTCCCGATGGCGGAGGGAGAAAGCAACGACGACGCTGACGAGACCTGGGACGACGGGAGCATCCCCCTGCCCGATGAGCTGATCGAGCAGGGCGATGATTTCTGAGCGGCCGGAGCTGGTGCTCGAGAGCCCCGCCTTCGCCGCCGATGGCCCCATTCCCCGGGACCACACCGGCGATGGTCTGAATCTTTCGCCGCCGCTGCACTGGCACGGCGAACCGGAGGCGACCCGCAGTTTCGTGCTGATCCTGGAGGATCCAGAAGCACCGGCCGGGCTGTGGGTGCACTGGGTGGTAGCCGATATTCCGGCACGCCTCCATTCGCTTCCCCAGGGCCTGCCGCGCCGGCTGGAGCTGGAGAACGGCGCTTGGCAGGGTCGCTGCTGGGGGGTGAACCGCTTCGCCCGCATCGGCTACTACGGCCCCCAGCCGCCGCCAGGCCCGCCCCATCACTACCGCTTCCGGTTGTTCGCCCTGGATCAGACCCTGCCCCTGCCGCCGGGAGCCACGCCCCCCCAGGTGAAGGAAGCGATGGCCGGCCATGTGCTCGCCGAAACCAGCCTGGTGGGGATCTACGGCCGGAGCCGGCGGGGCCCCGGTGGGATCAGAACTGGAAACTGGTCTTGATCAGGGCCCCCAGCTGATCCAGACCCTCACCGGAGGGGGTTTCCTGGCCCAGCGGGCGACTCAGGTAGAACAGCGCCGGTGTGACCGTGATCTGATCGGTGAGCTGCAGCTTGTACCACCACTCCCAGACGTAGCCCTGGTCGTGGGGCACCCCGCCATCGCGCAGGGCGGTGGCGAACACCGGCTGGCCCACCCCCATCCCCAGCTGGTTGCCCCGGGCGAGCACGTCGCTCCACTGCAGACCCACCATCCACGACTGGCTGGTGGCCAGCGAACCGGACGAGCGAGGGGAGTCGTAGGTGGTGCCGTTGAGGCCCCAGCCGGCACTGATCGAGGGCATCCAGCCGCTGCCGGCCGGCTGCCAGTACCCACTGAGCCCGAAGGCATCGGTGTGGCTGCCGGCATTCGCCAGAAATTCGGCCGCAGTGAACGGGGTGGTGCCTGGCACCGACACTCCGGCCTGGATGCGGGAATAGATCGCCGCCAGGGCCCACTGCTCACCGGCGTAGCCGAGCTGCAGCGCGGCGGTGGCCGCAGCGGTGGCCGAGCCCAGGCCCCCCTCCGCCGTGTCTGCCTGGTCGCCGTTGGCTGCCACGTAGAGGGCGCTGGCGCTCCAGCCGTTCTGCTGCCACCACAGGCCCACGCCCGGGCCGATGTTCTTGTTGTAGGCCGCGGGGGCTCCGTTGGCGGCCATCACGTTCAGCACCGTATCGGCCGGATAGACGCTCGGCCAGAGGGCGAACATGTCCTCCTGACCCCAGCGGGCCCCGAGCGTGGCGGTGAAACCGAGACCGAGCGGCAGGCGGTAATAGAGCTCATCGATCGCCAGCACGTCGCCGCAATCGGCCCCGGTGCCGCAGTCTTCCTCGAAGGCCACCTCCAGGTTCGAGAGGCTGCCGGTGGGGCCGGCGCCGCCGAACACGGAGTCGGCGAAGTTGCCGGCCCGCAGGGTGGTGTGGAGCAGATCCCTGCCGTTGAAGCTGGTGTCGAGAAACAGGCGCAGGTCGTAGTTGAAGGTGGTGCCGCCCGCCTCCGCCCGCACCTGGTCCGCCAGGCCAGCGCTCGTGCTGCCGAAACCATTGCTGCCCACCACGAAGGTGGCGACTCCCGAGAGCTTGGTGGTGGTGGAGAACTGGTTCGCTTCCAGCTCACCGACGCGGGCTTCGAGACCGTCGACGCGGCCGCGCAGCACGGCCAGTTCCTTCTCCAACTCAGCCATCAGCCGCTTCAGCTCATCGGTCACCTCGGTGACGCGATCCAGGCAGGCATTCAGCAGGGCGGCCGCTTCATAGCGGGTCATCGCCTGGCCGCCCTTGAAGCTGCCGTTGGGGTAGCCGGCCACGCAGCCATAGCGCTCGATCAGGTTGTTCAGCGCCTGGTACGCCCAATCGGTGGGGCGCACATCGGAGAACTGATTGATGCTGGTGACCTGCTCGGCGCCGGTCGTGCCGGCGTCCCTGGCGTACTGATTGAGATCCGCAAGGTTGAGCTCGGCAGCCCCTGCCGCCGGCGAAACGAGCAGCAGTAAACCGAGAGCAAGGGGGGAGCGCACGCTGCAGAAAAGGAGCCGATCGGCAGCATGATCCCAGCGATCCATCGATTTTTACCAATCGGTCACGCTCTGGATGCAGATCTCCCGAGCAGACCTACAACCGGAGGCAGGCAAACAGGTGTCTTCCGATGATTCCTCCCCAGAAACAGATGACCGGCATGCTGGGCCATCCGGTGGCGGAGAATCCGATCGACCGGATGTTCGACGCCGTCTACGCCCACTACGGCCTCAACTGGCAGTTCTGGAAGAGCGATGTGGTCTCGGAAGCAATGCTGGCGCCGGCCGTGGCAGGCCTGGCACCGCTTGGATACCGCGGCGTGGGCATCACGGTGCCCTACAAGGTGGCAGTGATCCCCCTGCTCGATGCGGTGGATGACGACGTGAAGGCAATCGGGGCCGCCAATTACCTCACGATCGAGGCGGGTCGGCTGATCGGCCACAACAACGACGGCAAGGGGGTGGTGAAGGCGATCGAGAAGCAGCGCAGCCTCAAGGGGGAAAAGGTGGTGATGCTGGGGGCCGGCGGCGCCGGCCGGGCGATGGCGATGGAGATCGCCTGGGCCGGGGCGGCCCAGCTCACCCTGGTGACGCGTCGGCAGGAACAGGGCCAGGAGGTGGCCGAACGGATCGCCGCCATCGCCGGGGTGCCGGCCCAGTGGCAGGCCTGGAACGCGCCGGTGGTGGTGCCCCCCGGCACCACGTTGCTGATGAATGCCACCCACCTGGGCTGTGCGCCGGAGCTGGAGCCCGTACCGATCGACTGGTCGAGCGTGGAGCCGGGCTGCCTGGCGGTGGATGTGATCACCAATCCCCGGCTCACCCCGTTTCTGCTGGAGGCGAAGCAACGGGGCTGCGCCGTGGTCGACGGGGTGGAGATGCTGGTGCAGCTGGCCATGCAGATCTTCACCACCTGGACCGGGATCACCCCGGAGGAGGGGGTGTTCCAGAAGGCGGTGGCGGAGGCCCTCGGCGAATGAGGCCCCCTCAGGGCCGCAGCAGCTCTTCCGCCAGCCGTGCCACCGCCCTGCGATCCCGCAGCAGCTGGGGATGGGTCCACACCGGCAGCATGTGGCGGGCCCCGACGGGCAACACCGCTCCCCAGCCCGGCAGCACGATCAGGTCCAGGCCCGAGTAAAAGCTGCAGCACTCCACCGCAGCCAGGGTTTCGAGGTTGTCGTTGAGACGACGCAGCAGCGGACTGCCCAGCTTCAGATCAGCGATTCCGGCCAGCGGTTGGCGCGGCCAGGGCTGGGCGGTGAGGGTGCCCTGCTGGGGGCTGCCCACGCTGATGAAGCGACGGGTGCGGACATAGCCACCGAGCAGCTGGATCCAGGTGCGGGCCACCACCCCCCCCATCGAGAAACCGAGCAGATCGATCGGCTGCTGCTGCCCGAAGGCCGCCTCGATATGGCTGCCGAGCCGCTGGGCCGAGGCCTCGACCGGTGTGATCCCGAAGCGCAGCGACAACCGGGGAATCAACAGGGAATGGCGTTGGCTGCCGAGCTGACGCCGCAGGCGGTCAAAGACGCGGGGGGTGTCCCACAGCCCATGCACCAGCACCAGCGGAGGAACGGATACGGGAACCACCCCGCCGGCCTCGGAGTTCGTGGGCATGGCGGGCAGGAACCTCTGGACCTCTTACCCAGTGCCGGCTGCCTGCGGGCGGAAGCTCACAGAAACCGACACGACCAGGAATCCACCGCCGCTTCCCGTTGGAAGGCAAAACGGCGACCGGAGGATTCCTCGGTGACGACGATCCGCTCCACCTCCTCGGCACCGCACTGGAACACGGCCCCGTTGGAGCGCAGCAGACGCCATAGGACATCCACCGCGGCGGAATCACGGCAGCGGATCTCAAGATCGCCAGCGGCTGCAGTGAGGGGGCCGGCAACAGACATCAGAAGGGGCATGCCGGCAATGAGGCGAAAACTTAACGGAAAAAGCTACGGAGCGTCCGTAGCCCCAACGGCACAATGGCCGCCGCTGCGCTCAGCTCCGTGAAAGGCGCAAACCATCCGGCCGCCGGGGCGCCCGATCGCCAGCAGCTGATCCTCGCCGGTGGCGGCCATACCCATGCCCTGCTGCTGCTCCGCTGGGCGATGCGGCCGGAACAGCGGCCGGCTTCCACCCGGATCACCCTGGTGAGCCGCCACAGCACGGCGCTGTACTCGGGCCTGGTGCCGGCGCTCGTGGCTGGGCTGGTGAGCCCGGAGGACTGTGCGATCCCGCTGCGGACCCTCTGCGACCGGGCCGGCGTTGCTTTCGTGCAGGCGGAGATCACCGGACTCCAGCTCCAGGAGCAACGGCTGCTGCTGCAGGGGCGTCCGCCCCTGCGCTACGACGTGCTCAGCCTCGACCTGGGAGCGGAGACCGCCACCACCGCCACCACACCCGCCCTCGCGGTGAAGCCCCTGGAGCCTTTCCTGGCCTGGTGCACCAGCCTGGCGACCACCGACCCGGGAAACACGGTGCGCATCCGCGGTGGCGGAGCCGCCGCCGTGGAGGTGGCGCTCGCCCTGCGGGCCCGCGGCCTGGCGCCGCGCCTGCTGCTGCGCGGGCAGCAGCTGCACCTCGGCTCCGCCGCGGCCAACCGCTGCGGTGAGCGCCTGCTGGCCGACGCCGGTATTGCGGTGGAACGGCAGGTGGACAGCGCCGCCGCGGCCGATCTCGCCTGCACCGGCAGCCGGGCTCCCGCCTGGCTGGCGGCGAGCGGTCTGCCGGTGCAGCCCACCAGCGGGCGGGTCCTCACCCAACCCAGCCTCGAGGTGGTCCAGCACCCCGGCCTGTTCGCCTGTGGTGATTGCGCCGTGATCGCCAGCGCACCCCGTCCCGCCTCCGGGGTATGGGCCGTACGGGCCGCTCCGGTGCTGGCCCACAACCTGCGGCGCCGCTTGGCTGATCCCCAGGCCGCGCTGCGGGCCTGGCGCCCCCAGGCCCGGGCCCTGCAGCTGCTCGGCGATGGCGGCGGCCACGGCCGTCCGCCCCGCGCCCTGGCCAGCTGGGGACCCTGGGCCCTGGGCCCGAACCGCCTGCTCTGGCAGTGGAAGCAACGCATCGATCGTCGGTTCATCGAGCGCTTCCGGCGCGGGGGCGCGATGGCCGAGGCCACGGCAGCCCCGATGGCCTGCCGCGGCTGTGCCGCCAAGCTGGCCGCCCAGCCCCTGGCCGCAGCCCTGGCCGACCTGGCGACCCTGGACAACCCCGAGGCCGCTGCGGTGCCCCCGCCTGCGGAGGACGCGGCGCTGGTGGACCGCAGCCCCGATGGTTCGCTGCTGCTGCAGAGCGTGGATGGCTTCCCGGCGCTGGTGAACGACCTCTGGCTCAATGCCCGCCTCACCACCCTCCACGCCTGCAGCGACCTCTGGGCCAGCGGGGCGGTAGTGGAGAGCGTGCAGGCCGTGGTGACGCTGCCGGAAGGGGCAGCGGCGGTGCAGCAGGAGCAGCTGTTCCAGACCCTGGCGGGGGTGCGCTCGGTGCTGGCTCCGCAGGGGGCGCGGCTAATCGGCGGCCACAGCCTCGAGGCCCGCGACGGCGGCGGGTTCAGCCTGGCCCTGAGCGTGAACGGGCGGGTGGCCGCCGAACGTTTCTGGCCCAAGGGGCCCCTGGCCCCAGGCTCGGCCCTGCTTCTCAGCCGCCCGATCGGCAGCGGCGTGCTATTCGCCGCCGCCATGGCGGCGGCGGCGCGGCCGCCATGGATCGATGGGGCTCTGGAGCTGCTGCAGCAGAGCCAGGCCCCCCTGGTGGACCTGCTGGCGGCCCACGGCTGCCGCCACTGCACCGACATCACCGGCTTCGGGCTGCTGGGCCACCTCGGCGAGATGGTGGGGGCCGGCCGCAGGGTGCGGCTCGATCCGGAGGCGGTGCCGGCCCTGCCCGGAGCGCTGGAGCTGCTGGCCCAGGGCTTCGCCAGCAGCCTCGCCCCCGCCAACGCCGCCGCCCTCTCCCTGCTCCACCCCCAGGGGCCAATCCTGTTGTGCAGCGGCTCCGGAGCGGCACCGGACCCCGCCCGCCTGGGCCTGCTGATCGATCCCCAGACCTGCGGCCCGCTGCTAGCTGCCGTTCCCGCCGAGCAGGCACCAGCGGCCCTGGCGGCCCTGCGGGAGGCCGGCTTCCACCAGGCGGCCCTGATCGGCTGGGTGGAAGCCGGCGAATCAGGGGCGAGGACCGGCGGAAGGAGCGGCTGAAGGAGCGGTGCGCACCAGACCGCGCGCGAGCAGCAACCGCGCCGCCGGTTCCGGCCCCAACCCCTCCAGCGCCACGGCCGAAGAAGGGTGGCTGCGGAGTTCGTGGTCGTAGCAGCGGTCGTAGTAGTCGAGCATCTGGCGGCAGGCGGTGGCCCAGTCGCCCTGGCCGATCGCCTCCAGGGCGATCGCCGTGCGCTGGGGACCCAGCCGCTTGGCGATGCGGCTGGTGGCCTCGGCCAGCAGAACGGGGTCCTGCACCCCATAGATCACCACCAGGTGCTCCACCCGCCGCTCCAGGGGGCGCTGCACCTCCAGCACCGGAGCTTCCCGCATCTGCTGCCAGAGCCCGGAGGGAATGCGGCAGCGACCCACCTGGGAACTCTCCGCCTCCAGCCAGATCTCCTCGGCTCCCTCCAGGGCCGCCAACCGGGCGGCGATGCGGTTCTCGAACTGTTCGCTGCTGGGCTGGGGGGGCAACCCGAGGCCCCCGAAGCTGCTGCCGCGGTGATGGGCCAGACCCTCCAGATCGACCACGGCCACCCCGCACTCCGCCAGGGCCACCAGCAACTCGGTCTTGCCACAGCCGGTGCGTCCGCCGAGCAGGCGCAACGGCCAAGGACGGTCCACCAGATCAAGCACCCAGCGGCGATAGGCCTTGTAGCCGCCCTCCAGGAGCTGCACCGGCAGGTCCACCTGAGCCGCCAGCCAGGCCACGCTGGCGGAGCGCATGCCGCCGCGCCAGCAATGCAGCCGCAGCGGCCCCCGGCCATGGGCCAGCAGGGCTGCAGCCATCGCCTCAAGGCGGGGACCCACCAGGGCCAGACCCCGGAGCACGGCCGCCTGGCGCCCCTGCTGGCGGTAGAGGGTGCCCACCTCGGAGCGCTCGGCATCGTCGAACAGGGGCAGATTGCAGGCCCCGGGGATATGACCCTGGGCGAACTCCCCGGGACTGCGCACATCCAGGATCGGCCCTTCGCCTGCCAGAAATTCGGAAACGGACAGGGTCGGCACCATGGAGTGGCGGCGGCGCGGCAGGGCCCCATCGTGGGGGAACGCAGGGCCTTCGGGCAGCATGGAAGTTATTCGACCCTCCTATGACGACCCTGCCCCGGGCCCTCCAGCGCTGCAGCACCGCCCTGCTGGCGGGCCTCTGCCTGCTCGTGGCCCCAGCCCGGGCCGCGGAGACGGAGAAGGTGCTGCGGGTGGGGGCAATCCCCGACCAGAAACCGGAGAAGCTGAACCGTCTCTATCCCCTGGTGGCCCAGGAGCTCAGCCAGCAGCTGGGGGTGAAGGTGAAATACGTGCCGGTGGTGGATTACACCGCGGCCGTGAGCGCCTTCCGCACCGGCAGCCTGGATCTGGTGTGGTTCGGCGGCCTCACGGGCGTTCAGGCCCGCCTGCAGAAACCCGGCGCCCAGGTGCTGGCCCAGAGGGACATCGACGTGGCCTTCCACAGCATCTTCATCGCCAGCACCCGCAGCGGACTGCAGCCGTTCAACAGCCAGAAGGGGCTGGCGAGCCTCAAGGGCAAACGGTTCACCTTCGGATCGGAGAATTCCACCTCCGGCCGGCTGATGCCCCAGTATTTCCTCGGCCAGGCCGGCGTGAAACTGAGCGACTTCGCCGGCGGTGCCCCTGGCTTCAGCGGCAGCCACGACGCCACCATCCCCCTGGTGCAGAGCGGCACCTATGACGCCGGCGTGGTGAACGAACAGGTATGGCGCACCAGCCTGCACGACGGCAAGGCCAACCGGGCGAAGGTGGTGGCGCTCTGGAAGAGCCCCGGCTACCCCGATTACCACTGGATCGCCCAGCCCGATCTCGACAAGCGCTTCGGCGCGGGCTTCACCGCCAAGCTGCAGAACGCGATCCTGGCGTGGCGCTCCAACGACCCGGAGCAGAAGCAGATCCTGGCGCTGTTCGGAGCCCAGCAGTTCACCAAGGCCAGCCCGGCCGCCTACAGCAAGATCGAGCAGGTGGGCCGCCAGATCGGCAAGATCCGCTGAGGCGCCTGCCGTGCCGATAAGCCCCGTTCTCGAGCTGGAGGCCATCACCGTGCCGGGCCGCCAGCAGCCCCGGCTGGCGAACCTGAGCCTGCGGATCGAGGCGGGCGAGCGGGTGGCCCTGCTCGGTCCCAGCGGGGCCGGCAAGAGCTCATTGATAGCGGTGGCCAACGGTCTGCTGGCTCCCGGCAGCGGCCAGGTGCGCTGGGAAGGTCAGCCGCCGGCCCGGGCCGGGCGGCGGCGGCGCCGCCAGCAGGCCCGAATCGGCACCCTCTGGCAGGACCTGCGCCTCATCGAGGAGCTGACCGTGCAGCAGAACCTCAATGCCGCCCGGCTGGCGGTCTGGGGCTGGCCCAGGGCCCTGCTCAATCTGCTGCTGCCGCTCGATACCGCCGCCTGCCAGGAGGCCCTGAGGCGCATGGAGCTCGATCCGGCGCTGCTGGACCAGCCGGTGGCGGCGCTCTCCGGGGGCCAGCGCCAGCGGGTGGCGATGGCGCGGATGCTGCGCCAGGAGCCCACCCTGCTGCTGGCCGATGAACCCCTGGCCAGTCTTGATCCCCGCCTGGCCGCCGAGCTGCTGGCCCTGCTGCTGGCCCAGGCCCAGCCGCCACGGGCCCTGCTGCTCAGCCTGCACCGTCCCGATCTGCTGGCGGGCTTCGATCGGGTGATCGGGCTGCGGGAGGGGAGACTGCTGTTCGATCAGCCGCTGCCGCGGATCGACGCTGGCCTGCTGGCGGAGCTTTACGGCCAGGCGAACCGATGAGCCCGGCTCCCCGTGCGGCCGCTCCGCTGATCATGCTGCTGCCAGCCCTGGTGCTGGTGCCGCTCGGCCTGGTTCTGCCGGGCCTGATCCATGGAGGCGGCTGGGATCTGGTGGGTGCCTTCCTGGCGGCGGCCCTCACCCCCAGCCTCGATCCGCAGGTGCTCCAGTCGGTGTTCGGCGGCCTGGCGGTGACCGCAGGCATGGCGCTGCTGGGATGGCTGGCGAGCCTGCTGCTGGGGCTGGGCCTGGGACTGGCCAGCTCCCGGCTGATCTGGCAGCAGCTGGTGGGCACGGCGCAGCCGGCGGAGGGGATCCGCCGGCTGCTGGCTGTGCCCCGCTCCATCCATGAACTGCTCTGGGGCCTGCTGCTGCTCCAGCTGGTGGGGCTGCAACCGGCCGTGGCGGTTGTGGCGATCGCCCTGCCCTATGGCGCCCTGATCGCCCGGGTGGTGAGCGACCAGCTGGATGCCCTGCCCACGGAAAACGTGGACGCCCTGCGGGCCGCCGGTGCCCCCGCCGCCGCCGCCCTCGTCACCGCCCTGGGGCCGGCCCTGCTGCCGGGTCTGCTCAGCTACGGCGGCTACCGGCTGGAATGCGCCCTGCGCAGCGCCACCTTGCTGGGGGTGTTCGGGCTGGGGGGCCTGGGCAATGAACTGCGGCTGACGCTGCAGTCGCTGGAATTCCACGAATTGTGGACCGGTCTGTGGGTGCTGCTGGCCGTGATGCTGCTGCTGGAGCTGGGCCTGGGGCGGTTGCGGCGCCGCTGGCTGATGCCGCGGCGGCTGGAGCTCAGATCCGGCCGGAGGAACGGAGCGAACGCCGTGGGCCGCAGCGGTAGGGAGATGGTGCTGGCCCTGCTGGCCCTGCTGCCGGTGGGTGTGCTGGTGGGCCATGCCCTGGCTGTGGATCCCCTGGCCCTGACCCACTGGCAGACCCTGCCGCCCTGGAGCCCCGACTGGACCACCACCCTGGGGCTGCCGTGGCTGGGGCTGGTGGGGAGCACCGTGGGGCTCACCCTGGTGGCGGCCTGCCTGGCGGTGGGTCTTGCCCCCCTGCTGCTGCTGCTGACGGCACCATGGCCCTGGGCCCAGCGACTGCTGGGCTTCGGCTGGGCGCTGGCGCGGCTGTGGCCGCCGCCGCTCACGGCCCTGCTGCTGCTGTTCGTGCTGAAGCCGGGGCTGGTCACCGCCGGCCTGGCCCTGGGCCTCCATAACCTCGGCATCCTGGGAAGGCTGCTGCGCGAGAGCGTGGAGGACACCAGCGCTGCCACCGCCCGGGGGCTGGAGGCCGGGGGCTGCGGACCGCGGCTGGCCCTGCTCTACGGCCGCTTCCCGCCCCTGGCGCGGTCCTACCTGGCCTACGGCGCCTACCGCAGCGATGTGATGCTGCGCGAAACGGTGGTGGTGGGCCTTGTGGGCGCCAGTGGCCTTGGCAGCCAGCTGCTGGAGAGCCTCAGTTCCTTCGCCTGGGACGAGTTGCTGGCGCTGCTCGGGGTCTATGCCCTGCTCACCCTGGCCGGGGAGGACCTGAGCGACAGGCTGCGGCGCCGGCTGCTGGCCGAGCAGCCCCTGCCGCACGTGCGCGGCTGATCGTGGGCTGATCCGGCTGCCGCACCGGCCGAGGCCTGGCGGAGGCCGGTAGAGAACAGCAGTGCTCGATGCGGGAGAACATGCACGTTCTGCTGGTCTACCCGGAGTTTCCCCAGACGTTCTGGAGTTTCGATCGGGCCCTCGAACTGGTGGGCCGCAAGGTGTTGATGCCACCGCTGGGATTGATCACGGTGGCGGCCCTGTTGCCTGCCCACTGGAAGCTGCGGCTCGTGGATGAAAACATCCGGCCGGTGAGCAAAGCCGACTGGCACTGGGCCGACCTCGTGATCATTTCCGCCATGCTCGTGCAGAAAAAGGGTCTGGCCCGCCTGATCGCCCGCGCCAGACAATCCCGACTTCCTGTCGCTGTGGGAGGTCCGTTTGCCACCTCCACCCCGGAGGCCCCGGAGCTGGCCCTGGCGAACTTTTTAATCCTTGATGAGGGGGAAATCACGATTCCCCGCTGGATTGAGGCGATCGAGAACGGAGCGAAGAACGGACGCTTCTCCGCCGAAGGTGAAAAACCGGATATATCGCTTTCGCCGATACCCCGCTTCGATCTGCTGGAGCGAAGGGCCTACGACATGATGGCGGTGCAGTTCTCGCGAGGCTGCCCCTTTCAATGTGAGTTCTGCGACATAATTGTGCTCTATGGGCGCAAGCCCCGCACCAAGTCTACCGATCAACTGCTGGCAGAACTCGATGCCCTGCGAGCCCTGCACTGGCGCGGCTCGATCTTCCTGGTGGATGACAACTTCATCGGCAACAAACGCAATGTGCAGCTGCTGTTGCCGAAGCTGAAGGAGTGGCAGCGGCAACACGGTTTTCCGTTTTTGTTCACGACCGAGGCCTCCGTGGATCTGGCCAGCGATCCAGACTTGATCGCCCAGATGGTCGACTGCGGCTTCCAGCGCGTGTTTCTGGGCATCGAAACACCGGATACGGACAGCCTGCGCGGGGCCGGCAAGCTGCAGAACACCCGCAGCCCCCTGGAGGAGGCGGTGGAGACGATCACGAGCCGTGGTCTGCAGGTGATGGCCGGCTTCATCCTGGGATTCGACGGGGAGCAACCCGGAGCGGGCCGCAGGATCGTGGAGTTCGTGACTCGCACCGGCATCCCCCTGGCCATGGTGGGGGTGCTGCAGGCCCTTCCCAACACGGCGCTGTGGCACCGGCTGCGGAACGAAAACCGCCTGCTGGAAGGCGATGGCCACTTCGATGAGGGCGTGCAGACCCACCTGTTCAATTTCCTGCCTTCCCGCCCGATCGACCAGATCGGCGCCGAATTCGTGGAGGCCTTCCACCAGCTCTACGAACCGCGCGCCTATCTCGAGCGGGCGTACCGCACCTGCCGCAGCCTCGCCGCCGCGGACCAGCGCCGGGGCAACGAGCGGGGGCGGGGCCGGCTGCAGCTGCCGGATCCAGGACTGCTGCGCGGTCTGCTGATCCTGCTGTGGCGCCAGGGGATGCGCCGCGAAAGCCGCTGGCTGTTCTGGCGGCAGCTGGGGGCCATGGCATGGCGCCATCCCAGCCGGCTGGTCGACTACTTCTGGCTGCTGATGCTGGAGGAACACTTCCTCTCCTATCGGGACGTGGTGGCCCAGCAGGTGGAGGCGCAGCTCGCCAGCCGATCCCGGAGACAGCCGCAGCAAGCCTCCCTCTCCGGTGCCCCCCTCAAGCGCAAAGCTCTGGCACTGCCTCCATGGCAGCCGGCTCCCCGCAAACGAAGCAATCGCATCGAGGGCGCCCCAACTTCTCCCTCCCCTCGAAAAACCTGACTCCCTGCGGAGAGGCCGCCTCTGGAGTTGGTACATACCCAGGACCACCTGCAATCGCTTGCGCGGTTGCGAAGGTACCACAGGTATAGGATTGCCTTTGAACTAACCGATCCCAGAGAGTTGTGAACCCATTTCAACTCCACAAAGAGGATTGGCCGCGCCGGATCGAGCTTGCACTTTCGCAGGAATCACTGGAGAAACTCCAAGCACTCTCGGCGCGCTCCGGACTCTCCCTGGGGGAAGTGATCACCACCATCCTGGACAGCCAGCTCCAAGCATCCGCCCCCGCGGACCCAGAGCAGGAGAGAGAGAAGGGGGGGGGGGGGGGGAAATTTTTAAAAAAAAACAACACAGAGAGAAGGGTAATAAAAATTTCCTTTTTTTTTTTTTTAATGAATTTTCGTTTTTTATCCCCCTCTTTTTGCCTTTTTTTGTGAAT
>Ga0164293_10003359_pt1 | contig 13637 bp, 9 predicted proteins | sample GEODES118metaG_FD_111487 | JGI IMG/M metagenome (GOLD analysis project Ga0164293, IMG submission 111487) | Eutrophic lake water microbial communities from Lake Mendota, Wisconsin, USA - GEODES118 metaG | ecosystem: Environmental > Aquatic > Freshwater > Lake | place: USA: Lake Mendota, Wisconsin... | reverse complement strand
GTCCTCCAAATGGCCATCGCCCCGGCGACCCTCGTCTCCGGGGTCGGTCTGCTCCTGCTGTGCATGTCGCAGCGGTTTGCCACGGTCGTCGCTCGCGCCCGGAGCATCGCGCTCTCCGCGTCGGCCCTGTCGGGCACGGGTCAGGCCGATGCCCGTCGGCAACTCTACGTCCTTTCCCAGCGGGCCCGGTTTCTCCGCGGGAGCGTCGGTACGGCGACCGGCAGCGTGTTGCTCGCGGTCCTGCTGATGGTGGTGCTCGTCACCGGGGTGATCGCGAAGATCGACGTCGCCGCGGCCGCGATCGGCCTGCTGATCGCCTGTCTCCTCTCTCTGCTCCTGTCCCTCGGATTGTTCCTCCTCGACGTCAACCTCTCCCTCAACGCCCTGTGGATCGAACTCCCCTCCGGGTTTTCGATCCCGGAGGAGCGTCCCGTGTTCCGGCGTCGGCGCCGCCCGTCCCGTCTCCCCCTCAACGCCTGACGGGTTTTTCCGGCCGCTCTTCGGACAGCGCTCGCATTTCTTGCAGCCGGCGGAGATCTTCCGGACGATGGATCGAATCCGACGCCGCACCGTGGCCTGTCGGTTCCAGATCCCTTCACTCCCGGAGTGCTCCTGTGGTTTCCTCGGTCAGGCTTCGACACATCATCCTGGCGGGTTGGATCGCGCTGGCGACGGCCGTATCGTTCGGTGCCGAGCCTGCCGAACGGATTTTCGTCGGCGGCACGATTCTCACCGTTGCAGATGCGTCTCCGCACGCCGAGGCGATTGCGGTGGCCGGCGGAAGGATCATCGCCGTGGGGACGTCGCAGGACGTTCTCGAGCATCGGGGAGACGCCACCGAGATCGTCGACCTCGCCGGCCGCACGCTCGTCCCCGGCTTCGTCGACGGCCACAGTCATTTCTTCTCACTCGTCGACGTGCAGACGCAGGCGCTGTGTGCGTCGCCGCCAGCCGGCGCGTGCAGGAGCGTGGCCGACGTGATCGCGGCGCTCGGGCAGGTGAAGGAGCGTCGCCGGCTCGGCCCGGGCAAGTTCGTGATGGGCTACGGGTGTGATCCCGATCTCCTCGCCGAAAAGCGATGGCCGACGAAGGCCGAACTCGATCGCGCCTTCCCCGACAATCCGGTGATCATCGTCCATGTCTCGGGCCACGGGGCGAAGCTCAACTCGAAAGCTCTCACCGCCTATAAAATCACCGCCGCCACCGCCACGCCTGCCGGCGGCGTGATCGGCCGTGAGGATGGGAGCAACGAGCCCGACGGCCTCCTCTTCGAGACGGCCTTCCTCCCGATCTTCGCCGAGGTGCCGGGCCCCGACGACGACGAGACGCTCCGCCTCCTGGAGAAGGGGCAGGACCTCTACCTCCAAGCGGGGATCACGACCGCCCAGGAGGGGGCGACGATGAAGCACCAACTCGATCTCCTCCGCATCCTCAGCCGACGCGGCGGGCTGAAGCTCGACGTCGTGTCGCTCCCCTTCTTCACCGAGATCGATGCGATTTTCGGTGGCAAGCCGCCCAGCGACGAGCCTGAGTACAGCAACCGGCTGCGGATCGGCGGGGTGAAGATCGTCGCCGACGGCTCACCGCAGGGACGGACGGCAGCCTTCACCACCCCGTATCTGACGGAGGGCCCGGCGGGGCAGAAGTCCTGGCGTGGGGAACTGTCGTTCCCCCAAGGGGTGTTCAACGACACGGTTACGAAGATCTACGAAGGCGGCGCCAAGCTCTTCGTTCACTGTAACGGCGACGCCGCGATCGACGCCTTCCTCGAAGCGCATCGATTCGCTTCGGGCGGCAAGCCGGAGCAGCCGCGTGGCACGGTCGGTGTTCACTCGCAGTTCATCCGCCGTGATCAACTCGAGAAATACGCCGCCTGGAGCATCATCCCCTCCTTCTACACCGAGCACTGTTTTTATTTCGGTGACACCCACGTCATCAACCGAGGGCCTGAGCAGGCGGCGTCGATCAGCCCGATGAAGTCGGCGCTCGCCCTCGGCCTTCATCCGACGAACCACACCGATTTCAACGTCGCCCCGATCGACCAGATCTTCACGATCCACACGGCGGTGAACCGGACGACGCGGTCGGGGGTGGTGCTCGGCGAGAAGGAAAGAATCACGCCGCTCGAGGCCCTGCGGGCAATCACGCTCGATGGCGCGAGGATGTACGGCGAGGAGAAGCAAAAGGGCTCGATCGAGGAAGGCAAGCTCGCCGACCTCGTCATCCTTTCGGCCGACCCGACCGCCGTCGCTCCGGAGACGATCCGGTCGATCGAGGTCCTGGAGACGATCAAGGAAGGGAAAACGGTCTGGAAGAAGTGATCGCGGCGATCAGGTCGATGTGCGTCGGCAGCGACAACGTCACGACGCGAGGTTGCGGGCAATCGATTCGCCAAGTCGCCGGGCAGCGGCCGAAACGGATCGGCGATCATCACTCGTCAAACGACCGAGCGATCGCTTCACGAGCCTCGAATCGATCACCAAGAGCTTGGCGATCCGAACCGTCGATTTCAGTGGGAGCCCGACTTCCGACCAGTTGCCAAGCGACACGTCGAACTCATCTCGAGGATCGTGCGTTGTCACGCGAGCCACAAGAAGGTCGACATCGTCTGCAGCGAGGACGACTCCCGGCCGCCGCTTGCCGGAAAGGAGGTCGCCGAAAGGAAATTCGACGACGATCACATCCCCAGGCCTAAAGGTCGTCATAAGCGCTGTCGTTCGGAGATTCGTCCTCGAAGAACTTCTTCAGGGCAGCTTGCTGCCAATCGAGATCCTCCGCAGTACGGCCCATGAGGTGCGGGAGGTCACGGTAGAGCCGAACTTGGTCAGCGAGAGGCAAGGCTTCGATCGCCTTCTCGATTTCCTGGATCGTTGTCATGGTGATGGCGATCTCCGAACGGGGCATTAGGAGTGTACGGCCGAACACCTGCCCTGTCAAGCCTCGCAACGGCGTTGATCGGGCGGGCCACGACAGCCCCGGGACGGTTGATGAGCGCTTGCCCGCCGAGACACCCGCGCCAGCGGGGGCGTCAGCCTTCGCAAACGCACATCGCCACGCTGCCGAGCGTCTGTTCACTCCCCGCCGCCTGTCGGCCGGGGGCAGGTCCAGGCGTCGTCGGAAACGGTTTTCCACTGACACATGGCAAGTAGTGTCGTGAAGGCGATGGCGCTGGCCGCGCCGACGATCCCGGCCGCCAGCGGCGGCCACCGTTCGACGACGTGCCGATAGGCCTGGCTTGCCATCACCCACAAAAACGCGAGCCCCCGCCCCCTGCCCCGCACCCCTTTGACGTCGTTCCAATTGACGAGCGGCAACTGCTGCGGCTGGACAAGCCCGATCGACGTGAGAACAACGGTCGCCGAGAAGAGCACCACCGGCAGACAGAGAATCCACGATCTCAGGTCGATTCTGAATGCCCTCCGCGACTCCGTCGTGACGATCCACGGACGGGCCGGCCGGAGGATCTCGAGCACCGCATTCCGCTCGGCCGCCGTCGGGCAGACGATCTCCTCGGATCGATCGGCGAGCACGAACAGGATCGTTTTCCCTTCCGAGTGGGACTCGATGCGATCGATGTCGTCGAGCGCGATGCTCGACCATTTCGTCCATTCGGGCACGTTCCTCCGCCATCGCGTCGGGGCCGTGCCAGACTCATCCACGGACAGCCTGCTCATCCCCCGCGCGAAGCATGCCACGTCGACCGCGGTCACTGCTCCACGGCAGAAGCGGCCGTGGGCGATCCCGTAGAAGTGGGATTCGCGATTGACAAGCGGGATCCCTTGGTGCTCGAGCTCGGCGAGCGCCGACCGGGCGACGTTGCGCTCGAGGCGGAAGATCGACACCACGCCGATCGGCAGCATCAACAGCCACCAAGGGGACGAGAACACCGCCCCGACGACGCCGGCAAGGATGGCGACCGCACCGTAGAGGAGCGATCGTCCCGAACGAAGGCGGATGTCGTAGCTCATGCTGACTGTCTGGAAAGCCCAGGTACCTTCGCACTGTAGGGGAGCTTGCAAACCCGCTTCTCATCAGCGCTCGACGAGACAAAGACCCTGACGCCGACGGGCCGCCCCCCCGCTGCCGAAGGGGCTAGAATACCCTCCATCATGAAATCCCACACCACGCATCTGACGCTCACGCTCCCTGAGCGGATGGCCTTTCGCAACATCACGCCAGAGGTGACGAAGCTCGTGGCCGAAAGCGGCGTCCGCGAGGGGCTCTGCCTCGTCAACGCCATGCACATCACGGCGAGCGTGTTCATCAACGACGACGAGCCCGGCCTCCATGCCGACTACAAGACGTGGCTCGAGCACCTCGCCCCCTTCAACGCCTCGCCGCAGGCCTACGCCCACAACCGCACCGGCGAGGACAACGCCGATGCCCACATGAAGCGGCAGATCATGGGACGCGAAGTCGTCGTGGCGATCACGGAGGGGAAGCTCGACTTCGGCCCCTGGGAGCAGATCTTCTACGGCGAGTTCGACGGCCGCAGGCCGAAGCGCGTCCTCGTGAAGATCATCGGGGAGTGACGGAACGCCGCCCGCGCCCCTCCACCGCCCTCCACTCAGCACCCCACCAAGGCAGGGCCGGGGGCGCCCGTGCCCTGGGAGCCGGCGTTGCAGGCAAGCGCAGCCATGAGCCGTGAGCGCAGCCGGCACCCGAGTGAAGCGTTGGCCGGGAAGGCCAACGCGAACGTCCGGCGACAGGGCATGGGCACCCCCGGCCCGGGAACCGCGTGCACGACCGCCGCGCCCGCGCACAAAGCCCCTACGGCCGCACGGGCTTGGCCCGCGCGGCGAGGAAGGCGACGAGGGGGCGGACACTCTCCGGCGTGCAGCCGTCGTCGCAGACGACACGCACCGTCTCGCCGGCCCGGTCGATCTCGATCGCGATCTGCCGTCGGTCTCGCATCCCCCGCGATGTCGCTTCGCTCGAGGTCTCGAGGCCGCTTGCGGCCGTGAGCCGGCGCAGCTCGGCCGCCTCGTTGGCGGGGAGCTTGCCGGCATCGAGCACGCAGCCCTTGACGAGCCCGGCGAACCCTCCCGACTGCTCGAACGAGACGCGAAGCCTGGCCGGCTCGGCCGTTTCCCCGGCGTCCGCCATCTACAGCCCCACTTTCTTCCAGGCTGCGGCCACGATTCGCTTGGCATCCTTGCCGAAGCGCGTGTCGTCGGCCGCGATCTGCGTGGTGATTGATTTCATGTCGGCAAACTGGCTGCGGCTCGACAGCTGGAGCATCGCGTCGTACCAGATCCGCCCCGCCGTCTCCCAGGCGAAGCCGCCGAGTTCCTTGGCCACGAGCACGAAGGCCCGGTTGGGGATGCCGGAATTGAGATGGACGCCGCCGTTGTCACTGGCGCCCGAGTAAAAATCCTTCATGTGGGCCGGCTGCGGGTCGGTGCCGAGGTCGGGATCGTCGGCGTAGGCGGTGCCAGGGTTTTCCATGTCGCGGATGCCGCGGCGCGTCGGCACGGGGACGAGGACGTCGGCCCCGATCAGCCACGACGCCGTGTCGGCCTTCTCGCCGAGCTTCCACTGGCGGACGAGGACCCCGAACACGTCGGAAAGGTGCTCGTTGAGGGCCCCCGACTGGCCGCGGTAGACGAGGTTGCTCGTGAACGACTGCACGCCGTGGGTGAGCTCATGGGCGACGACGTCGAGGCCCCGGGTGAAGCGACCAAAGACCTTCCCGTCGCCGTCGCCATAGGCCATCTGGGAGCCGTCCCAGAAGGCGTTGTCCATCGGCTGAAACGTCCCTGCCTGATCGGCCTCGCCGACATGGACGGTGGAGATCAGCGTCATGCCGCTGCCGTCGAGCGAATTGCGCTCGAAAAGCTCACGGTAGAAGTCGTAGGTGGCCCCCGAATGGTCGTACGCCTCGTTGACCGCCGCGTCGGTCGACTTCTTCTCCCCCTCGGTGCGGACGAGCTTGCCGGGGAGGGTGTCCTTCCCCTTGGCATCGTAGATGAGCCGGTTTCGCGACGCGGCCGGTGACGGCACCGCCATCATCCCGGGGATCTCCCGGGCGAAAGCGCGCACCGCGCGAAAGGCCGCCGACCGGGAGAGCCCGGCGATCGCCCGGTCGCGGACACGCGCGTTTCCAGAGCGGGTCAGCCGCTCGAGCATGTACGGGGGGACGATGCACTGGATCGACGCGCGGCCCGGGCCCGAACGGAGGCCGCCATCGACGGAAGGCTGGGGCATCTCGGCAACTCCGGAAGACCCGAAAAGGTGGAAAGGCTGCGGGGTGAATCCCGATCGGGGCAGCGCGTCTGCGTGCGGCAACACCCACGTGTCGATCGTTGGGGATGACGGTCGGGCGGATTATCCGTCCGGCCGCTTCTGGCGGCAAGCAACGAGGGGATTCGCATGGCCCGGTCCGCGCTTCGATCGATGCTCTGCCGGGGACTCCCTCTCCTGGCCATGCTCGCCTCCCTGCTCGTGGCACCTCGGGTGGCCCGTGCCGGCGACCCGATCGGACTGTGGCGGGGGCTCAAGGCCGCGGCACAGGGCCTCCATCGCGAGAAGCCGGTGACGTGCAAGGACGACCAGGTGGAGCTGCTCGCCAGCGAGATCGACTGGCTCGAGCACCACATCGACACCTACGGCTCGATCGTCGCCAAGCAACCCGACGTTTGGGGCCAGAGCCGGCTGACCCGCCATCGCTACGAATACGAGTCGCAGATGAAGGCGGAGCTCGGCAATTTCCAGGACCTCAACAACGCGAGCATCAGCCGCAGCGACCAGTCGTTCGTGGGCTTGGCGATGGCGATGACGCACGGCGACTCCGGGGGGACGCCGCCGAGCTTCACGACCGTCCAGAACATGATCTCGAACCCCGCCGATCCGTCGAGCGGCGTCATCGACAGGACCGCGCCGTTCACCACCGGCACGCAGCAGCCGTTCGCGACCTTCGGCATGGGAAACGGCAACGCCGTCAGCCTCGAGCCGACGATCCACCTCAACCACCTCTCGCAGTACATCGCCCATCTCGACGAACTGCGACGGATCAACGAGGGGGACGACACCGTCGACTCCCCCGGCTACGCGCTCAATCTCGTCCGCATCCCGATCTCGATCCTGCCCGGCAAGCAGACGCAGCAGGGGCATGGCGCCGAGGTGACGGTCATCGGTGAGGCACAGCTGGGGGACGATCTCCTCCCCGGCACGTTCCGCAACATGGTGATCAACGACCTCGTCGATCTCCTCGCTCCCGGGCTGACCTTCGCGGTCAACAACGGCGATGTCCGCACGGCGCTGTGCATGTCGGGCCTCGCCCAGACAGCCGACACCTTCGAGGCCCGGATGCTCCCAGACGGCCGGATCATCCCGGGAGGGGAGGACATCGCCGATCCCGGTCGCGACGAGCAGCGGCGGAAGCTCGTCGCGAAGGTCCGCAAGGCGATGCGCTCCCACACCATCTCGGTGTCGGTGCCGACCGCCAAGATGCGGCGGGCACGGATGCCGCTCCCCCCGGAGGAACTCGTCGACGTCGTCGGCGAGGTGCAGGTGGCGCTCATGCTCCGCGCCACCTTCGAGGCCCTCGGGGCCAATCCCGCCAACCGCCCCTGCATCGAATACAACGACGTCCGCGGCTTTCTCGGCGAGGAACTCCAGGCCGCCTACGACTTCCTCTCGCAGGACCGGCAGGCGGCGGTGTGGGAGGAGATGCCGGGCTGGAACCTCGCCGAGTTGATCCGCAGCCACCGGATGGGCGAGCTCGAACTCCGTCGGCGGGCGTTCTTCGAATCGCTCGGGATGGACGAGGCGGCTCCGTTGAGCCACGCCATCGCCGAGCCGTGCCTGGGGTGCGTCTGCCGGGGAACGTGTGAGAACGACGTCGGCCCCTGCCGGATCTGCCGGACGACGACGGCGGTGCTTGCCTGGATGATCCTCGTCGAGTCGGCGCTCCTCAACGAACGGCTCATCGAGGACATGCGCAACATCTCCGCCGCCAAGGGGATGGGGGCGAGGTGCGCGTTCGCGGGACCGTTCTACGGACCGAATCCCGCCCCGGAGGCGCGCGACGGCTTCAACGACTACGTCCGGCGGCGCTGGCCGATCCGGGTGTTCGCCCTCGATCCGGTCTCCAACGAGCAGAACGTGGAGGACATGTTCTCGCAGCGGCGCGAGATGCAACTCGCCCTGGCGATGGCCGTCGCCCATGGCCGGGCGAGCCGGCAGACGATGGCCCGCTACGACCGCGCTCTCCAGACGAACATGGCGACGATCGCGCTCAACCAGACGGCCGTCGGCTTCACGCACGGCGCCGATACCTTCGGCTGGCGGTTCTATCCGCGAATCCAGTCGCCGCCGACGCAGAACAATCTCGCCGCCTTCCGCGACACCCTCATCGGCACCAACTCGCGGAAGCAGGATCTCTCGCAGCGCTGCCTCGAACCGGGGATGCGCGAGTGCACGGCGATGATCGTCATGCCGTCGTTCGTGCCCTACGTGACGTTCGACATCCGCACGAACTGGTTCTCCCTCACCAATCCGAAGTCGACCGACCAGAGCATGCGGCAGGCGATGAAGCTCTCCCGGAGCGTCAAGTCGATGCAGCTCTCGGCGGCGATGTGTGCGCGGAATGCCGGCGCCTACCGCGACGGCGAGGTGGCGAGGCTGATGCGCCGCGTCGACCAACTCGACCGCGAGCTCCCCCTCCAGACGATGGTCGCGCAGATCCCCTACGAGAACACGAGCGGCGGCTTCGAGCTGTTCAACACCGGCGTCACCGACCTCGCTCCGGAGCTCGTCGGATACTATGGGGCCGAGGGCGTCAACCCGAACGGCACGACGACGCTGTTCCTCGTCGGCAAGGGCTTCAATCTCCACGACACGAGCGTGATCGCCGGAGGCAAGTCGGTGCCGATCACGCTCATCAGCCGACAGGTGCTCCGCGCCGAGATCCCGCCCGGAGTCCAGACGATCCGCCTCCCGGTGAAGTCGCAGCCGACGCAGGCAAGTGCGTCGCTGCGCCATCCTCGAGCCCGGCCGCTCGTCGCCCGAAGCGCCGCGACCGGGGTGTTGCTCGCGAGCGGCACCGAGAAGATCCCCACACCGGCCGCTGCCCCACACAACCCACTCCGCGGTCAGAGCCAGGGAGACACAGAGGGCAAAGAGCAGGGCCGCGATGACACCAAGACCACCGGCCGAGACGCGGCAAGCGACGCAGCGCACCAGCAGACTCCTCCCCCGGGTGCCAACGAGCCGAGGTCCGTGCTTCCGCGGAGGACGCTCCAATTCCCGCTGCCGGCACCACCGTCGCCGGCAGCGCCGCCGGTGACGGTCTGCCGCGACGACGATCCCTGCTCGGAGTGCTGCGACGTCACGGCGTTCGTCGACGTCCACATGGCCACCCCCTACGGTGTCAGCGATCACCTCCTCATCCCGGTGTACGACGCGGGCGACCCGCCCCCACCACCCGCGGCCTCCTGCGACCTTTCGATCGATCCCAACGCCGGCATCGCACTGACGACGACGAAAACGAAGACCGGCGGCTGGAGGGTCAACGAGTTCTTCCAGGGAAGCAGCGACCGGATCTCGATCAAGGCGCCATCGTCGTTCGCGGCGCCCCCGGGAGCCGAGTTCCGTTGCACGCTCCGCGACGACCGGACCGGCGAGACGGTAGCCACGTTCTCGGTGCCGGCACCGGTGTTCCAATCGAGCGAGCGTGCGTACGTGTTCACCGGGAGCGCCCTGCGGAACTTCATCGGCGACACGTCCCGGCCCGCCACCGACAAGACCCTCCGCGGCGCGATCAAGCCCTACGTCGACCATCTCGGAGCGACCCGAGACACAGGCGGGCTGCCGAACGTGGCCTGCGACCTCACCCTCACCGCCGAACTCGCCGCCGGGCAACAGGTGATCCCGGTGGAGGGATCGGTCGCCGTCACGATCCGCCGGGCCGACCAGATCGTCGCCGACGACGAGCCCTCCCCCTGACGCCGCCGCGGCGGCTCACCCGTTGACGACGTGCCGGGGAGAGCCTGCGAGACACGCGGCGACGTTGTCGGCGGTCGTGGCGAGGAGCCGGCGGCGGGCGTCGCGCGTCGCCCAGGCGATGTGTGGCGTGATCACGCAGCGGGGGGCGGAAAGCAGGGGATTTGAGGGTGCAGGCGGCTCCACCGACAGGACGTCGAGCCCCGCCCCGGCGATCCGGCCGGCATGCAGCGCCGCCGCCAGGTCGGCTTCGTTGACGAGCGGCCCCCGGGCGGTGTTCAAGAGAAACGCCGTCGGCTTCATGAGCCCGAGCCGACGGGCGTTGACGAGGTCCTTGGTGTCGGCGGTGAGCGGGCAGTGGAGGCTGACGACGTCGCTCCGAGAGAACAGCGTGTCGAGATCGACGGCAGCCGGATCGCCGTCAGGGTTGCGGCGATGGAAGATCACGTGCATCCCGAAGGCGCGGGCCACATGCCCCACCGCCCGGCCGATACGTCCGTGCCCGACGATGCCGAACGTCCGCCCGGCAAGCTCGACGAGGTCGCCGTCCCAGTAACAGAAATCGGGACAGGCGGCCCAACGCCCCTCATGGACGGTCCGGTCGTGGTGGCCGGTGCGGTTGGTGAGCTCGAGAAGGAGCGCGAAGACGGCCTGGGCGACGTTCGGCGTGCTGTACTCCGGGACGTTCGAGACCGGGATCCCGCGGGCCTTCGCCGCGGCGACATCGACGACGTTGTAGCCGGTGGCGAGGACGCAGATCAGCTTCAGCCGCGGGAGCGCCGCAATCGCCTCGGCGCCGATCACGGTCTTGTTGGTGAGGAGGACGTCGGCCTCCTTCGCCCGGGCCACGACCTCTCCTGGCGGCGTGCGGTCGTGGACGGTGAGCTCCCCGAGACGCGCGATTGGCTCCCAGGAGAGATCGCCGGGGTTGGCGGTGTGGCCGTCGAGGACGACGATGTTCGGCATGGTGGCACCGGGGCATGACGGGCGGAAAGACGCCCACGATACCAGCCACCGCACCGCTCGTCACACGCCCCGTGGCACCGCCCAGTGACCGTCGCGGTAGGCCCGCGTCAGGAGCGCGTGGGCCTCGGCGTCGCCGATGATCCGCTCGGCGGCGGCGTCGAAGCGGAGCGTTCGGCCCAGGCGGCAGGCGATGTTTCCAAGGTGCACGAGCGCCGCCGAGCGGTGCCCTTCCTCGATGTCGGCATGGGTCGACCGCGGCTGTCCTGCCGCGGGGGCCGAGCGGACGGCATCGAGGAAGTCGTCGTGATGGGCATCGAGATCGACCCCGCCGGCCTCCTCGTCGATGAGTTTGTTGCGTTCCGAGTAGAGCTGCCAGCCGGTCCGCTTGCCGAGCACGAGCATTCCCTTCGTGCCGTAGAAGGCATTGCCGTTCTCGTGCCCCTCCTGCACATAGGGCGACCAGTCGCGCTGCTCGAAGACGAGCTGCCGGCGCCGCGGGCCGCCGTCGCTCGAGGGCCATTCGAAGACGCAGTATTGGGTGTCGGGAAACTCCTGATCGTCCTCGAAGACATACTTGCCCCCGAGCCCGGCGATCGTGTCGGGATGGGTGTCGACACCGAGACCGAAGCGGGCGATGTCGATCTCGTGGACACCGTCGTTGCCGATGTCACCGCAGCCGAAGTTCCGCCAGAAGCGCCACACTCCCGGGAGCAGGTTCTTTTGATAGGGCTGCCAGGCGGCCGGCCCGACCCAGTGATCGTAGGAGAGCCCCGCGGGGGGATCGGAGGGGGTCTCCCGACCGATCGATCCGCGGCGCTGGCTGTTCCAGGCCTTGGCGACGATCACCTCGCCGATCGCCCCGGCACGGAGCTTCTCGACGGCGCGGCGGATCATCGGGGCGCTGCGTGACTGCGTCCCCACCTGCATGGCGACTCGGTTGCGGCGGGCGGCCTCGACCATCAGCCGCCCCTCGCGGAGGTTGTGGCAGGCGGGCTTTTCCACGTAGACATGCTTCCCCGCATCGGCGGCGAGGATCGCGGCGGGGCCGTGCCAGTGATCGGGAGTGGCGATCCACACCGCCTTCACCTCCTTGTCGGCGAGCACGTCGCGGAGGTCGTCGCTCCCTCGCGGCTCCTCCTTCCCGGCATCGACGACGAGCTTCTTTGCGGCCGCGAGCCTGCCTTCATCGACATCACACACCCACGCCACGCGGACGTCGTCGCGCTTCGCAAGCCGCTCGAGATGCGATCGCCCCATCCCTCCGGGGCCGATCACGGCGACCGGGAGCGGCGCGGCAGGCTCGGCGGCCCGCACCACCGCCGTCACCAGCGGCAACGCCACCGCTGCCGCCCCCGACTTCAAGATCTCTCGTCTCGCTTCGCGCATGGCTCGCTCCCCCGGCAGGCATCGGTTCCCAGCGACGCACAGCGAAAGCTTACCGGCGAGAGGGCAAGCCGTCAGCCGACGGCCCGGCCGGGGCGGCGGAGGATCGACCAGCGGAGATCACCGAACAGCGGCGTGGTGGCCGTTGTCGTCACGCCGTCCATCGACCAGAGGAGCGTCCGCCCCGTCGCCCCCTCGCGGACGACGATCCCGGGCCGGCCAGGGCCGGCACCGGCGCCGATCGTCGCCACCACCGACCAGGCCGCGGCGGGGGTCGCTCCTGCCGAGGAGAGAAGGATGCCGCCGGTGATCGCGGTCGGGCCGTTCATCAGCCAGATCGCCGTCGTGCCCGTGACGACGTCGCGCCAGAGGAGATCTCCCTTGCCGTCACGGTTGAAGTCGCCGGTGGCGGAGATCTCCCAGCGAGTATCGCCGCCGATCGCCGTCACCGATCGCTTCGCGACGCCATCCATGAGCCAGAGCATGGTGGCACCGCTTCCGGCGTGTCGCATGAGGAGATCGGCCTTACCGTCGCCGTCGGCGTCGTAGCGGCCGGAGGTGGAGACGAGGCGCCAGCTCAGATTGCCGCCGATCGCGGCGCTCGCCGCGACGCGGCTGCCGTTCATCAGCCAGATCGCGATCGAGCCGCTCGGGCCGTGGCGCCAGACGAGATCGTCGCGGCCATCGCCATTGAAATCGTCCGACGTCTCGATCTGCCAGACCGCGCTCCCGCCGAGGGAAGCCGTCCCCTTCGCCGTGCCATCGGCCCTGAGAAGCTTGAGGATGCTCACGCCGGTTGTCTTGTTGCGCCAAACGAGATCGGAAACGCCGTCGCCGTCGAAGTCGCCGATCGTGGCGAGCGTGTTGATCCCAGCGCCGCCGCCGAGTGCCCGGGTCGCCTTCGTGGCGCCGTTGCCATCGAGGAGCCGGGCGACGAGCGCCCCGGTGGTGGCGTCGCGCCACACGAGGTCGGCGATCGCATCGCCATCGAAGTCGATCGCCGGGCGGGAGGCCGGGCTCGGGGGGAGGCTCGCCGCAGCTGCGGCCACGACTGCAGAATAGCGCCAGGCGGTGGCGATCGGCTGATCCATCGCGTGAAGCTTGGCAAAGTCACCCCAGGGGGTGGCGCCTGACTGTCCGGTGAATTGGAAATCGACGTAGAGCGTCATGCCGGCGGCGGCGAGGCCGGCGAGATAGGTGTCGTAGAGGCCGCGCATCCGCGGGTCGTTCGTGGCGTCGTAGAAGGCCTGCTGCGCCGGGCCGCCGCGGCCGTCGAGGTGCACGCCCCCTTCGTAGGCCACGAGGCCCACCGGTCGGCCGAGGGTGCGGGTCCATTGGTCGGC
>Ga0164293_10003357_pt1 | contig 13639 bp, 9 predicted proteins | sample GEODES118metaG_FD_111487 | JGI IMG/M metagenome (GOLD analysis project Ga0164293, IMG submission 111487) | Eutrophic lake water microbial communities from Lake Mendota, Wisconsin, USA - GEODES118 metaG | ecosystem: Environmental > Aquatic > Freshwater > Lake | place: USA: Lake Mendota, Wisconsin... | reverse complement strand
AGAACCATCTTGGGGTTTGATCCCAAGATTGATGTTGAAGAAGGATTCCGTGAATACTATACCTGGCTTTCGAGTTCCGTTTACTGGTCTTCAAAGACAGTACCATAATCTTAAAGAAGAAATTCTAGAAGTCACTGACCAGGTTCTTGTATCTGGTCAGCTGATGAATGGCTCTTGGACACAGCAATTTGAATCTTGGCTGGCCATAAAGAACAACACCACGCATGCTGTGACCTGTCACTCAGGTACACATGCCTTGGAAATTATTGCGGGGTACTGGAAAACACAAGAGTACAACGAGCGTCCGTGTGTGTTAGTTCCTAGTCTTACATTCTCTGCTACTGCTCATGCATTCATGCGAGCAGGGTGGGACATACATTTTGTGGATGTAGATGTACACGGATTAATTGACCCCAGTGCAATTCCAGCCAATCTCAGCTATCAAGCTGTGGTAGTGGTAGGATTGTACGGTGCCAGTACCTTTCATCTTAGTGCTGCTATACTTGAATGGCTGTATCAAGGTGTTGCGGTAATTGAAGATGCTGCACAACACTGGCTCAGCGCCGATTGCCTAAGACTCCACGATGGCTCTGCTATCAGTTTTGATCCTATGAAGAATCTAGCTTGCTATGGCAATGGTGGTGCTGTGGTTACCAACAGTAGTGATCTAGCAACTTATGCACGAGCCTGGAGCAATCACAACAAGGGCAACTACAAGGTTCAAGAAGGTGCCAGCAACAGTCGCATGAGTGAACTTGACTGTGCTCACATGATGGTCAAGACCAAGTATATCAATCAGTGGCAAGCACAACGAAAGCAGATTGCCGACTACATGTGCGATCAGTTGAGCAATGCAAATCTACGCTGCTTGATTGACGATACCAATGCACACGACCATGCGTTTCACAAGTTTGTGATCGATGTTGATCATCGTAAAATTCTACAAGAAAGATTGTGGGATTCCAGCATAGACACACGAATACATTATGCACAGCCCTTGCATGATGATCCTGTTCTAAGGCAATTCCCAGGACCTGATATGCTGAGTGTTGCCACTGCTCTAAGCCAACGTGTGCTTAGTTTGCCCATCTACCCCGAGCTCACAGATTCCGAAGTTGAATATGTTGTTAGTCGGGTAAAAACGATCGTTTAACAAACGCATAGCTTGCTAGCCACTCCCACTCGTAGCTTTTCTTTAGCTCTAGTAGATTTCCGTTGACTGCATCGTAGTATTCTACCGCGTCTTGGGCACCTTTCATGCTCCACTGCTCGGGTGTGTTATCCTTGGTTAGCCATTGTGTGAGTCGGTATTCGCTTTCCACATCGGGCATGCTGGCCCGCAATTTAAGCACTTCACGAAACGCAGTACGCCAGGCCATCCATGGCGAGTCAGCATACCACGCTGTGCCCGACAAGATAGGAACCACTTCGTGTGGACTGTCTAGTGTGAAGTCTAGTCCGTGCCCTGCGTTTTCTAGCACCAGTTTTTTATTATACGCAATCATGGCTTGATGTCCATACTCCAGTCCATTAACAGGATTCTTTGCGTGGAATATGTAGTGCTTGGGTTGCTGCATGCGGTCTGGTTGCCAAGCAAAGTCAAAGTCAATGTCCACTGCTAGCTTGGCAAACACAGCAAAGAACCAAGGTGTTGTGCTGGCTCTTGCTGCTGCATGATATGCTGCTGCACGACCCTTTACATTGTCCACACGCACAAGTCGATTTGCTTTTGCATCGGACAGCAGATCTAATCGTTTGTAATTTTGTTCAGCATTGGATTCACCGTTGGAGATAAACACAATGTCCAAGGGTTTGTCTTGTAGCATACGATGTGTTCGATCTATGTAAGCATGGTCGTACAACTGTGTTTGAATATGCCCAACCGCTGTTCTAGGCACAATTACACTGGTTGCACCTGCACTCAGTGGCACAATTGTTTTGGTTTCTGCACGCCATAGCGGAACTGTGACCAGGTCGCCTGTGACATAGTCTGTGTTGGTAAATGTAGCCAACGGTCCTGCCCATACGGAGTTCTTGACTGCATCAACTTGACTATCGTTGTGGTGTTGTATCACTGGCATGGGTCTGCGTGGTACTCGAGCATTGACATAGTTTACATCATACCATTCCAGCAGTGTTTTCTTTTCTGCTCTTGCAGCAAACGTGGGCACATGCATGTAGAACGTGTCGCCAAACTTCTGATCATCTGAACTGAACACATGTAGCATCGTACTTTGCCATTGCTCAGGATGCCAACTGAAATCAAAGCTAGTATAATCACAGATGCTGCTGCATACCCATATAAACTCATGCTCTGTGCCAATGCTCTTGGCCAGTCTAATCAATGTATCTCGGTAGTTGTCAAAGTATCTCACCCGCTTCACAGTATTGGGAATATGACCAGCATTGTTGTCAAGGTGATCTATTTCATAAATCACTGCTGCATTGGCCACAGTCTTGATACGTATTTGATCCACATACTTGACTTCGCTTGAGTCTAACACTGTGTACTGTGGACCACCTGTGCGTTGATGCTGTGTACCAAACTGATAGATGTACGGCGGTTCAGTTGCATCTGGATGCCAAGTCCAGTCAAACGTGCTGGTATCTACGCCATCAGGTACTGACCAGACACTATCTTTGTTTGTTTTGACTGCTCGTGGCGAACTAACATACTTGACTTCAGTGGTACCAGGCACAGTGTACACAGGACCTCCTGTACGCTGCCACTGTGTGCCAAACTGATATGTCATAGGAGGATCGCCAGGATCTGGACACCATGACAGATCTACGTTAGTTAATCCTGCAGGCACAGTCCAGTTAGCCACAGTCGGCAACAGTGTTGCACGGGGCCAACTCATAAACTTGCGTTCTGTTGCACCCGGTACAGTATATTCTACTGTGGGCATGATCTCTGCGGGCCAGTGTTGATTACCAAACACATAGATATACGGAGCATCTCCTGGATCAGGAACCCAGCTATAGTCCCACTCACAATCCACTAGGGTATTCCAACGATTGCAGTGGTGCTGGGGCAATGTAGCTTTGGGGTGCGCAACATACTTGACTTCGGTTGCTCCAGGCACAGTATACTGCATTGTGGGAAACACTTCAGCAGGCCACCACTGATTACCAAACACATAAGTGTAAGGCGGATCCTGTGGATGCGGTTGCCATGAATAGTCAAATTCACATTCAGTAAGAGTTTTCCACCAAGACAAGTCGGGCTTGGCTCTTAATTGTGCTTGCGGCCAGGTGTGATGTTTGAGACTAGCATACCCTGGTTCTGTGTACATAGGGCCGCCCTCGGGCCACCATTGTGTGGCAAACTCATGCAGGTAAGGAGGGTCAGCAGGATCAGGGTGCCAGCTGGTGTCCCAATCAACAATATCTGAATCAACTACCCACCCAGTAGGATTAGGCTTGCGATGTACAACAGGGCCGATATGATAGTTTGTTTCAGTGTATCCTGCTTTGGGCACCAGGTGAACACCAGAATCTTTTTGCCATTGACTAGGCCAAGCATGACGTTGAGTAGCTTGCCACGGTGCTGGCATATAAAGCCAATCCCAGCTATCAAGATCTGCTAAGTATGTTATCCACCAAAAGTACTCAGTACGACTCAACTGCTGTGCATGCTCTACACTGTCAGCTTCACGCTCATGCGATACAGCGTTAGGTTTAGTTCCAGAATAAAATACATCAAACATGATTAGAATAGACGAGATTTACAACAATACATTTTGGCCTTGGTTGCACAAAAATCGGCCAGGCATAAGAGAATTTTTTTGTGAACCATTTGGCCGAAGCGATCCAGACAGTATAATGAATTATGGTAGAGACGATGCATACGAACACAATTATATATTCTTTTTTGATCAAGAGCCAATTCATTTGAACATACACACCGCTACTTTTGAACAAGTTGTTAAGCTAAACAAAGACATACACTCCAATTGCTATTGGGAGAGAAATAATGGTAGTTATCAACTGATTGGCAAGATACCGAGGCCGTTGGATTTTGTTTCTCCCGGATATCTTGTGACCAGTGAACAAGACAGTGAAAATGTAGAAATTGTTTGCAAAAAATTTAGTTGGAAGCCACTGTATTATTTCTTTCATGGCTGGGCAGCATTAGATTGGTATCGAGGATACAACAAGACCTTTTTGATTCATCCAATCCAAGAACGTACTATTACAAAGACATTTATTGCACCCAATCGTATTGTTGCTGGCGAACGACAGCATAGATTAGAAATGCTGTACTATATATTCAAGAATGATATGGTAGATAATCATATCAGTTGTCCCGACACTTGCCCTGCAGAAAACATTAGCATACATCATGCTGTTAAGCCGTTAGCAACAAAATATCCAGATATTGAATCGGTATTTGCAGCACAGACATTGCCCATTAATTTTAAAGACGAAACTGATCATCCCATGCATAGTTGTTGGCTCAGTTTGTTTGATCAATCAGCCGAAAGTCTGTTATACTTGGTTACAGAGACTGTAGCAACTGGCCGTAGACATCATTTGACTGAAAAAACATTCAAACCCATTGCACTGGGAATGCCATTTGTTATTGTGGGAACAAAGGGCAGTTTAGAATACCTGCGTAGTTATGGATTCAAGACGTTTGGACACATCTGGGACGAAAGTTACGATCAAGCAGATGACAGTGTACGTATCCAGCGTATTGCTAGTTTGATCAAAAGTCTTGACGAATTGCCAACAGACGCCAAGCAAGACTTGTTTGATGCTGCCCATGAAGTCGTTGAACACAACTGGAATCATTTTTACAACGGCGGGTTTGAAGCTGTGTTATGGGAAGAACTTACAGAGATGCTGAATGGTATTGAATCTAGTAGCTGATCAATTGATCAAGGGTCGTTGTTATCCTGCACTTGCCACTCATCAAGCAAGGCCATACACACAGGCCTGGCGCGAGTTTGGTCAGCACTGGCCGCACACCATACCTTTGAGACTGCAAGAGTACTGTGATCATCACGGGGTGGAGATTAAACTGTACAACATCAATGATGAACTGCCGGGCTGCACATACTATCCAGTGGGCCTGGGATTCTTTGACTTTGGCATAGACTACTTTGCACTCATGAGTCCTGCTGTGCGTAAAAAACTACATAGAAATCAACTGCGTGTGTTGTTCTACTACCACGAAGGTGATAATCCTGCTCGTATCAAAGACCGACTGGATGAGCTGGCACAGGATCATTTGTTGCCGCCTGATTGCTATGTGTTTGTCAGTGCCAACACTGCTTCCAGAAATATTCCAGGATTTGTGTATTTTACAGACTTTGAATTGTGGTACTGGCAACGCAATCAAGCCATAGCAGCATTGCCGGTACACTTACAACCACGCGAACACGAATTCACAGTGCTAAACAGACTGCACAAATCATGGCGTGCCACTGCCATGGCTGACATGCATCGTCAAGGCCTGTTGAACAACAGCTACTGGAGTTATTGCGAAACTGGTGAGCTAGGGTTAGACAATCCAATTGAAATTGACAGCATTCCTAATCTAAGAACTGATACTCAAAACTTTCTGGCGGCAGCACCGTACATCAGCGATGAGTCAGATCAGGCACATCGCAATGATCATTCTGTTACAGAGTCCAAGTATCATGTGAACAGTTACTGTAACATTGTGATGGAGACACACTGGGATGCAGATCAGTCTGGCGGAGTATTCTTGACTGAAAAGACATTCAAGCCAATCAAGCACGGGCAACTGTTCTTTGTTGCAGGTCCTGCCGGCAGCTTACAAGCCCTGCGTGACATGGGCTACAGAACATTTGATCATGTGCTAGACAACATGTACGACCGCGTTACAGACAACACACAACGATGGATTCGCTTGTGTGATGCTATCGCCCAGTCTCGACACAGACTGGCAGATCGCTTTGAAACTGCCAGAGAAGACATCGAACACAATCAGCGTTTATTTGCTGTACTCAAGACTCAGCGTTTAAATAGCTTGATCAAGGACATACATGACCAATATAATTAATTCATACACCAGCTGGCAACCATTACAAGAAGTCATCGTGGGGCAAGCATACACCCCCGATTACTTTGATTTTATTGAAAATCCACAGGTGCGTAATCAGTTGCAACAGATCCTGTCAGAAACTGCGGAAGACCTGGATAACCTACAAAAAACAATTGAGAAGTTTGGTAGCCGGGTTCGGCGTCCTGATCTACCCAACAAACACAACTTTCAACAGCAGCAGATCACAGGGGACGGTGCTCCGCTGCCCCCACTAACACCGCGTGACTGGCAAATTACTCTGGGTAATCGACTGTTGCGTGTGCTGCCCATGCAAGAGCTGGACGGCTTGTGTGCCGAGTACGAAGCAGCACAACCTGGCAGCGTTATAAACCCGCATGGTAACAAAGGCTGGGATGAGAACTGTATTCTAAATGGTGCAAGTGCCAGCTGCATAGTACGTGTAGGCCAAGACGTATTCTTTGACAACTCAGACTTTTTAAAGCCTGAACAAACTCGCTGGATTGTAGACAATGTACTGGGCCCAGAGTATCGCATACACGAAGCTATCACAGATGGGCACGGAGATGCTGTGTTTGCCATTCTCAAGCCTGGTGTATTGCTATCCAGCAAGCACGATGTTAACCTGGATTTGGCCAAAGACTTCCCGGGTTGGGATGTGTGCAAGATATGGGACAGCAGTATCTGGGCAGCAATGGAAGTGGGCAAGTTCAAGTACGAGCAAAGCCCCGGAGCATGGTATGTGCAAGGGCAAACTCCCACACCAGAGTTTACTGACTTTGTGAACACTTACCTAACCAAGTGGACAGGTTTTGTGGCAGAAACTGTGTTTGACGTCAACTGTCTAGTGCTAGACGAAAGCCATGTTATATTCAGTGCTTACAACAAACAAGTGTTTGACTACTGTCGCAAGCATGGTATTGAACCCATCATTTCAGAGCTGCGTCACAGTTACTTCTGGGACGGTGGCATCAGCTGCTGTACTCAGGACATTCGTCGTGCTGGCGGTCTAGAAAACTATCTATGACAATTGCAGATGTAATTAATTATTCCCAGTTAGAATTTGTGAACCAGTCAAACGTTTTTTGTTCAAATTTAGTAATGTCTAATGCATGATCTCCTTGAGCACCACGGTTAATTAACTGTGCCAATTGCAGGGCTAACTGTTGATTGTTGTGTTCATTTAAATGATTGGGTCTAGTATCGTTGTACAGTGTCATTTTTTTGACACCTAATTCATTTAGACTTATTGCACTTAGATTAGTTGTTATATTAAGTCCTGTCAACAAATTACTATATTGATTGGACCACGGAAAACAATGCAGGTGTACTAGTTGTAGATTGTTGTATTTCTCTGTTATTTCTTTGAACCAACACTGTTGAGCCCAGTGCATAAACGGTGCATGAAATACGTATTTGTAATACAAGCTAATGGCTTTTTCAGTCTCGGTCTTGGGTGTAGCAGAATGATCAATACGGCCTAGTTCACAATTTTTGGCAGGGATACGCTCTGCATTGGTGTGTGCAAACACTATCACTTTGGTCTGCTCGAAACAATCTGTGTGTACGTGATTTAACCAATTTCTAGAGTCCCACCATGCTTGGCCGGCACCTTCAGTATGACATATTAGATTCAAGTCTAAATGATTAGCTAACCAGCTTGGCCATTTTGTTTTGTCTGAACAGAAACTATCGCCTAGTACTATAATATTTTGTTTTATTGACATGTTAACTGCAAACTCTAACTCCATACTCACGTTCAAAGCGATCAGCATCTGCACGATCGTTGACCATGGATTCTCCGCGTATGTTAAGACTGGTGTTTAGCAGCAGTGGACAGCCAGTCAGGACCAGCCACTTTTCCAGTAGTTTTCTAATGCCTGAATCATCCGCAGGAACTGTCTGGACTCTACTAGTGCCGTCATGATGCACGATAGCAGGAAAAAGCTCAGGATACTTGCAACCAGCGACTGCTTGCATATACCTACTATGGCCGAAACCCCTAGGCATATCAAAATACTGATCCACGTATTCTTCCAGGATAACTGGGGCAAATGGTCTGAATTTTTGTCTGCGTTTGATTTCATTTACACGATCCTTTATTTCCGGGCCGCGGGGGTCGGCTAGTAGACTTCTATTGCCTAATGCACGCGGCCCGAACTCGGCCCGTCCTGACGCCACGCCCACAATACCATGCTGCAATAGATGATCCAGTAGCTGATTAACAGGATAGTCACCGGCAATATCGTGGCCCAAATAAGCATCAGTCCAATTGATGCGACCACCATAAGCAAGAGCTGCTGCACCCAGGCTGCTGCCTGCGTCACCAGGATTGGGCATGATCCATATGTTGCCAAAATAACTCCCTAGTCGGCGGTTAGCACTGCAATTGAGTGCAACACCGCCAGCGTAAACTAGATTCTTACTGAACTTGAAATTCCTTGCACGAACCATTACATTCAAAATAAGATCTTCAGCTAGATCCTGTGCCCCAGCTGCAATGTCAAAATCCGAATAATCACTGAGATATTTTTGACTTAATCCTGTGTGCAGATTCTCTTTGAAACGAATTTCGTATTCATTGTCAACAAGATCGTAGCGCAGCCGATTGCTGATGTTGTTGTGACCGTACGCAGCCATGCCCATGAGAATGTATTCTTCGTCCAAGGGTCTTAGACCCACGCGGCTTGTGACTGCACTGTAAAACAATCCTATGCTGTGAGGATATCCTTGAGACCACAATTTAGTGTACTGGGCGCGGCCTACTGAATCGTATTCTGCACCCCATATTGTTATTGTGTCCCATTTACCTACAGCGTCGATTACCACTACTGTAGCACGATCAAATGGGCTGGTTTGGAAGCCGCCGGCTGCATGGCTTAAATGATGATTGAAGCTGGTGACAGCAGCGTAGTCAAAGTCTACACCAGGCAGTTGCTGCTGTAGTATGCCACGTACTGTGAGCTTGTCCCATTCTATGCCTTGTCCCGAATACCATTGTCGTAGTTGTTTACGCCATGGACGCTCATAGTAAGCAACTTGCTCAGGCTGTCCATAGTGCAGTACATCGCTAATTAGGCCGGGACTAATATCAGCGTCATTCTTTTGTTTGCTGTAGCGTTCTGAATGGCCAGCGAAAAGAATATTGCCGTCATAATCTAGTACAGTGGCAGCAGCGTCGTGAAACCCTGCAGAGATTCCTAGTATGGTCATTTGTATATGAAAGGGTCCCTCCGGCGCAATTCTTTTAGCTTTCGGCGATAACGAATTTCCAGGGTAATTCGGGCCCATATGCGTTTGATCCAGTTCATTTCAATTCCTTTATTTGTTGTTCACAATAGCCTGGATCTCTCCAGCTGTACGTGTATGTAGCTTGGGCCGATGTTGTTTGTATTTTATACACATCCTGATACTGAGCCAACTGCGCCCATATGCTACGATAGTCTGAGGTACCAAAACTCAGCATTAGGTCCACTTGTGCAACTTTAGGATGTCCTATTGTTAGGCTCTGGTCTTCAGGATCAAAACCATTGGCTATCAACCAGTCTCGAAACTGTGCCAGTCTGTCTTGTTGAAATTTGAATGCGCCCGGATCATTTGCCCATTCAATATCAAAGTCTCCTGCTGCTTGCGTCTGGCTTTGCATATTGGTGGTAACAAGTTCGCCCACTCTAGACTCACTGCCTTCATCATTGAACACTTCCCAGTGATGTTTGCCCACTGCTTTGTTCACGCCCACATACACTCCGCCAAGGCTGCGATTGATTGTGTCAATGCCAAACAGTTTGTAGTCTTGTGCATCCAGTTCAAATCTAGGAGCATTAAGCCAGCACATTAACTGACTGGGACGCTGCCATTCAGGTGCAGTGTATTTTTTGCGTATACTCAAAATTAAACTTTCGTATTCGTGGCACAGCAGATTCAACTGACGTATATGCCATCTAACAGCAGGGTCAGCTGCCAAGTAATGCTGGCTCATTGCACCTGCGTGTCCTTGCAGCTCTTCAAAATAACGATGCAGATGATTCATTCTGTCTTGGATCAATCGATATTCTGCTGCTACTGTGTTGGCCACAGTGAAATGATCATTAATTGTATACCGTAAACTGCTGGAATTGATAGCAGCAATGCTGTCATTGATTTGTTCGCACAAGTATTCCGGAGTTCGATCACCATCTGCCCAGCCCATCCAGCAGTAATTCTTTTCCAAATGATAATTGTTTGTGATCAAATGATTTAGTGCTGCAAGCCATTTACAACCAAGACTGCTGTGTTCCACATTGATAATCACTGGCAACAAATTGCCAGTTCGGGGGCTGCGTAAAATAATTTTGATTCGATCAAGCAATGGCATCAAACCACTCCCTTATTTCTGGTCTAGTACTTAGTATTTGTTGCATTGTGGTTGAGCAGGGTCTGATGCTTTCTAGTTTTAACACGCGAGCCTTGCCTTTTGACAGTGCTGCTGCGTATGTGTCCGGCCATTGTTGTTCAAACGTAGGGCGTGTCTTAAGCTGTATTAACATATCACGCATGGCACCTGTGGATTCTAGAATTAGTTCATCCAGCCAAGGATGCAGCAAATGTCTAGGCAGGGCCAATGGACTCATTATGATGTCTGGGCTGAAACTAAAGATTACTTTGGCTAATAACTCCACACCCCAGTGTAGGGATTGGCGTTGTATCTCGCCAACCTCGAACATGCCGGGTAGCGTGAGTGTAAAATCAACACGCATTTGTCTGGGGTGCTTTGCGTGGCCCAGGCCGTGTTCAAAATTACGCTTGAACTGTTCATAATCCAGTCCTGTACGAATATATTCCCCAATGTCGTTAGTTCCATCCAGGCTAGCACATATTTGCCAATCCCGTACGTGTGCAAGAATATCGCCGAAAAGATCAGTACCCCGATAATTGATCCTACTAAGGTTAGTATTATATCTAGCATAAACTCTATTCCCATCTCCTAATTCAATGATTCTTTTCATGTAACGCCAGTGCTGTTCGTACATTAATGGCTCACCTCCTACCCAGTATATTTCTTCTACTCTGTGCTGTTCTACAGCACTAGCAAACTCGGATTCAATTTGCGTATCTTGAAACTGTGCGATTTGCTCACGATAGTCCGCTCGCATCCAATTATTTTTTGGATCTGCCCAATTGACCATGCTATGAGTCTTTTGTTCTGACTCCCAGCTACTTGATAACATGTCTCCGCAGGTTCTGCACTTAAAGTTACACAGGTTGCTGAACCTATAATCCCAGCTAACAGGCTGCATTGTGGTGGCACCATGCTCATCAGTTGTGGCATAAACTTCTTCCAATTTGTGTTCAAACAAGTGACCAAAATAGTCACGATACACGCTGGTGTTTAGTAGTTTGTTGTTGCAAACATCACACTCAGATAGTGTTTCCCCAGCCAACATTCGCCGCCGCACACTCTGCATGTGTTCACTATTCCAGTGAGCTTCTAGTGTAATAGGAATGTATTTGCCGGTGCCGGCTGCTGTGTCTATGTACTGAGCAAAGTTCTGTGCAGGTTCTCGACTGGCACAGCACATTCTGCGCTCAGTCTGGGGGCTCAGATAGGTGTGCGTCCACGGCGCCAAACATAATGATTCAGGTTTTAGCATATTCAATCAATGCAGCCATTTCGGGCGCTACCTGAGCAAAGTCCTGATTTCGTTTGTTGTCTAGATCTTGTATTTTCATGCGCAACATAAATCCGTCGGTGCTGGCACCGCCATTCATAAAGTCTGTAATGCCCACAAAATCCTGGACAAACTGTGCAGGGATCGTGGCTGATTTTAGTCTCTGTGTTATAGCTTGTTTGGCATTGTCTGGCAAAGTAGCAATGCTAAAGTACCATGCGTCATGCATGATATTCCAGTACACAAAGTCAAAGTCATTGCGATCAATCCACGCAGCCACATGTTCAATGTACAGCACATTGAATACGTTTACTGTGCAGCATACTTGCAACTGAATGTTCTTGTGTATTTCTTTGAGATCTCTGAATCGGTCCAGATTCTCACATACTTCTAGCCATACAGCATTGGTACGCTGGTATTCAAAGCGTTCGGCTACATCGTCGACACTGAATGCAATTTCCACAGTTTTAAATTGTTTCCAGATGTGTTCGGCCTGTTCTGGGTACTGTGTGCCATTGGTGTTGTAGTGTATTTCCACTTGGTGCGCAATGCCGCGATCCACAATGCCTTGCAGCATAGCAAAGTGTTCTCGAATCATGAATGGTTCGCCACCAGTGAATTCAATGTAACGAATGTCATTTAAATGGCTGTCAATTTGTTCCCAGAATGATATATTTTCTTTGGGCCAGGCACCGGCTCGCATCATTTGATACGGAAATGATTTCTTTTGTTCCTCTTGAGGTAACTGAGCAATTTCTTCTGCGGCAAACTGACTGCTCGACCATGACCCACATATACGGCATTTTAGGTTGCAGATGTTTCCCAACTTGAGATCCAGGAACATCAAGGGCTTGGCATCTGTAGTCCAATCTGTATCTGTTATAGTATGCTTGAGTCTGTTGATTGTGTGCATGCGTTTGCTGGTACGCCCTGCACGTTCTTCATTCCAGCACTTGCGACAAGTCTGAGGCTTTTCGCCTGACAGAAACTGTTCACGCAATTGTTGCATGCTGTCACTATTTTGTATGTCCTTGAAGTTGGCTGTGAGCAAACTGAACTTTTGCCCTGCATTGTCCACTATTTCATCGTCAGCCAGGCAACAGGGCCGCACAGTGCCAATGGGACTGGCTTCTAGGCTAACCCAGGGTAGTACACAAAATTTATCGTGTGGCAAGTTCATTTAAGTGCTTTCAGTTCAGGAATCACATCCAGGATATTTTCTTTTCTAATTGAATCCAATTCGTATGTTTTACGCCAAAAAGTGTCTATCAGCGGTGTATTGTCCGTGGCATTCATAAATGCAATAGCTGATTCAAATCCTTGTGTGGCACGACCCAGTGGATCCAATGGGCGCAGCCATTCAATGTGACTGCGCCATTTGGCAGTCAATACAGCTTTGTATGCAGCAGGCGCTATGTCTATTCTATAGTGTGCAGGATCTTGCAGGATGTTTACGTTCAAATCCTGTGCTCGTATCAGACCTTTTGCAACCCATTCTTTGTGGAAATCTGGCAGGTGCCATGCATTCATTATGCTCAGAGTAGGGGATATATAGAAGTCTACTTCAGGACAAATAGCTAGCATGTCTCGTCGATTTTGTTCTACCACAGCCCAGTCAGTGCCTTTGCGAATGTATTCGCCGCGGATTCCCGATGCATCCAGGCTTGCACCTACTGCAACTGAATCAAACTGCTTCCAGTATTCAAACACACTGCGGCCCTTTAGATCTGTATGTGTAAAGTTTGTGTTGTATATTAGTCTAACATCAAAGCGTTTTCTCCGGACCAACTCATCCAGAATTTGATAGTGTTCTTCCATCAACAAGGGTTCGCCGCCTGCAAAATAGATCTGTTCCACATAGTCCAGGTGCGGTTCCAGCTGAGTCCACATGTCTGTTTCTGTGCGTCCTGCATAGTTGAGCACTGTGTTGCGTTCTTTCCAGTTGCCGCCTGCTAGT
>Ga0164293_10003356_pt1 | contig 13640 bp, 23 predicted proteins | sample GEODES118metaG_FD_111487 | JGI IMG/M metagenome (GOLD analysis project Ga0164293, IMG submission 111487) | Eutrophic lake water microbial communities from Lake Mendota, Wisconsin, USA - GEODES118 metaG | ecosystem: Environmental > Aquatic > Freshwater > Lake | place: USA: Lake Mendota... | reverse complement strand
TCATCGTCAATCATAGGGACATCCAAATAAACTCTTTGACCATTCTCCAACATAATTGATTTTCCGAGATCCGTTTCAATGATTTTGATATCATTTTCATTCAGATCAATTAATCCCTCAATAAATAATTCTCTTACTTCATTGATAAGTTCAAAATAAGATTCTGAGTAAACTTTAAAATTATTTTCACTCAATGTGAGTTTATTATCCAGATGATATTTAAGTTTATCAGATACTTTTACATTCTCCAACAATCTCATTGGGTGTTCTATTTGTTCTTGGAGAACTCTCCTCACTATATTTTCTAAAATTACCATAATACGAGATATTTATTAATAAATATTCTAAAAAAGATTAAATAATATACGATATATGAAAACAGTTAAATTAACCGAATCACAATTAGAAAAAATTGTTAAACAAATGTTGTTAGAACAACCTGAAGTAGAATCTAAAGGTAAAAAGAAAGATAAAAAGGCTCGTTGTATTCCAGAAAACGTTATTTCTTTAGATGAGATTGCTGGTAAGTCGGATGAATTCTCAAGATATACTTCAGGGATCACTAAAAGATCATCAGGGGTTAATTCTATGGTTGATAGTTTAGGGATATTAAATAATTTAAGATTGTTTAAAGACATTAAAGATGGTGGGTCACATTTAGCGTATGAAATGATGAATCACCTTAACAAATTCCGTAATAAAAACTATTATGACGAAACTTCAGGTGAATGTCATAAAGCAATGGATAAAATTATTGAGTTATATAAAGAAAGTGAACACGGTACAGAATTAGTTAAAGATATTGAGAAGGTATTGAATCTCCAAACAAAAGATGACGAATACACTCCATCCCCGAGAGCAAAAGAGTATTTGAAACAATCTCTTAATCTCATAAAAGGTTTATAACTACAATAAAATGGCTAAAAAACTCTCATCATCGGAACCAAATAAAGTAACGTTTGGTAAAAAAACAAAAGGTAAATTAAAAAAAAAATATGGGCCAAAAGAAGAAAGGCCAAAAAATTATAAAGGACAAGGTAGGTAATATGAAAAAAATTAACAATTTTATCGGTGGTTACTGGAAACCTACACCAAAAAAGTGGAGAAGGGTCGGTGACAGTCTATTAGCGGCGGCTTCAGTGTTAGCAATTGGTGGGTTATGGCAATTTGACAACTTAAAAGACATATTTACACCAACAGAAATAAAAGGCATGATTGTTGCATCAATCATATTAGGTGTTTTAGGTAAGTTTTTAACTAATTTCTTTAAAGAAGACGGGTCTGAAAATGACTAATAATAACGTATTTTAACGTAAAAACCCCTCATATAAGGGGTTTTTTTGTGTCTAAATGGGTCAAATTTGACTATTTTTTAGTCATTTTTTTAGCAATTTCATTCATTCTTTGGTTAAAATTACCCATTTTAACTTCAAAATTACCCATTTGACCTCCAAAATTACCCATATTTTTGTAAAAATCCTCTAAATTACCTAAATTCCCCATATTTTCCATAAAATTTGTTGGGTTTTGGGTGTTATTTAGGTCTTTTAAGATGGAAAATAGTGGTTTTCCGTATTTTTTCCACCAAATAATCATTAAAATAGTGAAAAACAGTATAGAAATACCAAAAATTAGTAAAGAAATTGATAATAATGTCATAATTTGTGTTATTTTAGTTAAAAATCGGTGTTTTTTTTTAATAAATCAACGGTTTCCTACCATAAATTCTTTAACTAACTCAGTTGCTAACTTATTTACCCTATTTGTTGCTGATCTACCGGTAATTTCTTTATTTTTTCGTTCTAAATCAGCAATTGCAGCTGAAATCATAATATTTCTTACCATTTCAGACCTTTTTATGATTTCATCAATCAATTCTTCGTCATTTTCGTCTAATTCACGTTGCATTCGGTATAAATCAAAGTATTTTGTTAAATAATCCTTAGTTTGACCTAAAAATTGACCTGATTGGAACATATTTACCACTCCAAGTTGTCTAATTAACTCTAAAAACTCCATAACATACTTTAAATCCGCCTTTTTGAACAATTTTGCCCATTCGTGGTGACTAATTAACTTATCTAAGTCGTCAAAACGTCTTTCTTGTAGGTTTTTTTGTTTAAATTCGGGATCTAAGATCCAAGTATCCGCATCAGGTAGTAATGATAGGGTAGAAATAACATTTTCATCCTCATTATACCACTCAACTCTGTATTGAATTGAATTTGTGCTACCAAAACTTGGTGATTGTTCAATTTTTAACACTTTTCCTTTAGTTCCAGTGTCTAATGACTCACCTGGCATATAAATTAAGACAATTCTATCGCCTTCTTGTAATTGTGGATTTTTTTTACTCATATTAATAAATATCTCTATCTAATAATAGTTAAATTACCGTGATATTCTTTTTTCTCGTCAGTATCTATAACTTTAAACTCTAAAACCCACGTATATGACCCATCAGGACATAAAATATTGTTATATGTTCCATCCCAACCCACTTTTGGGTCTAAACTTTCCCATATTACCTCACCCCAACGGTTATAAATGGTCATTTTGTAGTTAAATAGATCAACTCCTGACGTAATTACGGGTAAAAAGTACTGATTATGTTCATTTCCATCGGGAGTAAACGTATTTGGTATGTAAATTATCTCTTGAGGACATAAACTAAGGGCTACTGTGATCGTTTCAGGGAACGAAACGCACCCATTAGACCATCTTACTACGTCAAATGAGAATAATCCCTCCTGATCCCAAGTTAAATTGATTGTAGACCCTTGTATCGTGTCCCCAAACACGTACCATTCGTTATATCCGGCGAATGGTGACTGTCCTTCGTATATATCTTGTATACTATCACCATCACATAACTCGTGATACTCATAATTCACACCAGATCTACCATCAATCACGGGAATTATTGTTGGTCTTGGGAAAACGTCAACATTTATTGTGGTATCAAACCAACATCCTGACTGCGTAACCTGATAATTTACATTATCAACACCAATAAACCCATTATTTGGACAATATTCGTTCAACCAAACATTATTTCCACTAAAAGTACCGTTTGGTGGTGTTGCGGTTAGTGTAATACACCCATCGTATTCACAAAATGGGCCAATTTGAGTTACCAATGGTAGTAAATTAAAGTTAACAACGTCAAATGTTTGAATGTCACTAACACATCCTGTTTGATCTACACCATATACTGATAACGCATTGTTATAAAACCCACTATTAACACCTGTAACATCTAAATTAATTTGAGACGACCCTTGTCCTGTTGTGATTGATCCAATTGTTGATACCCAATTGTAAGATAAGTTAGGAAATACACTTGAAACACTGAATATATTGGATGTTGAGTTATAACAAACAGTATCAGATCCATTTATTGGTGTAATTACGACTTGTGGAGGATCAATTAAAGTAACATTTGACGAAACTGTACATCCTTGAGAGTCAGTTATTGTAAAAGAATAGTTACCAGCACATAAACCTAAGTTTATAAAGTTGTTTGGTAACGAACCATTCCAAGAAATCGTTTGAATGCCGTTACCACCAACAGGTGTTACACTAATTAAGCCATCACAATCTCCATTACAGGTTGGATTTGCAAAATTAATTACAGGTGGGGGTAAATTTGGCGGTCCAGGTTGTACAAATACTGTATCCGGACCTAATCCACCTTGTTGTTGGTTACAAGTACTCCAACCCGCATTACATATTGGGTAAACAAATTGACAAGTATAACTTGCACCTGCTGCCGGTGGGGTAACATTTATAGTTGGGCCAGTCCCAATTGGGACGGGGTTACCAACTTGATACCAAGTTAATACAGGATTTACTGCCGGCCCTGTGGGTGACCATCTATATGCGTCGTTAGTTGCTGTCCAAACACTTGAGTTTCTTCCTGGAACTGTGATCGCCATAGTTCCCGCCACATTATGAACACCTTGAGTTGACGTTCCTCCCTGCCATTGTAAACAAGCAGGTTTATTTTGAATGTAATTATCAACATAATTAGTTGATTCGTGAATAACGATGTGAAAAGTCCCTTGATTACTCGTACAAGAGTACATAGGTACGTTAGTCCAACTAACAATAAGTTTACGACAAGGTGCAACCCCTAAGGTTTGATACCTTATTTGACCCCCAAGCCCTGGATGCCAATCTTGCCAAGGCCCCATAATACAATTTTTAGGAACTAAAGCATTACCTGTTGGTATTGTTTGTGTGGTAAAAGTTATTGGTTGACCAGGACTAAAAGAAATCCACCCATTTGACCCAACCCAAAATTGGGTATACGTCTGACCAAAGAAACAAAATGTAAACCCAATGTTAAATGGGCCTTGTTGAGAGTCATCGGCCATAAATAACTGATTACCTGTATTGGTTTGAGCAACATAAGGGATTGACCCTACGCTATAATTTGTTGTTTGGTTTGGTGTTGGCCCTCCGACACCACACTGACTAAGATCTGCAGTTAAAGTTGTACTTCCTACCCCACACGGAAGAATTTGATCAGGGCCTAAAGCTGGACAAAATTGTGAATATACAAAAAGGGGAAATAAAAATATAAGTAATAAATGTTTCATACTATAAATACGGTAAATAATGCATTGAGTTGTCTACAAATGAAAAGCCATATAAGGTTAATGCTAATCCTTAACCTTTGAATCCTTCCATTCAATGTAAATTGTATGTAAAACCATTATATTAATCAACACACATAGAAATACTTCCAAAACCCAATGCCAATCAGTCTGAGTCATACCTGCATGAACCCCAAACCACATAAATGAACCATATTTGTTCATTAGTGTTACGTAAAGATATTTTATAAAATCTAACATTTATTATAAATATCGTTTTACATAATACTTTTTTTCATCTACATTTCCTTAACAAATTATAATTTATGAAAACAGTTGATGTAAACAGCACCGTGTCTGTCAACTACACGGGAAAATTAGAAGATGGGACTGTGTTTGATTCATCATTAAACCCTGGTAGAGAACCATTGTCCGCAACGTTAGGTCAAGGATCTTTAATTCCTGGTTTTGAGAACGGTCTTATAGGTATGGCCGAAGGTGAAACTAAAACCATTAATATTCCTTGTGTTGAGGCATATGGTGAAGTTAACGAACAATTAATTGCTCAAGTCCCTAAGGATCGTGTACCTGAAGGTATTGAAGTTGGTCAAATGTTACAGACAACGACTCAACAAGGGCCAATGAATGTTGTTGTTAAAGAAATTAATGAAGATCACGTTGTATTGGATGCGAATCATCCATTGGCGGGTAAAGATTTGATTTTTGAATTAGAAGTACTTTCTGTAAATTAATTCTTCCATACCTAAATAAAAAAACCGTAATCTAATGACTACGGTTTTTTTTGTTTTTATTTTTGACTAATCAATTGATCTAATTGACTTATATTATTTAGATAACTATCGGAGGTTGCTTTATCCATTTTATCACTGAGTCTATTATATGTGTTGTATAGTTTTTCTCTTTCTTTTTGTAGTTTTCTTAAATCTCTTTTCCCTTGACGGAACTCTTGTCTGATTTGAGCAGCAGATTTAAGGTCTTGAGCAATTTCAGGATTTGTTTGAGCGGTAACTTGTTGAGTTGTTGTTTGACTTCCTCCACCTGTTGCCAATGGTTTTACAGGTGCCGCGGTTTGATCAGTTGCCGTTGTTGACAATGTTTCAGGTGTTGTTGAGTCAATCTTCACATCTTTAACGGACAACGGATTTAATGTTTCGGGTTTAAAATCTAATTTTTTAATAGCATCTAAACCTTTTCCTTTAGCTTCCGTCCAGTTAAGAAATTTTCCTTGTTTTTTATAGTTTTGAGCCGATGGACTTGCGGGATTTGATTGTAATTTAAAAAAATATTTTTCACCTTCTTTTTTATAAGCATAATCTCTATCGTTAAATGTTAATATTTTTGCTTGTTCCGTATTCGCGGCAGGTGCCGGAGTGGGGGTAGCAGGTGCCGGAGTTGCTGGTACCTCTTGTTCAGATAGGTATTGTGATGAGGTAGCCTTTACGTGCATACTCAAAATTCTATTTTTTTCTTCCTCTGTGATTAGAAATAAATTTTTTTTCATAATGTTTTTTATTATAAATATATTGAAAATGTCTATTTTATTTTGGCAGTGTGAAACGAATGTATTATTTTTGTTTAAAACAATATATTATGACTGAAGTAGGAGTGTTCGTAATTACACAACCACCACCAAAACGTAAATCCCAAATTGGATCATACTTAAGAATGTATCTTTCATATGTTGGTGAGGATAATTTTGCTTACATTGAAAGTGATTGCGGTAATGAAACTTTATTTATTTTCTCTGACATTGAAAATCATAGGGATTTTTACAATCTCTTTACCAAATATGAGATGCTTGTGTCTTACCAAGTTTTGACCAAAGATTTTCTATTCCAAAAAAATCTACACAACATCTTTAATAAAGGTAAATTCAAAAAAGTTTTATTACAATTCTTGGGATCTAATTTAACTCAGGACGATGTTTTAGATAAAATTCTTGAGTTGGGTATTGGGAGTCTAAACGAAATTGATTATAAAGTTCTACAGCAATAAAAAACCCCACTTTTAGGGTGGGGTCTCAAAACAATAGTAGTTTTTTATTTTTTTGATTTTCTTTCATAAATTGTAGAACCTTGAGACTTACCGTAACCTGATGCCATTTTCTCTAATCCTTTTCTACCTTTTCTGTATCTAACATACTTATCGGCTTTACCAATTTGCTCAATATCACCCAAGAAATCATTCTCTTCGGCTTGTCTAATTAAAGATTCTTTTTTTGAATCCCAATCTGAGAAAAAGAAATTTTCAGGACTCTCTTCAAATTCAGATTCAATTCTATCCAACTCATCGTAGAATTTGTTCATTCTTTCTTCTTTCTCTTCTTTAGATCCGTAACCTGTTGCAAATCTTTTAACGCCTTTAACCATATCACCTAAACCTTCTTCCATTTCTTCGGAGTGGTTCATTTCTTTTTGAGCCTCTACGACCATTCTTTTAATTAAAGAATGAAACTCAGATTCTGTTAGTCTAATTTTTTTCATTTTCTATGTTTTTTATATAAATATTCGGTTATTAGTATAAATACTTAGTTTTTTTGTTCTTTATACTCATTTATTAATTTTTCATTATTTCGTATCATTTTAAGAGTTTTCAAAATACTCTTTCTACTTTTTTTACCCTTTTTTCTTGATTTACCCATAGTAATAATTTATTATAAATATCACTTCTTTACAAAACAGAAAGGTTTACCATCTTTCATCACCGTAATTCCTAAATCTGATGAATGAGCGTTAGGATCAAAAATGATATCAACATTACTCATTCTCTTCTGAACCTCATCCTTTAATGAATTTTCATCAAATGAAACCATATTATCTTTTAGTTTCATAAGGGCGGTAAAACAATCAGGAAGTATAACTGGGTTAGGTATAGGTTTTCTATAATCCATTTTATCTGGTTGTACGCCAGGTAAATTAGAAAATACAGATTGTTCCGAAACAACCTGACCTCGTTCATAATTCAATAGATATTTAATTTCGGATATTTGTTTTTTAAGATCCATACTAATAAATATCACACAAGTAGTTCTTCTAAAAAATCAATATAATTAATACCTTTAAATAAAATATCTTTCTCAAATTTTTGGGACATCCAATGACTCATTTGTTCTGTGAAGTCATCTGTGTGTAATGGAATAAAAGATGAAAAGTCGTTTTCTCTTTCTCTTAAAGTTTTAATTTCTTTTGTGCTTGGGTAATAAACAATTTGTGGTTTAGGATCTAATTCATTGTCATCATAAAATATGAAACAGATTTTTCCAAATATCCTACTCTCTAATGGGATTAGTTCACCATACACTAAATCAAATAGGTTAGAGGACGCCTTTTTCATCACCTAATTATAGTGATTATTTTTTCATTTTTGTAGTGACGGATTCAATTTTTTCTTCATACTCCTCACTAAATTCTATACTTGAAATCATAACTCTAACCCCTTCACCACCAAAGAAATAGTCCAACTCTTCAGTTATTTCTCTATCTAATGAGTTTCTTAATCTATATTCTTTCATTATATCAACATTTAATGATTGGAATACTGCGAATATTACGGTAGACTTTTCATCACCATCAATAACCTCAACCGATATTTGTAAATAATCATATAGTTCACCAACAGAAATCATTTCTCTTTGACCTATAATCTTAAACTGATATTTAAAATTGGCATATACTTCGGACATATGTATTTCACCATTATAGTCAAATACCATATCTTTGATGACATTATTAATTTTTTCTATGTGTTTCTCTGAAATCATTGTTCCCTTGAATTTATAATGTTTCTGTGGTAGTCTATACCTGCACTAATCTGAGGTAATAGTAGATCAATATAATCGTTGTTCATAAAGTCAACTATTTGTCTAATTGTTCTAAATTTATATTTAGATCCGTCTAACTTGGAGTGTAGTTTAGGGCTATCACTTTCATTATCATATTCACCAGATTCAATATCCTCAAAATAAGTTATAACGACAGGCATAATACAACCATCCAAAAATGGTGTTGCCGATCCCTCAACAACATAATCAGGGTCATTATAATAAAAATCTAAAATTAAAATATCATAATCTCTCACCTCAAGTGTTATCGTAGATCTATAATAATTTAATCTAGTATTAATTAAGTCGGTATTCTCAATTATATTAATAATGAGTGAACCCACCACGTCACATCTTATGTCTTCACCAAAATCATAATCCATAATTAGACCATAAATTTGTTGATACTCAATACCCGTTAAGTCGTGTATCTCATCTATAGTCATACCCTTATCAATCATATTGGTAATAAACTTACGATTCTTTTCTGATGACTCAAAAATGTTTCTATATTGTGATTCGGATATAATGACTTTCATATAAGATAAATACTTGTATAAATAAAAAACCCTCCGTTAGGGGAGGGTTAATTTTTTACCAGCTAGTACCTCTATATGAGGTTTTTGGGCCTTTATATTTTGTTTTGGTTCTACAACCTTTTTTCTTAACCTTATATTTTCCACCGTGATTTAAACCAACTTTTTTTGCTTCTTCAGCACTGATAGAATCAAAACACTGCATGTCCTCACTATCAATTTTAGTTTCATCAACCACAGTTCCGGCATCATCCTCTTCTTCATTAACCAATGGCTTTGCGTCACCCAACTTGGTTTCCAATAAAGATTTAAATTTTGTGGTGTCAATCTGAATACCACCAGCATGTTGTTCACGGATACTATTCTTCTCCTCTGAACTCATATCATTTAATAAATGTTTCATATTACCTTTTTAATTATAAATACTCTTAAATTGAGTTATTTACCTTTTACGTAATTCATATACCTATCAAAATCAAACTTTAATACGAAATCCGAAATTTTAAAAGACGTATTTTCAATATAATCACTAAATGAACCATACCACTCAACTTTTGGTACAATCTGTTCTGGTAGATAATTAACTATTTCTTCAATAACATCCTCAATTTCTTTATTGTATCTCCATCCGAATTCCTCAGTAACTTCGTCATCGCTTTGTAGTATTATATGTAAATAAGAATATTTTTGGTCATTTATGTACTTATCGGCATTTTCTGGATATTCCATTAAAACATCTTCAATATCCGATCTTAATATTAGATTATTACTTTCTAAAAATTCGTTATAATCAACAACTACATTGATGATGACAAATAACTCACCAACTTTATTAAGTTCCAATTTTTTAATGAAGGGGAATTTTCTTTTTATCGTTTTTGATAAAATTTTTAGAACTTGACCGATATGTTCGGTATTAAATACTTCTGAATGTTCCATTATTTATAAATACTATGATAGAAAAAACCCCCGATTAAAAATAGGGGGATTTACGTTTTAAATTATATTTTTAATGATGACCTCCACCACCACCCGTAACACCAGCTATTCCCGCATGAACTGTGTCATGTTGTACTTTGTGTTGTGCCGCGTGTTTACTAGTGTGTGCGGTTTTTTTAACTACATTTTTTACCGATGATACTCCTTTTTGACTAATCGCATTTTCTAACCAACCTAATACTTTACTCAAACCTGACGTTATTGTACTTTTCATGTTTAATAAACTCTTATAAATTGATGTCCCCTTAAAATGTTTTGCCGCCCAAGTAATAAACTTATTAAATGCGGAAGATACTTTTGAAATAACAGATCCGAATGATTTTACCAACCCTGATATGTAACTATATGCTTGCGGTGCCTTTTTTGACATAAGAGCAATAAAATCAGATAATTTTCCTGTTCCTTTACTTGCAATAGAACCTAATATTTTTTTAACGTAGGTTGCTCCGGGTCCTGAAAGAATAATACCGGCAATATCAACAAGAATATTAAACCAATTCCATGCGCCTTTTGTTAATCCTTTCATAATATCATACAATCCTAATAAAGACCATGCGGACATGTTAATTAGTTTACCCGCACCGGGTATTACATCTAAAATGGTTTGAATAATAACTCCTTCGGTACCACCCATAAACTCTCTAATACCTTCCACGAAATCGTCAAAACTATTTTTAGCAAGTTTTTTACCAAGATCAACATATGCCGTACCGTCTGTTGTCATAAAACCACCCATACTCCCTTGTTCTTGGACAATAAGTGATAATTGGTTTTCTGTGATTATAATCTTCATAATATATAAATATCAATGTTAGTCAGTTTTAATTCTATCAAAGAAATACCCTCTCATTTTTTGTCTATACTCATTTGTGATGAATCTCACTAGTTGGTTTCTTAACGTAACGTATTCGTCTCCATTTAATGAAGTTTCATTAGCAAGTTGATTAGAAATCTTCATCGCCACGGTACTTTCAAAAGACGGATAATATTTTTTTTCAATCGGACGAGATTTATCCCCGCCTTGTAGGTAATCATAAACCGAATCCATTATAGGATCAATCAAATCTTCAATTATACCAACACGACGAAGTAGTCCAAGATGAGATTCGTTAATAATAATTTTCATATTAATAAATATCAGAAAGAATTACAATCTGGATGCTCTCTCCATAATCATTGTAAGTTTTCTCTCAAGATTACGAATATCATTGATCTGATTTTGATTTAAATTTATTGACTCACCTTGAATGGAGGCAATTTGGTTCTGTACTCTCGTATATTCAAACATAAGTTGATTATACGTTGCTGCTTTTTGTTCGTTGTTCATAATTAATGTATACACAATAAATAGTCAAAGAAAAGAAAACCCCACCTGTTAAAGATGGGGATTAGATTTAATAGTTTATCCTATTATAATTTTCTATCTTGGTACATCTCCAATACATATCCCAACACTCAAAAGATGGCATATCATTAGTTCCTAACATATAATTTATTTGATCGGGACTATGGTAAGGTATAAAGGTAATCATTAGGTGTTTATTGATCTCAGGGATAAACGAATCTATATCATTATAGATCATATTCATAGAAATACTGTCTGTATAGGTTGTGGTTCTATAAACAGGTTGAAAAGTCGCGGGATCATATATTGGTTGAATTATAACATCAAGAATAACTAACTCCATATAAGTGTATCCATACCACTGAGGCCTACTCTCATTTGGATTTCTATTTTTAATAAGAATGTCAAACCTCAAATCAGGATAAGTATCTTCAATAAAATTACCAAGAAGTTTTAGATATTTGTCTCTAATCAAGTAAAATAACTTATTATCTTCCTCTCTCCGCTTATATTGAGAGTAAGAGGTAATGGGTCGGCTAAGCATTTCATTTACGAAATCTTCATTTTGTAGGAATTTCTTAAGTTGATCGTGACTCATAAAAAAAATATAGACAAAAAAAATCCCCCAGTCAAAAGAGAGGGGGATGTTAAAATTTTCTTTTTTTTTATCTTAGTGGTGGAAGGGTATCATATTCATGTTGAGCTTTACCAAAATTAACCGCTCCTTGTAATTGTCTAACCAATCCATTATAGTCATTCATTTTAAACTCCATACCTATTTTACCCTGCACTTCATTTAAATAGTTGATAATTTTTCCCATTGGTAATTTAATAAGAATTTTAACATATACGTTAGCGGGGTCATTTGATGGTGTTACCATTAACACAACAGTAAACCCTCTTCGTTTTAAAGCGTACACTTCAGCATCCCCTTTAGTGTCCACGTATTCAAAACCGGTTTTTTCTGTAAGGAACCTATCAAATAATTTTTTTTCAGTTTGACTAAAGTCAAAAGTATCGTTAGTTTCTAAGTCATCCTCATTTAAAGATTCTGATTCGTTTTCTTCTTTTTCACTTCTAATGTAGTCCAAAAGTCTTTCTTTGTCTCTTCGATCGAGAACACCTATAAAACGATAAAATAAATCCTTACTTATTTTACCATCTTTATATTCATTATATACACTGATATGACCTTCAAGAGGATCTTCCTCTTCCATTCCTTCATTGATTACTCGTTTAACGATACGAGCCAAATCTGATTCTGTAAGTCTAACTATTTTTTCCATGTTAACCAAGAATTGTTATTACGGATTTAATTTTTGATATGATATTCTGAGGGTTAGAAAAATCCATATTGCTTTTATAACTATAATTTTTACTTAGACTATTATAGTTGTTTTTAACCCCCATTTTATTTTCAAATAATTTAGATTGTATCTGATCACTTGTTTGGAAAGTCATGGATCCATCACTACTAACACTAAGACCCCAATTTTTATTTCTACCTGAGTCACTATGTTTTCCCCAATTCAAAGAGGTGATTGGTTTTCCATCACTTTTAAAGTTAATAACTTTAGGGTTATTAAATGTTTTTAATCCTGAAAGAATTTTTAACCAATTTTGATCTCCTGAACCCATCTCCATTTGTTCACTAATAACTCGTTTAACGATACGAGCCAAATCTGATTCTGTAAGTCTAACTATTTTTTCCATTATATAATATTTTATTTATAAATATCTTATCTTTCTTTTAAACTATGTCTAACCTTAATTTCTTCGGCGTTTTCTTTATACTTTTCGTTGAACCATTTTAAAATCATTTCATCGTTGGGAATGAACTCTGTTATTTCTCTATAAAGATCCGTTAATATGTATAAAGTTTTAGGTTTAGTTACCCAATCAACTTTATCGTCATTATAGTTTGAGTCATAAGACCAAGTCATTACTCTTCTTGGTTCAGAAACTCTAAAATAATATTGTCCATCACTTTTATCGTAGTATATCGTATTTGATCCATACATGCGAGCACTATGATTACTCTTGCGTTTTAAATTATTAAGTTGGGGGATCACTGAATCTATGAATTTATCCATTACCGCTTCTTTAATAACCCTTTTAATTACAGATTCGTCAATTACACTTTCACCTTTTCTTTTCTCATCGTGACCGTAGAATGTTACAAACACATTAAATGGTATAATTTCTAAATAATCAAGATAAAACTTCTCATCAAGTTCATTAATGTACCATATATTAGTAGTATAATCATTATCAACCCAAATATGATAATAGTCTTCACCATTTTTTGTTATACCATC
>Ga0164293_10003355_pt1 | contig 13640 bp, 16 predicted proteins | sample GEODES118metaG_FD_111487 | JGI IMG/M metagenome (GOLD analysis project Ga0164293, IMG submission 111487) | Eutrophic lake water microbial communities from Lake Mendota, Wisconsin, USA - GEODES118 metaG | ecosystem: Environmental > Aquatic > Freshwater > Lake | place: USA: Lake Mendota... | reverse complement strand
TAAAAGATGGAAACAAAGACATCTTGGTCATCATCCGATCCACGGTTCCACCTGGTACGCAAGCGAGTTTGGTTCTTGAAGCAAAGAAACACAAGCGTGACGACATCAAGATCGTTTCAATTCCAGAGTTTCTTTCATTAGGTCAAGCTTTAAGTGACATGACCCATCCAAGTCGAGTGGTTGTAGGTTTAGACCACCCTTCCCTGAAAAGCGAGATTTACGACTTGTTTAAGTATCCCAACCACGTTGCCTTCTTATTCACCACCCCTCAATCCGCAGAACTCATCAAATATGCTTCCAATGCTTTTTTAGCAACCAAGGTTTCTTTTATCAACGAAATGTCTCAGATTGCCGAAGTCACGAATGCCAACATTGAAGACGTCGCCAAAGGCATGTCGCTTGATCCACGCATTGGTGAAAGTTTTCTTAAACCAGGCATAGGGTTTGGTGGAAGTTGTTTCCCCAAAGATTTAAAAGCACTTCAATCGATTGCGAATGACCATAACATCAAAGACCACTTGATTGAAGCCACCCTCAACATGAACCAACAACAAATCAAGCGGTTTATGACTCGGGTCTTTGATCGTTTTCAAGGAAACATCAAACAAAAAAAGATTGCAGTTCTTGGATTAAGTTACAAAGGATCCACCAACGACGTCCGCAATTCTCCAGCATTTTCAGTCATTGATATGCTCACCGATCAAGAGGCGATTATTTTTGCGTATGACCGCCAATCGACCTTTGATTTCTTTCAACAACGTGGAGAAAAACCTTGTTTGGCGTATGCTGTCGAGATTGAAGACGCTCTTCAGGATGCGGATGTGGCCATTGTCTTGAACGACGCTCCTGAAATCAAAGCCTTACAACCAAAAGACTTTATTAAACTCATGAAAACACCAATTGTTTTTGATGGACGAAATTTATATCAACCTTCAACGATGAAGGGTGTGGAATATCATTCGATTGGTCGACCAAGTAGCAAAAAGTAATGTTATTTTTTAGCAGGTGCGGTTGCAACCATATCAACGGGTCGCAAGTAACGAGACGATAACCACATCAAGCGCAAACCAACAAACAAGACAAAGGCTGTGCCTGCAAATTCAGGGAATAATGCCCCGGCAACGATGGTTAATAAGGCAGGTGCTAACAGTGCCCATGCGCCAATTTTCATCGTATCGGAAAACTTAAAGTGTTTATTCGGATTGTTTTTGCCTCGAGTCATGATGAAGATGACCAAGGACATTAAGAGGGCCATGATCGCATTCACCACAAACGTTAACCCAGTTTGGGCTAACAACAATTCAGATTTATAATAGGCAAAACTTTGATCAAAGAAGTTTAACCAATTATCAAAGACGACTCGGGTATGTAAGACAAGATCATTTGTGTTATTCGTATTCCCATCAACATCGGTAAGGACAAAATTTCGAAGGTTTGTTCCAGTAGGAATCGCATCATAGGTTCCACGGAAGGCGGTTGTAAACCCTTCACCCATCGCGGTATTTGCAGTTAAGGCGGCAGGGTTATACACATACATGTAGACTTCAGCGTTACCTAATAGTAAGAAGGAACCTATATTATCATCACCCGTAGGAAGTGCTAGCAAGGCGTTGGCAAAAGCTCCTGTGACTTCATCACTATTCTCATTTTGGTAAAACACCCTTAAACGAACTTGATTGTTGACGGTGTATTGAAAGAACGGAAAAGTAGGGTGGGCTGTTAATGTTTGGGTAAACACAGATTCCCACGCAGTGCCTTGATTATCCAATTCAGCGATTGTGACATCTGCTTCGTCTCTATTGGTGACAACCAAATCCACACTTTCTTCTTCTAGCGTTTCGGAGAATAACAACAAAGCATTTTCAATAGAATACGTGTTCCCTGATAAGAAGTTAGATCCTTCACGGTTGTTGATTTGAGTATAAGTGGGGTACGTTGCCAGCAAGATGGAAACCATAAAAATGATTAAGGCAAGATACCAAGGTTGGTTTTTGGCCTCCATGATGGGTGCGTTACTGAATAGCGATTGAAAGATAAGTTTTAATGTTTTCATATGATGCCTCTTTGCGTATCCATTATATATTTAACTTGAAATAAATAACATATACATTTTAAAGATTTAAAACGTTGAATGGTTGTAATCTCATCAAAAAAAACATAAGATAATGTTGCTCTATATGAGCAACAACCTGGGGATGTCATGGTTTCGACAGGGTTGTCATCGTGCATTAGATGCAGCCGAGTGGTGACGTTATCACCAAAAAATAGTAACTGGCAACAGTTTACAACTCGCAGCAGCTTAACTTTTAAGCTCCGATATACTGTGACCCGCTCAGGCGGGACTGCGCGCTACCGTTGGTTTCGCTTCTCACGCAACGGACCAGTGTCATACCAAGAAGCTAAGCGACTACACTGATTCACGTAGTTGACGAAAAATAATGAATCTCGCCTTTGGCTAGTTCGTCGATATCTACGACAAAGGTTAAATCAATATCGTCTAAGCTGTAGACGCTAATGTGGGATCTTCTCTGGACCGGAGTTCGACTCTCCGCATCTCCACCAGTAATCTCCTATTCCGGTATCATCTAACCTCTCACCTTCGCACCGGCGAATAAAGAAGTGAGGGGTTTTTGTTTTCTCTTGTTCCTACAACATAACTTAGCAACCCAACCCCTTAATGAAACCTAAGGTAGCTTATTCCTAGAACTGAGGGAATCGAGGGAATGTGAATCTAAATCACGAAAAGGCATACCACTGAAATTCCATAGGTTTTGCTTGGAATTTCAAACTTTTTTATTTCGAGAAATGCTAATATGATTTTAATAAAAAAATAAAAACAACTAATAGTCATCTTAAGAAACCTTTCTTTTGGAGAGATTTTATATGATTCCGGGGACTACCGAGATTGGGAAAAACATCTAGTTGTAGGCCTTGACGGAGATGATCGTCGAACAAATCCTGAACCTCTTGAAGGGTTTTTCCCGTTGTAAATGATGAACGGTAAAATAGTCAAATTCCGCCTCGAGCAAACGCTTTTACTTTTTCATATCCTTGCTTAATTTAGTTTTTTTCAGAATAGTAAATATACATCGAAACAAATGTCATGAATCCCAAACCAATTAAAATCTGGAAAATTTCTTCAAGACTAACGAAGTTCAAAAATCCTATAAAGTCATTAAGCATTGCTCCCAAAATAAGTGAACTGATCAGTAACATAAAAGAAGCACTTGAAGAACGTTCTAAGATAAATTTTTCACGTTCATCACGTGAAGTCCGACTATCCTTAAGTTGAATGTATAAAAATGAAGCAACCGCCAAAGAACTAGCAATTGTAGTTATTAAGGATAAATTAAATACAATACCAATGATGAGTAGAATCACATAAAGCCCCATTAACACATACGCAACGCCTACATAAGATATACCAATCTTTTTCATATATTCTCCATTTCTATAAATGAAAGATTTCTTCGACAGTTGTCTTAAAATATTTAGCAATTTTGATAGCCAAAGGAAGGGATGCGATGTATTTATTCGTTTCAATCGAATTAATCGTTTGTCGCGATACACCTAATGCCTTTGCTAATTCATCCTGCGTCAATTGCTTACTTTCTCTAACTTCTTTTAATTTCGTTTTCAATTGAACCCTCCTTTAGTCAAGTTAACTTTACACTTATAGTAAAGCATACTTTACACATTGTCAACAATGTCAATTTAATAATCTGATGAAAAATTAAGTTAATCCCAGATCCTGCAAAGTTTATTCATTTGGAATAGGATAAGGTTAACGATCTAGCATCTCCACCAGTCATCTTGAAATTACCCCTATTTCTTGGACTTAAGTTACGAACGTAACCTAAACGAAAGGAAAAGGGGTTTTTATTTTTTGAGACTGAGTAACGAAGAAAAAGTGAAGATGGTGTTGGAACATCTTGAAGAAGGGGTTCCACTTCATGAACTTGCCAACCGCGATGACGATGATGTGTCAAACGTCAAATGCTTATCGGATTGTATTGTATGCATGGAAAGGGTGTGTTCATCCATCACGGAGAAGCAACCATCTACTACACACGAGAGCAAACGTTAAACGCAATTAATCGTGTGAAGAAAAACTTATTTCCTATCGACAACTGGCTCTACAATTAGGATTGATGGATTCCGGTATCTTTCAGACTGTGTCAATCTTTATCGAAAAAAGGGTGAAGTTGGGATTCAAAATTCCCACACGAGAAAAAGTTGGTTTAGACAGTTTGTTTTTTATAGCAGCCTATTCCAGATTTACTTTTTCCAAACCCGTATAAGTTCTTTAATTTCAAGGAGGGTCATAATGCTTATGGTTATTAATAAATTAAGAAATATTGTCATTGTCGCTTGATTTAAAGAAGCATCAAGAAGATTGGCAAAATTCTGTTTATCGCTTTCAGAGAAAAATTCACCGCCAAAGAAGAACAATCCAAAAGTTACTAATAACGCTATGGAAAAAACCGACCTTGAGATTTTATAAACTAAAGTTCTACCTTTACTTATTAGAAGTACTTGATTAATGATGTATTGGCCGACTAACAAAAGGAAAACGAAAAAGTAAGTGTTATAGTTTATTGGCAGCAAGATAGAACTTTCAATGCCAAGTTCATTTGCCAACATTGGAAATCGTAGAACAAGCAGCACAAACAAACTTAGATAGACAGTCGCAAGTGTTGTCGTGATCATTTCAAGAGATGTTTTTTCAAAAGGCCGAATTGTTGAGGGAACTTTTGGAAGATCTTTTATCATCCATTCTTCTGTGTCGTGATATAAATGATGGCCATATCGTTCCCATAGCATAAACCCAATGGTTAAAGAAGCAAATATAACCAAAAGAGAACGAAGAAGATCCTCGAATAAAAAACGCACGATAGATGTAATACCGTATGAAAGGGTAAGCAAAGATGGATTGATAAGAATACTTGAAAAAAAGTCGATTATAGCAGTCACAAAAATTATTTCGGCAACAATTCCCAACCCAATTTTAACGACATCAAGATATAATTCATAATTTTCTTGCTTGATTAAGTTTTTTCCATTGTTACGGTATTTATATGCTAGTTTTCTAGGTGAACCCATTGCTTTTAATGTTTTCTCAACATTTGTAAATGATTCATCTCCCCCGAGAGCACTCTCAAAATATTCTGTCAAATCACGTTGAACGTCTCTTCTTTCCTTCGGTTTGATAAGACGTGTGACAGCGTAAATATAACGCTCAATATACTGATTCATTTTGAATCCTCCATTACTTTTTCTACTTCTAAAACCAAGTTCTGCCACTCACTTTTTAAGTAGCGAAGCGTTTCCTTGCCTTTATCTGAAAGTACATAATATCGCTTTGGGCGACCATCTGTTAAATCCCAATGACTATTCAGTAAACCTTGAACTTCTAACCGTCTCAACAGGGGGTAAAGAGTGCTTGCTTCAACTTTAATTCCTTTGTTCTTTAGTTCGTCAAGTACGAGGTAACCATATTGCTGGGTTGATAAAAATGACAAAACAATCAAGATGAGCGTTCCTCGTCGAAGTTCTACAACTAAGTTGTTAAGTAATACGTTATCCATACTGTTATACAACACACAATATTATATGTCATACAGTATGTCAACACGTTTGTTTTGCACCCTGAACTATGTTGAAAGTTTATAAGGGAATTATGTCTAGGTGGTCATGAAGATAAATCTAATACTTCGATAGAATATTGATTGCCTTAGCTCAATCATATCCTTAATTATGGTTTCACTTTTGGTATCTTGCAGACTGTGTCGCTAATAACACCATTTAGAATCTTCCAAAAAAGAAGATCATCAACATACGAATGACCTTGACAAAAAATGAATTGAATCTTAATATAGTTAAGTAACTTAATTAAGTAAGTTAACTATATTGGAGGTCTTTGTGCATCCCATTACCGAATCTATCTTCGCTCTATATGATCAATTCATCAAACAACTGTATGATTCACAAAAAGAACTTTCGATTAATTTGGTTGGGGTTAATGTTGTTGATGAAGCTTGTTTGGATACAATCTACCATGCTGGTTCATTGACTCCTTCTGAAATCGCACATAAGTTAGGCGTGACCACATCTGCTGTTACTCAAATGCTTCAAAAATATGAAAAGCTAGATTTAATCAAAAAAACCACATCCAAAAAAGATAAACGATCCATTGTTGTGTCGTTGAAACCTCATGTTGCGAAACGTTTTGAAGATACGTACGGCGAATTTGATAAACAAATGTCGGAAACACTAAAGAAGCTCACACTCCAAGAACAAACCGAACTCAATAGACTTTTAATCAAACTCATGAATGAAGGTAAGCGTTAAATGGAAACCAGCATTACGTTTGGCAAGTTCCGTTGGGCATATTATAAAGATCTTCGCCACATTGTTATCAACGCATTTCGTTGGCAATCACTTTCAACATCCAAATGGAATATTCAACTTTTTTCCCATGTGTATTTACTTGGTTGTTTATCACTAAGCAATTTTAGTTGTATCGCTTTACTGGATGAAAAACCAATCGGTGTTATTTTAGGACGTGCAAATTCTAGTTTCCGGCAATTTCTTAAATCCCCGATCCGATTACTTTACGGTTTGATGGTTATCTTAACGCTCGTATTTGTTTATCCAAACAAAAATGATAGGCAGGCTCTAAAGACTGAATCTGTTTTGGAAAGAACTAGTCGTAAACTTCTCCGACTTTATGGTAAACCTTTGGATGGTGAGTTAACCCTTCTTGCCCTAGATTCAAATCACCGTGGAAAAGGAATCGGCCAATCCTTGCTTCAATCTTTCAAAGTGTTTATGAAGTCACAACAATCAAAAGATTTTTATCTATACACTGAGACCAAGATTTCAACCTTTTCTTTTTATGAAAAACAAGGACTCATTGTGATAGGTGAAGAAGAGATCAAAACAAACATAGGCAATCAAACTTTTGAAGACAAAGTGATGTTATTCAAAGGAACAATCGATTAATATGACAATGATATTTTGTATCATCGGTTAAGAAGTGTAATAGGATAAGGTTAACAATCTAGCATCTCCACCATTCATCTCCTATTCCGGTAGTATCTAACCTCTCACCTTCGCACCGGTGAACCTAAGGGTGGGAGGTTTTTGTTTTGGCTCGTTGATGGCACATCAATCTCAAATTGAGATCCATCACCAATCCCACGGTAGTTTATTCCTAAAAAAGGGAAAATTGGGGGAATAAGGGGAATGCGGGTTGTGGCCCTCAAAAAGTATACCCCTGGAATTTCATAGGTTTTCCGTCGAAGTTCATATTTTTTTAACCCTTGTAAATGCTATGATTTTTTTATGGAGTTAACTGCCTATCTAACTGGGATAACGGGAACGGTTGCCCCATTCCTTGCCACCACACTACGAAGATATGGTTATCGAATCGTCGGTAAACATTATCGGATCGAAAAGGATGAGGATATTTCTACATCCATCGATGATTTAACCTCAAATAAACCTACCATCGTTGTTCATCTTGCGCTAGGACCGATTGCGTGGGCGAAAGCGCTCGCGTTATGGGCGCATCATCATCAAAAGACATTTGTCTACATTTCAACCGCTTCCGTTTATGATGACCAAGGCAATGGGCCCTATACCATTCATGCTCCTGTTGTTGCCAAACAAGGTTATGGTCTTTATAAATTTCAATGTGAGCAAGCAGTCAAGGAAGTTAATGCAAACGCCTATATTGTAAGGATTGGTTGGCAAATTGACCCCCTCCGCTCGGCAACATCAAACAATATGTTTCGCTTTTTCTTCGAACAAATTCATCGTCAAGGAAAAATTGGCGTAAGTAGTGAGTTTTTCCCCTCTGCTTCTTTTTTACCCGACACAACCGAAGCCATGTACCGAATGATTCAATCCTACAGTCCCGGGCTTTACTTCATCAACGGTAATCGACATCTTTCTTTGTACGACATCGCCGTAAGATTAAATGAAAAATATCAACAATCTTGGGTTGTTGAAAGGTTAGATAATTTCAAACGCAACGACATATTGATTGATCCGCGATTACCTGTTCCTTTTTTGTAACCAAAATAGCATAGTTATCCAAACAGTATTTAAGGTTATAATTGCGTTATAGATTTGCCATAATCATCCAAGAAAACATTAAACAATGAACAATCATATTCAACAAAAAAAGACATTAAAACTTCTTTTAAAGGCAGAGAAAACGAATCGTGGAAATCCCAATCATTCCTATCAAATTGCCTGCATCTATGATCAGTTAGGTCAAGAGCGAGAAGCAATACCTTTTTACCAAAAAGCCATTCACCATGGTTTGAAAGGAGATGAGCTCAAAAGTGCCTATTTGGGCATGGGTAGCTCGTATCGATGCATTGGCCGGTATGCCGCCGCAAACCAAACCTTTCGCAAAGGGATAAATAGATTTCCCGAAGACAATGCCATGAAGGTTTTTTATGCCATGAATCTCTTTAACTTAAAGAAATATCAAAAGGCGATAGAAATACTCCTCAAACTAATTATGCTTACGAGTCATGATCAACACATTCAGAAATATCAAAAGGCGATTGAGTTTTATTCGAACAAACTATCAAAAAAGTTTTAATTGTTCTAATCAAATAGACATACCTCCACCTTCACCACTCCCTTCCGGAATAGGAAGAAGTTAGGTGACCAGCATCTCCACCATTCATCTCCTATTCCGGTAGTATCTAACCTCTCACCTTCGCACCGGCGAACATCATGATGAGAGGTTTTTGTTTTAGTTCGTTGAGGGTGCATCATTTTGAAATACAGATTTATCATCAAGCTCAAACGGGGTTATATCTAAAAAAGAAGGAAGTGAAGAATTAATTTTAATGATTGGCTAACTTAAATAAAAATAAAATTGAAATTCCATGGTTTTTCAATCAAATACCTATGAAATTAAAACCTTAAATTGTGCTAAGATTTTTTTGTGAAAAGTAATCAAGAGGTTTTTACAATCCTTGCAGAAGGTAATCCAAACAGTTTGGGTCGTCTGTTAGAAGTCCTTGAATGTATAAAAGCGAAAGAGTTTACCATTGAAGGTCTTCTCGATTTATATGAGAAAGAAGACCGGTATGTTTCGATGCGAGTCTCCAATATACTTAAACGACTATGGCGAGAAGATTCCCAAACAATCCTCCCTCATATTGATCGCATGATTGACCAAGCCAAATCAATTAAGAACCCAACATTTAGATGGACACTTGCTCAAATGTATGATGAATTGTTTCTTGAGTTAACAGCCAAACAAAAAGATCAATTAATAAATGAAATTCAAAAGAATTTAGAATTAGGGGATGATTGGATTATGCTCTCTCAATCCATGAAGGCCCTGCAAAAAGCGATTAAACAAAAAGCCTTTCTAAACATTTCAATCCAAACCTTATCTCGACTTAAAGATCATCAAAGTAAAGTCGTGAAGTCCCAGGCGATAAAGTTAATCTCTTTATTAAAAAGCACATAAAAACTTGAGGGGGTTGTTTATACAATTAAACAACTTATGGTGTTCGGTTTTGAATCAAGTTGTCATTATAAATACATTACTCATTATATAAATAAATCAATATTGACTTAAGACGTATTGAGATCGTTCACCTATTTATTTTTTTTCAAAGCGGAATAGGAAGGAGTTAGGGGAAAAGCATCTCCACCATTCATCTCCTATTCCTGTAGTATCTAACCTCTCACCTTCGCACCGGCGAACATCATGGTGGGAGGTTTTTGTTTTCTCTTGCTGCTACAACATAACTTGCCAACCCAACCCCTTGATGAAACCTAAGATTTTGATGAATGATCTCAGTTCTCCATATGGTGATTAAATTCTGATTGATTAAGTGGGTTAATCTGTAATGACCATATCAGGCATAAGGAGTTTCACCAGTTGTAGTATGTCATTCTCAGTAATCTTATTCTTTGATTTATCACTAAGCCACGCCATTAACAATCCAACCATGCCAGACAAGATAAATTCAATCGTAAATTCTGATAAGTGTTTCATGGTAGCTTGTTTAAATTGAATTTTTTTAAGAAACATTTCTTTAATGGATAATTTCAAGGATTTGGAAAAACTCGGATCACCTTTCTCTCCTAAAAGAACTAAATAATATTCTTCTTTAGATTTAAAAAATTCTATAAATTCATGGATTGGCATACCAATTTTCTTATCAATCAACTCAAGAGGTGGTAACGTGTCAAACGTGGGAATTAATGATAATTTTATCATCAGCAATACATCTTTCGGATCTTCAAAATATTCGTAAAAAGTACTTCGGTTATAACCTGCCTTTTTGATAATTTCTTTGACAGTGACACCTTGAATGCCTTCACGTTTATAGATTTCCCAAAACGCATCAGTGATATTTTTCTTGGTTTGAGTACGGGTTTGGCTCATGGTTGATGTCGCTACAGTTTTTCCAACATTCTTCATATCTTTGTGGGTTGAGTTTACCTTTCCTATGAGCATAAAATAAAACAACACGTTGTTGGATTAAACTTTAATGGGTTTACATCTTTGTGTCAATAGAAAGGGCGATTAAATAGATGATTGCGATCTTAAATGCAACCAAGGATTACGGTTTAAAAAGAGGTATCTTTGATTTAAACCTCGATATCAAAGAGGGAGTGGTATTTGGATTACTCGGTCCCAATGGCGCTGGAAAATCTACAACCATCAGACATTTACTGGGTTTTTCAAAACTTGATCAAGGCCAGATAAAAGTTCAAGGCATTGATGCTTGGCATGGTCATACAAGTATTCATCAATCCTTGGGTTACTTACCTGCTGAAATTGCCTTCCCTTCAAACCAAACAGGGTTAGAATTTATACGCTACATGGCTGATTTAAGAGGGATCAAGGATTTAACAAAAGCCCAACGATTACTTGAATACTTTGAAATCAATCCAAAAGCTTCGATTAAAAGGATGTCAAAAGGGATGAAGCAAAAAGTTGCTATTGTGGTTGCGTTTATGCACAATCCTAAGCTCATCATCCTTGATGAACCTACCACAGGACTTGACCCACTCATGCAAGAAAAGTTTATCCAATTAATCAATGAAGAAAAGAAACTAGGAAAAACCATCCTCTTAAGTTCGCACATGTTTACGGAAATTGAACGAACCTGCGACACGGTTGCCATCATCAAAAAAGGAAAGCTAGTGACACAAATTGACATGCACCGCATTCACCAACATACCGAAAAGGTTTACGAATTGGGATTTGAACTCCCCCAGCACCTCGAAACCTTTTTAAATCAAAATCGGTTTCCCAGTGATGTGGTGAGTAACCAACTTATCGTAAAAATCGAGGTTAAAGATCATCAAATCAATGATTTGATACAACAGCTTGCGAAGACCAAACTAAAGTATTTCAAAGAACAACCCTATACATTGGAGAAACACTTTTTGAAATTTTATGGAAAGGAAGACTAGTTATGTTCTCATGGACAATATTCATTAAAACCCTTCAATCTAATCTTTTTCTTTGGATGGTTGTAACGTTTGCTACGACCTTATTTTTTAACGCAACGATTTTTGCGGTGGATAATTTAACCTCATCTGGGCTTACTCCACCTGGAGATTTAACTGATTCTTTGTCTTTATTGGATCAAACTTTCTTTTCGATGATCGGCATACTTTTACCGTTGATTTATATTGTGGTTGTCAGTAACCGTTTAATTGCGAAAGAAGTCGATCAAGGTTCACTTGCTTTCGTTTTGACCACGCAAGTCAGTCGAGAAACATTAATTTTTACCCGTGGTTTATTTCTCTATTTATCCATTTCAGCGATGATGTTGATATTAAGTTTAACTGGATCAGCAACCTTCCAAACCCTTTCCATGGATGTTGATTTAGAAGTTTATGGTCAAATTATGTTCGGGTTGTATGCGTTAGAACTTTCATTTGCAGGAATCAACTTCCTGACATCATCAGTATTTAATAAGACCTCTTTATCAATAGGTTTTGGCGCTGGCATAAGTTTAGGAATGTTTTTGTTAAGCACACTTTCTAGTCTTACTTCCGATTTGGAACCGTTAAGGCAATTGACACTGAATCAATTTTTCCAAGTTGAAACAATCATAAGAGGTGAGGCTAATTCCTTGTTAAACTTCTCGATTTTGTTGAGTGTTTTTGTATGCCTATCTTTATTTGGCTTTCAAATTTTTCGTAAGAAAAATCTTCCACTTTAGAGTCCTTTTTTGATTCACTTCATTTATATTCAATGGACAAAAGGGGTTTAAAATTTAATGACTAAAGTTATTAGGTCAGTCCTTATCCTATTTTATTGTTATCGGATAAGGTTAATGGTCTAGCATCTCCACCAGTATTCTTGAAAATCAACCTTTTTCTAAGACCTTAGTTACTAACAACCGTCAAGGAAAGAAAGAAGGGTATTTTTAAATTTTGTGAGACTAACGATCACAATTCTGACAAAGCAAAGTATATTTCGCTTATAATTAATTGTACAAACATAAATTTAATGAAAAGGAGGAGCACCATATATGCCAAACAACTTAAGAGTCAAATTAAATAAAGGGACAAGCAAAGGAAAAAAGAAATCTGCCAGCAAGACGAAATAAGGCCTTTCAAATAAGGTACCTCAGATTTATCTAACCTCTCATGTTCGCACCTGCGAATAAAACATGAGGGGTTTTTTATTGGGCTTGAAAAATAATGTTAAGGACTAACTTCTTTAACTTCAAAAGCAGCAAGGATTAGTTTCTTCATTAATGGCGTGTTTTCAAGTTGAGCAGCCATGATATCGATATGGCGATGTGTTTTTCCTTTTCCTTCAAGGAAAGGAAATACTTTTGATAAATGAACCCCTTGAGAAAAACCCAGATTCGCTTTTTGATCATAACAAATAATATAGACACGTTCATGCTCCATCCCTTGTTGAAGAAAATACGATGTAGATCGAAAACCTTTTCTGTCAACAGACTGAATGGAAGGAAGCCACTGTTTAATCCATTGATTCACTTCATCAATGCGTTGATTGACCAATTGATTCTTAGTATATTGCATGATTTCACTTTAACAAAATTTAGGAGAAAACAACCAATTAGATAACCCCGTGGTTCAAACACTTACAACCAATCAATTACCTTAGGAAAGTAATTTTTAATATAAATTTTGCTACAAAAAGAATGGATTAAAAACAAGAACTTAAGCCTGATAAAAAGCCATTTGCTATCAAACTTTATCGCGAAAGGGTTGCACTCCCCATCCCAATGGTTAAGGTTAACCTTAGGGCTATCACGATGATATTAAATACTACAATAAAAGAAGTAAGGTTTTATCAAACCGATTTCAAGATTAGATATTTAAGTTAAACAAACTACGCTGTTTCTCCGAAAACTCTTGAGGCATTTTTAAAAGAGATCGTGAAAGATTGATTGTTGACAGAAACCTGCATGAATTCATTAAAGGTGTCCACATTTAAGATATGGACAACGGTCCCAAGTTCGATTTGGATAGACGTTAAAAAAGAAAGCAGTTCCGGATCATCTTCCACACGCCTAACGGTAAAACGACTCTTCACACTGACGTGATTCAAAGCTGTAAAGGAATCCACCTTATCCGCTTTATCTAGCGAAGGAATT
>Ga0164293_10003353_pt1 | contig 13643 bp, 13 predicted proteins | sample GEODES118metaG_FD_111487 | JGI IMG/M metagenome (GOLD analysis project Ga0164293, IMG submission 111487) | Eutrophic lake water microbial communities from Lake Mendota, Wisconsin, USA - GEODES118 metaG | ecosystem: Environmental > Aquatic > Freshwater > Lake | place: USA: Lake Mendota... | reverse complement strand
CCGGACCGCACACCGCTATGCAGCCAGGCATGATTACTTCGAACGAGCCGGGGCTTTATCGTCCGGGTCGCTGGGGGATTCGGATTGAAAATCTGGTGTGCAATGTGTCAGCCGGCACCTCCGAGTTTGGTGAGTTTTTGGAGTTTGAAACCCTGACCTTGTGTCCAATTGACACCCGTTGCGTGCAGCGAGACCAGCTCAGACAAGACGAGGTGGACTGGATCAACGCCTACCACGCCGAGGTTCGCAGACGGTTGGCGCCTAAGGTGAGCGGTCCTGCTTTGGCTTGGTTGATGCACCGCACCGAGGCTTTACGTTAAAAACGGCCTCTACGCGGCAAAAGTCGAGAATGTTGTGGATAAATCCATACGGGTTTTCCGCAAAAGTTAGACAGGCGGCTATAATCCAAATTTCCCGCATACGCCTCATCATGGGGCGTCAAACACATGACCAAATTTGTCTTTGTTACCGGTGGTGTGGTGTCCTCGCTAGGCAAGGGCATCGCCGCCGCGTCTCTGGCCGCCATCCTCGAATCCCGTGGCCTGCAGGTGACGCTGCTCAAACTCGATCCCTATATCAACGTCGATCCCGGCACCATGAGTCCGTTTCAACATGGTGAAGTCTTTGTGACCGAAGACGGCGCAGAGACGGACCTGGACCTCGGGCATTACGAGCGTTTCATCTCCTCGAAAATGCGCAAGGTCAATAATTTCACCACAGGCCAGATCTACGAGTCGGTATTGCGTAAAGAGCGACGTGGTGATTATCTGGGTAAAACTGTACAGGTGATCCCGCACATCACGAATGAAATTCAGGATTTCATCGCACGCGGTGCGGAACAATCTTGGGACGGTGCGACGGATGCGGCGATTGTCGAAATTGGAGGTACTGTCGGAGATATTGAGTCTCTCCCATTTCTTGAGGCGGCTCGTCAAATGAGTCCTCGTCTTGGTCGCAACAATGCCGCCTTCATTCACCTGACACTAGTGCCTTTCATCGCTTCGGCGGGCGAACTCAAAACCAAGCCGACTCAACACTCCGTTCAAAAACTGCGCGAAATTGGGATCATCCCCCACGCTTTGCTGTGTCGCGCGGATCGTCCTATCCCCGACGAAGAACGCGCCAAGATTTCTTTGTTTTCCAATGTGCCTCTCGATGCGGTGATTTCGGTGTGGGATGCGGATTCGATCTACAAAATCCCGTCGATGCTGCATAAGCAAGGTCTGGACAACTTGATTTGCGAGGTGTTGAACCTCAATCCGCCCGCAGCGGATTTGTCCATGTGGGACAACCTGGTTTATCGGCTCGAGCATCCCGAGCGCGAGGTGCGTATCGCGATGGTTGGCAAGTACGTCGATTTGACCGAGTCCTACAAGTCCCTGACCGAGGCCTTGATCCACGCCGGTATTCATACCAAGTCACGCGTCAAGGTCGAGTATCTCGACTCCGAAAATATTGAACAAAGTGGTGTCGAAGTGCTCGAGCCCTTTGATGCCATTTTGGTGCCAGGCGGCTTTGGTAAACGGGGTACCGAAGGCAAAATCGCTGCAATCCGTTATGCCCGCGAGCATCAAGTGCCCTATTTGGGGATCTGCCTAGGGATGCAGCTCGCCGTGATCGAGTTCGCCCGCGATGTGGCGGGCTTGGATCAAGCCAACAGTACGGAGTTTGATCCTGCTTCGCCCCACCCTGTAGTGGCGTTGATCACTGAGTGGATGGATCGCGAAGGTGTGACGGAAAAGCGCGACGCACAATCTGACCTTGGTGGAACGATGCGTAAAGGTTCGCAAAAGTGTCCTGTCAAGACGGATACGCTCGCCCATCAAATTTATGGCCCCGAGGTCAATGAGCGACATCGCCATCGCTACGAGGTCAATAACGTCTACGTGCCGAGACTGGAAAAAGCCGGGCTCGTGATCAGCGCCCGGACGCCCACTGAAAATCTTCCAGAAATCATGGAGCTACCTAACCATCCTTGGTTTGTCGGCGTGCAATTCCACCCGGAATTCACTTCTACGCCCAGAGAAGGACACCCCTTATTCACCAGTTACATTAACGCGGCTCTGGCACATCAGACCAAGCGTCGGGGGACCTGATGAAGTTGTGTGGATTCGATGTCGGCCTAGAGCACCCTTTTTTCTTGATTGCCGGTCCGTGCGTGATTGAGTCACGCCAGATGGCATTCGATACGGCGGGTCAACTCAAGGAAATCGCCTCTTCTTTGGGTATCCCCTTCATCTACAAAAGTTCTTTCGATAAAGCCAATCGGAGCTCTGGGACTTCTTATCGCGGTCCTGGCATGGAAGAGGGTTTGCAGATTTTGGCCGATGTTCGTGCCGAGCTGCGGGTTCCTGTACTGACCGATGTCCATGACAAGGAACAAGTCAAGGCGGTCGCGGCCGTCGTCGACGTGTTGCAAACGCCTGCATTCTTGTGTCGTCAGACTGATTTTATTGAGGCCTGTGCGGCGAGTGGCAAGCCGGTCAATATTAAAAAAGGCCAGTTTCTTGCGCCTCACGATATGCTGCAGGTCGTCAATAAGGCGCGTCATGCCGCTCGGCAAGCCGGTGTCGCCGAGGACATTATGGTGTGCGAGCGTGGTGTTACGTTTGGCTACAACAATCTTGTCTCCGATATGCGTTCGCTGGCCATCATGCGCGAAACAGCCTGTCCCGTGGTCTTTGATGCGACCCACTCGGTCCAATTGCCAGGCGGCCAAGGCACTTCTTCGGGGGGGCAGCGTGAGTTTGTCCCGGTGCTTGCCCGTGCCGCAGTCGCGGCTGGCATTGCAGGGCTTTTCATGGAAACCCATCCTGATCCTTCTAAAGCGCTGTCCGATGGTCCGAACGCCGTTCCACTCGGCCAAATGAAGAATCTCTTGACGACCCTGGTCGAACTTGATCGTATCGTTAAAAAACATGGTTTTCTAGAATCGCATTTTGTTTAACGGAATTTTTATTTTTCAGGAAAGACAGAAATGAGTGCAATCGTAGACATCATTGGTCGTGAAATTCTCGACTCGCGTGGTAATCCGACCGTCGAGTGCGACGTGTTGCTCGAATCAGGTGCGATGGGCCGTGCGGCAGTGCCGTCTGGCGCATCGACGGGTAGTCGTGAAGCGATTGAGTTGCGTGACGGCGACAAGTCTCGCTACCTCGGCAAGGGTGTCTTGCGCGCTGTGGAAAATATAAATACCGAGATTTCCGAAGCCTTGATGGGTCTAGATGCGCAAGAGCAAACATTCTTGGATCGCACATTGATCGAGCTCGACGGCACGGAGGGTAAGTCACGCCTTGGCGCCAATGCCATCTTGGCAGCCAGCATGGCCGTTGCCCGCGCAGCCGCGGATGAGTCAGGCTTGTCTCTTTATCGCTACTTTGGTGGCAGTGGTCCGATGAGCATGCCCGTGCCCATGATGAACGTGATCAACGGTGGCGCGCATGCGAATAACACCCTTGATATGCAAGAGCTGATGATCTTGCCGATCGGTGCGACGAGCTTTCGTGAAGCCTTGCGCATGGGGGCGGAAACCTTTCACGCTCTCAAGAAAATCATCAATGACCAGGGGATGTCCACCGCGGTGGGTGACGAGGGTGGTTTTGCACCAAACGTCGCCAACCACGAAGCCGCGATCCAGCTGATTTTGCGCGCGATCGAAAACGCAGGCTACGAACCCGGTACCCAGATCGCCTTGGGACTTGATTGTGCGGCCTCTGAGTTTTATCGTGATGGCAAATACACCTTGCACGGCGAGGGTGGCGTGTCCCTGTCCTCCGAGGCCTTGACCGATCTGTTGTCGACGTGGTGTGACAAATATCCGATCATCTCGATCGAAGACGGTATGGCCGAAAATGACTGGGCTGGCTGGAAATATTTGACTGAAAGACTCGGTCGCAAGGTCCAGTTGGTGGGTGATGATTTATTTGTCACCAACACCAAGATTCTTAAACAAGGCATCGACCAAGGGATCGCCAATTCGATTTTGATCAAAATTAATCAGATCGGCACCTTGACGGAAACGTTCGCTGCGATTGAAATGGCGAAACGCTTTGGTTATACCGCTGTGGTGTCTCATCGCTCCGGTGAAACCGAGGACTCGACGATTGCGGATATCGCGGTGGCGACCAACGCCATGCAAATCAAAACCGGCTCATTGTCGCGTTCTGATCGCATGGCCAAGTACAACCAGTTATTGCGTATCGAAGAAGAACTCGCGGAAGTGGCGACCTATCCAGGTCGTGATGCGTTTTATAACCTGCGCTAAATCTCGACTTGCTGGAGCGACCTTCAGTCGTTCCAGTTAAACAAGGTGCTATGCGTCTTTTACTGATTGTGATGATTGCGCTAGTCGGTCTGATCCAGTATCCCTTGTGGATGGGTCGGGGAGGCTGGTTTTCTGTTTGGGATATGCAAACGCAAGTCGCTGATCAGCGTAAGATTAACGAAGGTCTCAGCGCGCGAAACCTTGCCCTGGCAGCCGAAGTCGAAGACCTGCGCTCGGGAACCGAAGCCTCTGAGGAACGTGCCCGCAGTGAGCTTGGCATGATGCGCCAGGGAGAGGTTTTTGTACAGATATTGCCGTCTGGCGCAAAGCCTCCAGAACTCAAACCTAGCTCCAAGCCTGCCGTAGGCGCCAAGCCAGTCGCTCGTTGAGCCGATTTACCAATCTATCTATCTATTTATCTATCTCCCTCTCAGACTATGCTGTCGCAAGACTCGGTAGTCTACGACGATCGGGATCAAACCGTGTTTATCCTGACGTAACTCTTGTAACAAAATCCTTAGCCATTCCTGCATGGGTCGATGCAGATAAATCAAGCGTAGATGAATGGTATCGGCGTCCGATGCGACTTGGAACGCCCGCCAGAGCGGCAACTTAAAACGTGATTCAAAATCCCGCCGCGCAGCCTCTTGCCGCATGTGGGCATTATTGAAACGACCTGGCGGGATAAATAATCTGGACAAAGAGCGTTTCAGCACGGGTTGCCATGTTTGTGGTTCGGCGTGATGAACTGCCGCCACGCGAGCTGCTTCTTGTAGGGAAAGAGTGAGTAAGTGGCGCAGTTGATAGCCACGCGCGAGTTCGAGGCAAAGGCTCCCCACGAGCAGAATGGGTAACAAGGCGAGTACACATTCAGCCAGCGCGGCACCTCGTTGTGTTTGAACTCTATCGTTGGAAACGAGGGAAAAAGAGGGGGTTGGATTCATCGTGTGTCAGCAAACTGAGGGCTGTTGAGAGAAAGGGTGCGCAAAGTGTGGTGTCCAAGTTACGCGTTGTCGATACGGATGAGCGCGTATGGATATCGACAGGTTAAAATCTGTTCACTTTCACAAGGATTGGACATGACCTCGTCAGCAGCTGCATTTCCCTATTTCCCAGGCGTACGTTTACTTCACTCCCCCGGACCCTCCAATGTGCCCAAAGCGGTGCTGGATGCGATGACCAGGCAGCCGATGGACATGGGTGATCCCCGAGTCGATGCTTGCGTTGATGCTTGTGAAGCAGGCTTGAAAAATTTATTGAAAACGCAGGCAGCCGATGTCTTTTTTTATGCGGCAAACGGTCACGGCGCTTGGGAGGCGATGATCGTCAATCTGCTGGCACCTGGACAAAAAGTGTTGATTCCTGGCACGGGACATTTTTCTGAGTCTTGGGCCATCATGGCCGAGGCGATGGGCGCGATCGTGATTCGCACCCCTTATCACGAGGGTTATCCCATCGATATGGAGGCGGTCGCGCAGATTTTGCGCGCTGACAAGCAGCATGAGATCGTTGCTGTTTTTGCGGTGCATACCGATACCGCGAGTAGCACGACGAGTGATATCCCGGCACTTCGCAATGCAATCAACGCAACCGGACACCCTGCTTTGTTCGTCGTCGATGTTGTGGCCTCGTTGGGTGCGATTCCCTTCGAGATGGATCAATGGGGAATCAACGCAGTGATTGGCGCTTCTCAAAAGGGCTTGATGGTTCCTCCTGGCGTAGGCTTTTGTGTCGCAGATGCGCGGGCCATGAAGGTCTGCGAAAATAATCCTGCCCCGAGATTTTATTGGGATTGGTTGCGCCGCCGCAAAGGACCTTCTTATAGCCGTTTTTGTGGCACAGCTCCTCAAAACTTATTATTTGGCATGGAAGCCGCTTTTGAACTTCTTGAGCGCGAAGGTGTTGAGCGCGTCTATGCGCGCCATCGCGCACTCGCAGGGGCCGTTCGTGCAGCCGTGCAGTCCTGGTCCGAGGCTGGTCATTTAGATTTTCTTTGTCAAGTGCCCGAGGCCCGCTCCGATTCGGTGACGGCGATTTTGGTTAAGCCAGGCATCGACCCCGAGCTGATCCGTAAAACAGCCCGAGAAAAATTCCAAGTGATGATTGCAGGGGGGCTCGGACCGTTTGCAGGAAGGGTGTTTCGAATTGGTCATTTAGGCGATCTCAATGCCGCCATGATCTTCGGTTGTTTAGCGGGCGTTGAAGCCGCGATGCAGTCCCTAGGGATCAATGTCGGCAATCAAGGTGTGCGAAGCGCTGTGGAATATCTCGCCAAGGTCGAAGGTTAATCGTGCGTTTAGCGCGCGCACTGCTCTGGTTGTTATTGACAGTTCTGAGCATTGGTGCGCACGCCAATAAGGAGCTTGACCTCATCATTGAGCGTGGATTGTATGTCGAACCTGCGCCTGGTCAGCTTACGATCGAACAAGCACTGACCCAGCAGTACAAGCCTTTTGTGACTGTCCTCAATCGTGAATTCTCTCCGACGGTGCGTTGGCTGAGACTTCTCGTCGCTGCACCTCAACAAGGGTCAGAGCAGATTATTTTGCGTGTCGGCCCACACTACATCGGCGACATTCAGCTTTTTGAGCATCAACAAGGCACCTGGACTTCTCGCTCCGCGGGAGATCGTTTCCCCATCAACCAAAACGCTTGTGCAGATAATACGTATTGCTTTCCTGTCACGATCCATGCGGGCGTTGATAATTATTTTTATCTGCGTATCGACACCATTAATGGCTTCTTGCTGACAACACGGGCGATGACGCCTGAGGCCCTGTCCTCACTCATGGTCGATCAGCAGCGAGTCTTTGGTATAGAGTTTGGTGTTGTATTAGTGATTTGCTTGTGGACGTTGTTTGTCTATATACGTACACGTCACAGATTGGTCGCTATTTTTTTCATTTCGCAGATCGTCGCGCTGCTCTTCAGCCTTTCTTCGTCAGGCTTGCTTGCAGAGCTATTTTTTGATGATCATGTATGGATGGATAATCTGAGTTTCAATACTTTATACGTATTGAGAGTGATGGCTTCGATGCTCGTAGCCCAAGAGTTTTTGAGGCATTATGGGGCGCCTAAGTGGTATGGCTATTACACCAAAGGCGCATTAGGGATCTTATTGTTGGAGCTTTTCGCCCTCAAGCTCGGTCCAGTGACGCTTGCTGCGCTGAATTTTAATTTTTTGCTCGTGACGATAATGCCGCTGCTGCTGCTGCTGGCGCTGCCCTGGTGTCATCAGATGCCTCCCTCACACAAGCGACTGATCGCTTTAGGCGGACTCATCCTAGGTGGTATGTTGTGGGTTGACATTTTGCCCGTGTTAGGCTGGATCAGACCGGATGTTGTTACCGTACCTGGTAATTGGGGTGGGGTCATTGTGGCGATTGCCTTGTCTGTGATGGTCAATAGCGACATCACGCATCGACGTATCATTTATGATCGAGAAGTGCAGGAGTTGCAGTTCTTGCGGGCAAGAAACTTGGTGGAGTCAGAGCAAATCAAAGATCGCAGTATGCTGATTGATATGCTCACGCATGAACTCAAAAATCCGCTTGCGACCATGCGGATGGCTGCAGGCTCACTCAGACGTAGCCTTGGCATGTTGACGACTGAACAATCAACGGATTCGACAGATCGAATCGATAGCATGATCCAGGCTATCAATAATATGAACACGGTCATTGAGCGTTGTGTGCAAGTCGATCAGCTTGATCAAAAAGGATTTTCTCCCAAATTTGAAGACATTGATATCTGTCAGGTTGTTCAAGTCGTGTTGGCCAGTCAGCCAGAGGCGCAGCGCCTTGAGTTTCGTCCTCCGTCTTTGTCTTTGATTTTTCGCACGGACCCTAATCTTTTTGCGATTATATTGACTAACTTGCTCGATAATGCAGTGAAGTATTCGGAACCTGAGAGTCGAATCGTGCTTGAGATCGAGCAGATTGAGGAGCTGGGTGTATATCCTGCTAGGCTGATGATGCGCGTATCTAATACCGTGAGCCAAGATGGTGTCCCAGATGCGGTCAGTCTGTTCAGTCGCTACTATCGGGGCCCTTATGCCCTTGAAAAATCAGGAACTGGGTTGGGTCTGTATTTGGTGAAGTCTTTATGCAAAATTTTAGGTGGTTCGATTCAATTCGAACATGAGGATGGTCAAGTGCACTTTACAGTTGAGCTCAAGCAATGAGTCTGAATGATGACATCGTAAGTCTTTTTACGCTTGCGCCGATGCGTGTCGCACTTGTTGAGGACGATCCGCTGCTGCGTAAGGAGATCCACTATCACCTTAAACAGCAAGGTTTTCTAGTGTTCGCCGTCAATAGTGGACGCTCTTTGGATGACTTGCTGATCACCGAACCGATCGATGCCCTAGTGCTTGATCTGACCTTGCCTGGCGAGGACGGGATTTCAATTGCTCGTCGAATGCGAAGCAGTATTCCGAGTATGGGTATTATTATGCTTACGGCGCGTGCAGCGGTTCAGGATCGCCTCAAAGGTTACGAAGCAGGGACGGATATCTATTTGAGTAAGCCTGTCGCGCCCGAAGAGTTGACGGCCGCCTTGATGAGTATGTATCGACGCTCGCGATTGATTAACAAGACTGCCGTCAGTTGGATCATTAGTTTGCAGGATCGCTCTATAGCGAGTCCGCATTCTGAAGAAAAAATTTTTCTCACCAATAGCGAAAAAGCATTATTAGTGGGCTTGGCTCAGGCGTCCCATCATGTGCTTGAGACTGAGGTGATATGTGAGTTATTAAGTCAACGTCCCGATGCCGATGACATTGGAAAACGAGCGCTTGAGAGTCTTGTGAGTCGACTGCGCAAGAAACTGTCCTCTCTCAGCCCTGAGGGAGCGGAGCCGACACTTAAGGCAGTCTGGGGCGTAGGCTATCAGCTTTGCATTCCCATCGAAATTCGGCCTTAGCAGCTTAGTGGATCGATTTTCCCGAGCCAGGGACTAAAGGTTGGAAGAGCAAAGCCGAGTCCACACCATCAAAAAGATAAGGCTGACCACAGAACTCGCAAGCGACCTCGATTTTTCCTTGCGTCTCCAAGATGTCTTGCACTTCGTTTCGACCAAGCATTTTCAACATGTCGGCTACGCGTTCACGCGTACAGGAGCACTGCCAGACGATTGGCTTGGCGTCGAAAGCGAGCAGCATCTCTTCCCAAAACAGTCTGTGTAAGAGATCTTCCTGAGTAGCTGAAAGCATTTCTTTTGTAGTGAGAGTTTCCGCCAGTCGCTGAGTGCGATGCCATGTTTCTTGGGCACTCGACACCTCGGCTTGCTGATTGCCGCCCTGTAGCGGTAGACGCTGGAGTAAAAGGCCAGTGCAATGGTCGGTATCTGCTGCCAGCCAGATCCGGGTGTCTAACTGTTCGGACCGAAACATGTATTGTTCGAGTGCCTCGGCGATAGAGTCACCTTCGAGGGGGACGATCCCTTGATAGGCTTGACGACCGAGTGTGTTTTTAGGCGGGTCGAGCACGACGATAAATTTGGCAGTGCCACCTGGATTGAGCAGAGTTTGCAGGTCACGCTGTATGGGTAAGGGGCGGTCACGCAGCTTGACTGTGGCGCGAATGCTCATGTCTGCCCTACACTCAACAACCATCAAGGCAATGGCGCCATCGCCTTGGAGCTGAAGCAGTAGTGAGCCATCGAATTTGAGTGTTGCGGCAAGCAACGTTGAGGCGGCTACCAGTTCGCCTAGTAGTGCCGCGACAGCGGGTGGGTAGCTGTGGTGCGCCTGTGCCGCTTGCCATGCATGATGCATATGGACAGACTCGATACGAACGCTTCGGTCTTCGGAGAGGAATTTTTTAAGTTGATCTGACATACGGGCCGATGAAAAGTCTCAGCCTAGACGCTTGAGTTGTTGGCGATACATTTGACCACGCGCGGCATAGTGTTCAATATTGTGACGGATTTGTGCGATTTCTTCGTCGCCCAAGGTGCGAACAATTTTGCCAACGCCGATCACAAGACTGCCATCCGGAATTTCTCGGCCTTCGGGCACAATGGCGCCAGCGCCGATTAGACAGTTGCGACCAATGCGCGCATGATTGAGCACGATCGCTTGCATGCCGACCAGCGATCCCGTGCCGATTGAGCAGCCATGCAGCATCGCTTGATGTCCAACGGTGACGTACTCGGCGATCGTCAGAGGCGCATCCTCGTCCGAGTGCAACACACTACCTTCTTGAACATTGCTGTGATGACCGATATCGATCAGGGTATTGTCCCCACGGATACTGACATTGGCCCAAATGCTTGCGTGTGCGCCCACCACAACATCGCCGATAATGTCGGCAGAGTCAAAAATAAAAGCTGTCGGATCAATGCGCGGGGTGAGTTCGCCAAGTTGATAAATCGCCATGTTAGTCAACATCCATAAAAGCGTTGAGGAATGGCTTAAGTTTACTCTGTCGGCGTCAGGATGCTCGGTTGCGAGATTTGCGTCCTTCATGCCAAACAAAACCGTCCGAGTCGATGCGCGCGAGCTCGCCGGTTCTCCACCATTCTTGTGCGGCGGTCATATTTTCTTCGCTTTCTGTGCGCCATAACCTAAGTGGTATGGCGGGGTCGGCGTGTCCGTATCGGTCTAGCCGATGAACAGCGAGTTCGCCAGTCTCCCCTGAAGGCGACACAGAACCATCTTCGTTCAGTACGGTGATTCGATGACCTGGAAATATTTTGCCAAGACTGCCTGTCCGACCCACCCATTTTTGATGACTGTCGCCGATCAGTGCTGGCATTTCTGAAGTTCCGAAGAGCTGATTGAGCTTGAAACCAAAGTGTTTTTCGCACCATTGGGAGAGTGCTTCATCTAAGGGCTCATCAACAATTGCGACACTGCGTAGGCGCGCCGGTTTTAGCTCAGTGAGAGCGTTGAGCTTAAATTGACGAATTAACACACTTGGGACAAGTGCGTGACTGACCGGATAGCGCTCAAGCAATTGTTGCGCCAGACCTGGCGTGGTTGCACGACGGACGCCCAAAACGGCCCGGCCAAAATAGAGTGCGGGAAGTACACCACACAGCAAGGCGCTCGGATGCCCCCAGTCCAAAGGTGTCCAGAACACCTCAGCGCCTTGAGGAAACCAGTGTTGAGAGGCGACAAAGCCAGGCAGGGCGCCGAGTAGAGCCTGATGCGCGAGCAGCGTGCCGCGCACGGGCTGCCCAGCATCGTTGCTGTAAAGAAGCAACGCGGGATCTTCTGCGCGGGTCACCAGTGGCTTAAAGCTCTCGGATTGTCGCGTCATGAGACTGCGCCAAGGTAATAAACGGTCATCTTCAACCCCTACGCTGACGACTTGAGTCAGTTTCGAGCATCGCGACAAAATCCCGAGAAGATGAGGAGCTGCCTCAGGACCGACGACAGCCACGCGTGTTTCAGAGTCACGCAGACGATATTCGAGGGCTTTGGGCGCTAAGTTACTCGCTAGGGGCATGGCAACAGCCCCTACGCTAAATGCACCTAGCTGAGCGACAACGGCTTCGGGACTTTGTCCTAGGATGGTTGCGACCCGGTCGCCTGGCTTGACACCCATGCGTGTGAGTGCATTTGCAAACTGATTTGTTGCTGCACCAAGGCGTTCATAGGTCCAGATATCCCGGTGACCAGCGCTATCCTCAAAAAACAGGGCGATTCGACGTGCATCGGCTGAGCTTTGTGCCCAGCGATGGCAGCATTGCTCGCCAATATTGAAATTGGTTGGCACTTGCCAGTGCAAGGATTCACAGAGTGACGCGTATTGGTCCAACATGCCTTTTTGGGTGGGTAAACGATGCAATGCTCGCTAGCATGGCTTACCAGAGCATTTGACGCAATACCGGCGAGTAGTGAGAAGCTAAAACTAAGGGTTTTTACTAGGCTGAATCTGGGGTTGGACGTTCACTAAACGGGTGCCCGCAAGCAAATCATGCAGAAACTGTTGTTCTGCTGTGAACCAAGTGGGGATGAAAACCAGAAAGGGTGTGGCCACGATCAGCATCAACATGGCATTCCAGCCCGATAGGGAGGCTGCGCCCCAGACGATCCCAGAGCCAAGCAAGGGCAGAACCCACATATAGGCATAGCGCACGAGGAGGCGCCACGTTGGCGCTGGACTTCCATTTACGGCGAGTACCTTGATATGCCACGCTTTCATCGGTAGGGTTTGACCGCTTCGGCGCCAACAGATGAGAAAGTAAGCGCCAATTGCGATAAATAGCCACACCTGACGACTATCGCGCAGCATGAGTGCATGACGACTCTGGGTAAGCGTATCGAAAAGATAACCAGCTAAAAAAACAACCGCGAAGAGAAGAACGCCCTCGTACATCATGGAGGCGAATATTCTGAGTCGCGGTGGTGCTGGTGCTTCAGTCAGTGCAGTAGAGGGTAAAGTGCGGGTTTTCATGGGACGCATTATCCCGCACTTTTAAGATGATCCCATGCACCCAAGGGTATTTTTAGAACATGTAACGGGCATTAGCCTGGGTACGCACTGAATTAACAAAAGTAGCGATACTAAGCATGAAATTTTTGATCGCGCGCAAGGGATGAAAACGAAACTGTGATTCCATGGCTTTGGCAAGCAGATCACGTTCAAGAGCATCAGTGAGGCGAGTAGAAGTATGGGTTGTCATGATATTTTCCATTGCTTGTTAGGGATAACCCTATTATTAGGGAAAACCCGAAACTAAGCAAATACTATTAAGGGATAACCCTTAATTCATTAGGAAATATCTAAAACCTAAGTATTTTGTTGCGTTGAAGCAACGTTTCGGTAGCTGCTTTCAACCAGTTCGAAGTTTAACAAACGACAGTCCAGCGCACCATTAAAGATCGGCGTGCGCCGATTTGCCTTGAGACGAAGGTGTTTAGGGAGGTCTAAGTCGGAGGTGATAACGTTGACCTGCCAGCCAGCAAACTCTCTTTTGAGATTTGCGGACCATTCACGCCAAAACTCTAAGTCCTCTTCTTCGAGTCGTTCACCATAGGGAGGATTGGTCAGCATCCAGCCTGTCGAGGCGGGGGCGACGGCATCCCGTGCATCACCCACTTCAAAATGGATGGTGTCTTCGGTTAAATAAGCGCGCTCGGCATTGCGTTGTGCCGCTTCAATGGCGTCGGGATCCGCGTCAATGCCGACAAGGGGGGCCTCTAGCTCAGGCAAAATACGGCTGCGTGCGTCTTCTTTCAGGTCTTCCCAGCGACGTGCTTGATGGTCTCGTAGTCTTTCGAAGCCAAAGGGACGAGTGATGCCAGGTGGAACGCCTAGCGCGATCCAGGCGGCTTCAATTAAAAGCGTGCCGCTGCCACAAAAGGGATCCATGAGTGCCGCTTGAGGATCCCAACCAGAGAGCGCCAGGAGACCAGCCGCCAAATTTT
>Ga0164293_10003352_pt1 | contig 13645 bp, 15 predicted proteins | sample GEODES118metaG_FD_111487 | JGI IMG/M metagenome (GOLD analysis project Ga0164293, IMG submission 111487) | Eutrophic lake water microbial communities from Lake Mendota, Wisconsin, USA - GEODES118 metaG | ecosystem: Environmental > Aquatic > Freshwater > Lake | place: USA: Lake Mendota... | reverse complement strand
GCGGTAGTGGCCGGTGTATTCCGCGGCCACCATCAGCACCTCGCGGCGGGTGGCTGCCACCAACTCCCAAAGCCGCATATCGCCGATCCGGACGTCGAGAGCCGCGCGGATCAGCCGGTTGTTGTCGACGAGGGCCTCAATGGAGCCTGATCCCGGGCCGGGCACGACCGGCGGGTCGATGCGTCGGGCACCCGAAGTCTCGGGGGCGGAATAGCGGCGCGGGGGCATGGCCATGGGCGGATCGCGTCACGCCGAGGCGTCATGGCCTCCAGCCGCAGCGGCGACGGCCGCCTCAGCCCGATCGAGAACGCGGCGGTAGTAGGCCAGACGGGTTGCCGCATCGTCCAGAGCGCCTCCGAAACTTCGCGCCAGGTCGAGGTAGACCAGCGGCACGGGCAGTTCCACGATTTCCAGACCCGCCGCCGCCGCCTGCACCCAGACCTCCAGGGGCATCGCGTAGCCGGTTTCCGTCACATGGAGGCATTCAAGGGCCCGCCGGGAGTAGGCCTTGAACCCACAGAAGGCATCGGTGAGCGCGAGGCCGAGCCGCTCGTTGATCTCCGCGGTGACTTCCTCGTTGATCCGCCGCCGGGCCGCCGGAGGCAGGCTGTCGCCGGCGAACCGCCTGAGATAGCGGCTACCGCTGACGACGTCGGCCGGCGTGGCAAGGTCGGTCGCCGCCGCGACGAACTCGGGGATCAGCCGCGGCTGGTGCTGGCCGTCGCAGTCGATCGTGACGAGGCCGTCCCATGGTCCGGCGAGCGTCTCGCGGAAGGCGGTGGCGAGCGCCGCGCCGTAGCCAGCGTTCACGGCATGCCGTACCACGCGAACGTCGCCGCGGCGAGCCACGCGGGCGGCGAGGATGTCGGACGTGCCGTCGGTCGAGCCGTCATCCACGACGAGCACGTCTGTGGTGTGCTTCAGCACCTCGTCGAGAACGCCCTCAACGTGGGCCGCCTCATTGAACACCGGCAGAGCGGTCAGAAAACGTGCCATGCCACCCACAAGCGTTTGGGAAGGTCGCCGGAACGCCGGCAGACGCACCTCCAAGTATTGGCGCGCCGCGGCCGCCGGGCAACGCGCCGGTATGGGGCTGTTTTTCGCCCCATCCGAGCCCCTGCCGTCACAACCAGCCCAGAGGATCCCGCTCGTCACGGCTCGCCCAGCAGGCAAGGCCAGCCACGGCTGCGGCGAGACGATCCGCGAGGACATCCATCGAAAAACGTTCGCTCGCATGATGGCCCACGGCCACCACCGCCATGCCCGCCGCCTCGGCCTCGGTCGCCTGGTGGAGCTTGATCTCGCCGGTGAAGAGCGTGTCGCATCCGCCCCGGACCACCTGCTCGACGCAGTCGCCTCCCGATCCGCAGACAATCCCCACGCGGCCGGCCGGCCGGTGGGGGTCGCCGGCGATCTGCACATGCTGCACACCGAGGGCCACACTCGCCCGCGCCGCGAGGTCGGCCACGCGACAGCCCTTCTCGGCAGTGCCAGCGCGGCCGAAGCCCACGAGCGGCACTTCGGCATCGGGCTCGATTGGGGCCACGTGCACGAGGCCGAGCCGTTCCGCGAGCTGGTCGTTGATGCCGCCGGCTGCCGAGTCCCACGCCGTGTGGCTGCTCCAGATTCCCGCCCCCGCACCGATCAGATCCAAGAGCACGCGCCCCGGCCCCGTGGCCGGCGTGATCCGCGGGACGGGCCGAAACGGCAAAGGGTGGTGCGAAACAACCAGATCGGCCCGCTCGCGAACCGCCTCTGCCGCGACCGCGGGCGTGAGCGTCAGGCAGGTCATCACCCGCGAGATCGCGTCCCGCCGCGGCGCCACGAGCAAGCCAACTGAGTCCCAAGACGCCGCCAGCCGCAGCGGGGCGAGTTGTTCCAGGGCGGCGGTGACGGCCTCGAGCGTCGGCATGGCGAAAGGATACTACTATGGTGTCGCGCCTGTCGCGATCCGAACCCTCTCGACGTCCCATGGACACATCCCGTATTTCCGTGCCTGCGGCGTTGCTCGCCAAGGACCTCCGGCGGGCGCTCCGCGTGGCCCACGACCTGGGTGTGCACGGTGTTGAACTCGACGCGCGGCATGGGCTCGATCCCGCGGAGATGACGCAGACCGGCCTGCGGCAGATTCGCAAGTGGCTCGGCGACGAGGGCGTCGTGATTTCGGCGATTTCTTTTCGTACCCGCGGCGGCTACGGCGATCCTGACCGACTCGAGGGGCGGATTGCCGCCACGAAGGCCGCGCTCAAGCTTGCCCATGACCTTGGGGCCGGGCTCGTGCTCAATCACATCGGTGACATTCCCGCGGAGCAGGCCGGACCCCAGTGGCAACTGCTCGTCGATGTACTGACCGATCTGGCGAACTTCGGCGAGCATGTCGGTGCCACGCTGTGCGCGGAGGCCGGCCGCGCCGCGCCAGCCGATCTCGCCCGGCTGATCGCCGCACTGCCTGCAGGAGGCCTCCTCTGCGATCTTGTCACCGGCGCGCTCGTGGTCCACGGCCACGACCCGGTCACCGCGGTCGACGTGCTCGGCCACCATGTGGCGAGCGTGCATGCGACCGACGCGGTGGCCGGAGCGTTTGCGGGGCGAGGCCGGGCCGTGGTGCTTGGCACCGGCCAGGTCGATTTCCCAGCCGTGTTCGCGGCGCTCGAGGAGCGCGGCTACCGGGGCTGGATCGGCATCGAGCCCGTCGATGAACGAAATGCCCGCGAGGAACTGGCTGATGCGATGACCCACCTCGCGGCCCTGTAGCCGTCCGCGCCCAATGTTTGACCCACTGGCAAACAGAGTCTAGTCTCTGATCCATGGCACGCGGCAGTTTGACATCGCGGGCGGTCACCTGGCTCATGCTCGCCGCCTACGTGGTCGTCGTCTCGGGCGTGCCGCTTCCCATCGCCGGTTCGCCGCCTGAGGCCGGCTCTCCTGCCGCCAATCGGCTCGCCGACAAGGATCGCTCGCGGCCATTCCCCTGCATGGACAAGCCGTGCGGCTGCGCGACCGCCGAGCAGTGCTTTTCCAGTTGCTGCTGCAACTCGCCGGCTGAACTCTTGGCCTGGGCTGAGATCAACGGCCTCGACCCAGCCACGCTCTTTGCGCTCCAGCGACGAGTCGCCGCCACCGCCCCAGAGGCGCCGGCAGCGGCGTGCTGTTGCTCGTCGGCCGCAGAAGCGGCCGCGTGCTGCACGACCACGGCATCCGCCCCGTCTCACCAGCCGGCGCCCGCCGATGAACGTGATTCCGCCCCCACGCCGTCGAAGGTGATCTCGCTGAAGGCGATGCTCGCCTGCGGCGGTGTCCTTGCCGGCTGGGCGGCAGCAGTGACATCTCTCCCCCCGCCCACTGCCCCGCGCTGCGAGCCGTGCATGCAGCTGGTGGGCGTGCTTTCCATCACCGACGAGATCGGCCACTCGGCCGATCGGCTCAGCGACACACCGCCTCCTCGGGCCTGAACGCCTCCTTTCCTTTCGTCGTTCAGGTCGCTTCCCCGGGCTGGTGCAAACGCGCGTTTGCCGCCCGGCGGTAGCTCATCCCTCCCGGCTCGGCCTTCGTGTGCCCGTTGCCGGGGTCAATACCCAAGGAGTTTTCCATGCGGTTGATGTTTCGTTTCCATTCCCTGCCCGCCGCCGTGGCGGCATGCCTCTTCGTTCCCGCCGCCGCAGCCGTCTCGTTTGGCCACGGCGTGGAGTACCAGCTCACCTTCGATCCCGTGGGGGGCAAGATCCAGACGCGGCAGATCGTCTCCACCGATACGCGCCCGGTAACGCTCACCGACCTCACGCGGATCTACGTGATGCCCTTTGAGGTCGCCGACAGCACGACGCCACCGCTCCACCCGGCGGCTCAGGCGGCCTGGTACAGCAAGCCCGACATCACCGAATACCCGTCGGGCAACGGCCTCTGCTACCAGTGGGACACGACGTCGCCCACCGGCGGCCAACTCGCTGGCACGAACTGGTCGTGGAAGGATTCGTCATCGCTGCCCAATCTTGCGGGCACGGTATTCACCTACCGGTTCACCGATCGCGTGCTCAAGTGGGACGGCTCGCAGTTCACCGCGGCGGCGGCGGGAGCGACGCAACTCCAGGCCTTCCGCGGCGATGCCACCACGGTGCCAACCGTGCTGGTGACGACCGCCAGCGGGTCATCGCTCGCCTATTCGGCGGTCAGTGCGGTGACGCAGAGCACAAACCCTCACTCAAACGCGGGCTTCCGGCTCCTCGGTGACGGCACGAGCTTCGCCCCGTCCGCCGCGGGCGTCGGCACCGACGGCATCTACCTGCAGGGCATGCAGGTGACGACGACCGCCACGACGGCGGCCGGCTTGGCCGTGGGAGCGTCGGATCCGGCCTACATGGTGTTCTACAAGAACACGTCGTTTGGCGACGCCTACGCCGTGGCAGCGGCGTTCGCCACGTCGCAGAGCATTCCGCTGAACCAGATCCAGTCGGTGCCGGAACCGACGACATCAGCCCTCTTCGGCGGCGCGGCTGTGGCCGCGGTCGTGGAGTGGCGGCGGCGGTCGGCGCGCCGAGGATGCCGTGCATGAAGACTCGTGGTTTCACGCTCGTCGAGCTCCTCGTCGTGATCGCGATCATCGCGACGCTCGTGGGGCTCCTGCTGCCGGCGGTGCAGTCTTCTCGTGAGGCTGGCCGACGGACGCAGTGCGCGAGCAACCTGCGACAGGTGGGCCTCGGCTGGCTTGGCCACACCGAGGCCCACCGCGGCAGGTTTCCCCGGACCGACCACGAGAAGGACGCCCAGGGCCGCTCGCAGTCCTGGATCTTCACGATGGCGCCGTGGATCGAGAGCTGCGACGCGATCCGCATCTGCCCGTCCGACAGCCGCGCCGAGGAGCGGCGGGCGACGCTCGCGACGAGCTACCTGCTCAACTCCTTCGTCTCGATGGCGATTCCAAATGCCGTCGACCGGATGTCGAAGCTCACCGCCTCGTCGCGGACGCTCGTCACGTTCGAGATCTCGCCGCGGATGGCGCCGAAGGCCGCCAACGACCACGCCCATCCCAACGACTGGTTCTCCGCCGGCAACATCGCCCAGGAAAAACGCTATCCGGGCTGGATCTGGTATGCGTCGCAAGGCGAGGCCAACTTCGGCGACTGCGCCGTACCCGCTGCGAGTGGCGGCACGGCCCGGACCGACCGGCTGCACGTCGGCCAGGCCAACTATCTCTTCGTCGACGGCCACGTGGAGACGATTTCTGCAGCCTCCATCGCCGACTGGGTCGCCGCCGCCGTCGCCACTCCCGATCAGCCCACGTTTGCCATGCCCGACGCCATGCCCCGCGACCGCCGCTGAGTCGCCTCACGCACGACACGCCACCGCCACCTCACACGAGTTCCCCCATGGCTATCCCCGCCACCTCATCGGCTCCGCACGTCCTTCACCGCACGATCCTCATGGCTTGCCTGGCCGCCGGCCTCGTGCCTCTCCTCGCTCAACGGGCGTGCGGCCACGGCGATCCGTTCGTCATCAACTACACGGCGGCCACCAATCAGCTCACCGTGAATCCCGTCGTCTACGATGTCTTCAACGTCGATGAGAATCTCGCCACGCCCGGCTTCGGGTTCCCGATCTCGACGATCTATCCCGGCTTCAGTCGGGCCGACGCGCTGCCGGCAAACACGGCCGTAAGCCTGCATTTCACGTCGCCACTCACCTACTGGAACCCCACCACGAGCCCGCTCGACCCGCTCCCCGTCGCGTCGGGCACGATCAGCGTGATCAATCGTGCTGCGGCGACGGCGACGATCGCGGCGGCCGGAATCGGCGGTACGAGCCCGCTGTTCCTCGATACGTTCGTTGGTCGCCCGGGCGAGCATCACCACTTCACCGCCTACGAACTCACGCACCCCGATGCCCCAGGCCTCTACGGCCTCTGGGCCGAGGCCACGGCGACCGGGCCAAGCTATCCGGGGAACGCCACCGCCCCAAGCGCCCCATTTCTGATCGTGCTCAACTGGGGCATCGAAGACGAGCAGCAGTATCAGGACGGTGTCACGCGGCTGGCCGCCCTGCCCGACCCCGTGATCACGATCACGGTCTCGAGTGGCACGCAGACGCAAACCCAGGCCGGGTATCCGCTCCTCTCAGGCGCAACACCGGTCGTAAAAGCGGGAGCCGGCACGCTCCTCGTCGATCAGGCCAACACCCTGACCGGCTCGACGACGATCCAGCAGGGCACGCTGCGGCTAGCTCATCCGTCGGCACTTGCCGCAAGCACGATCGTGCCGCTCGCCGGCGGCACCCTTGCGGTCACGCCCTTCCTGCAGACGACCGTCGGCGGCTTGGCAGCGAATGCCGGTGGGCTGATCGACGTCGGCAGCGGCATGATCACCGTCACAGGAGGCCTCTCGGCTACCGACACGGTGGCCGCGATCCGCGCCGGCTTCGGTGACGGCTCATGGAATGGCACACGCGGGATCACGTCAAGCGTCGCGGCAGCCGACGTGGCAGCGAGCGTCCCGCGGGCAGTCGGCTGGCTCGACAACGGCGACGGTTCGGTGGCGTTCGCCTTCGCGGCACCGGGCGACACCAACCTCGACTGGAGCGTGGATATCCTCGACGCGGCCAACTTTCTGTCGTTCGGCAAGTTCGACACGGGACTGCCCGCGTCGTGGCTCGAGGGTGACTTCAGCTACGACGGCGTCGTGGACATCCTCGACGCGGCCGATTTCTTCGCCACGAATCTATTCGACGCCGGTTCCTACAACCCGCCGACAGCGGCCTCTTCATCGGTCGGAGGCGTTGCCGCCGTCCCGGAGCCGTCCACCGGCCTCTTCGTCGCCACCGGGGCGATCATCGCCTGGGGTCTCAGGCGCCGGTCCTGATCGACTCCACACTCCACCTTCACGCAAACCTGGCCGCCAGCGCGATCGCCGCCGTCTCGACGCGGAGTACGTGCGGCCCGAGCGACACCCGTCGCCCCCCCGCGGCCTCGACCGTCGCGAGTTCCTCCGCAGTGAAGCCGCCTTCGGGTCCGACGAGGGCCACGACCAGATTGCCCGCCGTGACGATTTCCTCGAGCGGTACGCCGTCTCGGTCGGCCACGAGCAGCACCGCGCCTCCCCCGGTGCCGCCAACGACCTCGGCGACACCCTTCGGCCCGCCGATCTGCATGAGCCCATCACGGCCGCACTGCTTGCAGGCCTCGACCACGCCCCGGGAGAGTCGCTCGACTGCGGCGGGAGTCGCCTCGGCGACGCCGCGGGTCGTGGCCAGCGGCACCAGTCGCTCGACGCCGAGTTCCGTGAGTTTCTCGACGAGCCACTTCTGCCGCTCGCCCTTCGGCAGGGCCACGGCGAGCGTGAGCGGCACGCGTGTCAGCCGTGACGCAGTCACGGCCTCACCCATATCAAGCATCACCTCGTCGCGACCGATCGACGCCACCCGCGCCCGCCACGACGTGCCGCTGCCGTCGAAGACCACGACCTCGTCGCCAACCGTGCACCGCATCACGCGGGCGAGGTGCCGGGCCTCGTCACCCACGAGCACCGCCCGGCCGTCGCGGGGCGGCATCGACAGGAAGAATCGCTCGCTCATGGAATCCTCCGTCTCACTTCGCGACGGTCTGCAACGTCAAAAAACGCGGCGAAGTCTCTCCTGACCCGTCGCGAAGCCACCGCTACACTTCGGCCATGGTACGCGATCGACTCATGCTGGCGGCGGCGGCTTTCGACGGCGGGCTCGACCCCGCCGCGTTCCACACCGCGCCCTCCCACGAGGAGGCGCTCGCCCGGATCGAGTGGCTTCTGGACAAGCGGCAGCGGTGCGGGCTGGTCGTGGCCGATCCGGGCATGGGAAAGAGCCATCTCGCTGCCGCCGCTGCCCGGCGGCTCGGCGGGCTCGGCGCGGAGACAGCCGTGCTTTCGCTCCGCGGCCTTCCCGAAGGCGAGTGGCTCGACCTCCTGCTTGCCCGGCTACCACTCGATCCGGCCAGCCGTGGTGAAGTCATCCGGCCGTGGCTCAAACTCGAAAACCGGCTCCGCGAGAACACGCTCATGGAGCGGCCGACCGTCCTCGTCTTCGACGACCTCGACCACGCTCCGGCCGATGCGGTGGACGGCGTCGCCCGACTCGTCGCAGCCGGTGAGCCGCGGTTTGCCTCGACCTGCGTGATCGCCACGACCACTCCGGCAGGGATCGCCTCCATACCCGACGCGATCCGGCACCGCTCCGCCGTGAGGATCGACCTGCCACCGTGGACCATTGACGACGTGGCAGCGCACATGATCTCCGCTCTCAACCGAGTTGGAGCGGACCACGACTGCTTTTCCCAGGCGGCCGTCGAGACGCTCGCGAGGTTCGCGTCGGGCGTTCCGCGCACGGCCTGTCACCTCGCCCGCCTGGCGGCCGTCGCAGCCGCTGGCGAGGGTCAGGAACGTGTCGAGGCGGCGACCGTGGAGCGCGCCTGGCGGGAACTGGTTCCCGGCGACGAGTCGCCACACGCGGCTGTGGGTCGCGAGGCCGCACCGGCCGCGCCATCCACGGTCAGGGCCGTGCGGCAACTCTGGGGCTGACGCTCCCCGTACGGTTTTGCCTACACTCGCGGCTCGCGTGTCATCCGCCGCAGAAGTAGGAGCCGAGTGTTGGGAAAGCAGGAACCAGTCGCGTCTGGACGCGTGGTCGCGATCTCGCCTGACGACGGCTCGACGATCGACCTGAAGAGCCCGGCCCTCGCCGCGTTCCTCTCGTGGCTCGTGCCCGGTCTCGGCCAGATTGTCCAAGGACGGCGATTCAAGGGCCTCCTCATCATGGCGGCGCTCGTGCCGACGTTCCTCGCCGGCCTGTGGCTCGGTGACGGCCGGGTGGTCTATGCCTCATGGAAGCCGGGCGACAAGCGGTGGGCCTTCATCTGCCAGGCTGGCATCGGAGCAGCCGCCATCCCGGCGATGATCCAGTCGTGGCGGCTTGAGGGGCCGGCGAAGCAGCCGGCGTTCTTGAGCACGTTCATGGCCCCGCCCCTCTCCCGCGGCCAGCCGGTGTCGCAGGCCTACGCCGCGGCACTCGTGAAGACCGACCCTGACATCGACGCCGACGACTTTCGTCCCTTGCCTCCGTGGCAGCAGTTCCGTCCGCCCCCGCCGCCGGGCATGCTCGACCGCAGGCCGGCCGACCAGGTCTCGATCTGGCACAAGCGATTGGGCCGGTTCTTCGAGATCGGCACGCTCTACACGATGCTCGCCGGGATGCTCAACGTGCTGGTGATCTACGACGCCTGGTCGGGCCCGATGCACCCGACGCCGCGCGACGAGAAGGACAAGCAGCCATGATGCCCTTCGCACCGTTCGTCGCCACCGTCTTCGACAGCATTCCGGGCGTCGTCTACGGGCTGCCGCTCGTGCTTGCGGCGGCGGTCGTGTTCGCCGTCACGCACCACGAAGACTCCGCTGCCATCAAACGGGCGACGCTCGAGTGGGTCGGCTGGCTGGGCGGCATCCTCGGCGGCGTGCTGGTCGCCGTCTGGCTCGTGAGCTGGCTGGCATAAGGCCGGCGGTGAGCTTCGCGAGCAGAAGCCGCCGGGGGTCGGCGAAAGCCTCGGCTTCCGACGGGAAGGATATCCCGAGTCGCCTCGACTTCCCCCGACCCCCGGCTCACGTTCTCTGCACGCAAACAATCCGAAGCATGAAGGAAAGGGCAGGCGCAGGGATCGGGGCGAGGTCGGCGAGCGTCGGCTATCCTGCCGTTGGCGAGCCGAATCGCACCGTCCCGAAGCCGGGTTGCGCTCGTGCCGCGCGTCAGGTCGCCTGCGCCGCGGCGCGGCGGAGTTGGCCGCAGGCGGCGTCAATGCGGGCGCCTTTGCGGCGGCGGACCTGAACGTTGATGCCGGCATCGCGGAGCACATCGAGAAACCGCTCCCGGGCCGCCTGCGTCGGCTCCTTCCAGGGCATGCCCGCCACGGTGTTGTAGGGAATCACGTTGACGAGCGCCGCCCGATGGCCCATCAGCCGGGCAAGGTCGGCCGCATGATCCGGCGAATCGTTCACGCCACCGAGAAGCACATACTCGAACGTCAGCCGCCGGCCCGAGGTCTCCCAGTAGCGGTCGGCGGCGGCCATCACGTCGGCCAGGCCAATCGCCTTGTTGACCGGCACGAGCCGCGTTCGCAGGTCGTCGTCGGCCGCATGCAGGCTGACGGCGAGGTGGTAGCCAGGATTCGCCGCCGCCAGTCGATCGATGCCCGGCGGCAGGCCGACCGTCGAGACGGTGATTCGCCGCTGCGAGATGCCGAGGCCCTGCGGGTCCTGAGCCTCGGCCAGCGCCGGCAACAGCCGATCGAGGTTCGCCAGCGGCTCGCCCATCCCCATCACCACAATGTGGCTGAGCCGCTCGTCGGCCGGCAGCAGCGCCGCGAGCCGCAGCAGCTGCTCGACGATCTCGCCGGTGGTCAGGTTTCGGATCACGCCGTCGATCCCACTGGCGCAGAAGACGCAACCCATCGCGCAGCCCACCTGCGAGCTGATGCAGACGGTGCGGCGGTCGCCGTCGCGGAGCAGCACGCACTCAATCCGCTGGCCATCGGCGAGCTGGAGGAGGAGTTTCTCCGTGCCGTCGTCAGCCCGCTGGTGCACAGCGATGGTGGTCGTCCAGATCCGGAAGTCGGCATCGAGGTCAGCCCGCAGATCACGCGGCAGATCGGTCATGTCGGCGAACGACGCCGCCCGGCGGCCGTGCAGCCACCGGCGGATCGCCGCGGCCCGCCAGGCGGGCTGGCCTCGCTGACCCAGCCAGACCGCAAGTCCCGAGGCAGGATCGAGCACGTGCCGCTGCTGCACGGCCGGGGGGGCGACGACGTTGAGGGATACGGGTTCAGCGGTCATCGGACGGGCGTAAGAGCACTGGCGGGTGCCGGGAATGCGGGGTACATTTCGGCTGTCAAAGCATCATAGCCCGCCATCCGGCCGACCGAGTGCAGGCCCCCGCCATGAACCAGAAGAACTACGAAGAACGGACGCACTGGGTCTACAACGAGCGGGAGTTCCCCGTCTGGAACGGCTCGTTCGACAAGTCATCCCGCATGGAGATGATCGACGACGATCTCTGGGCCGGCAGGAGCATCTCGGTGCTCCTCGCGGTCCTCGTGGCGATCGGGCTCGCCTTGGCGCTCGGAACGCTCTGGTTCGTGTCCAACTGGCGGTGAGCGATCTACCCGAAGCCGATGGCTCTGCAGCAGACGGCCTGACGGTCCTGGCGCCAGCCAAGCTCAACCTCTCGCTGGCGGTGCTCGCACGGCGGGCCGACGGCTTTCACGAGATCGAGAGCCTGATGGTGCCGGTGTCGCTCGCCGACACGCTCCACGTGAGGCCGCGGGCCGCGCCGGGCGTGGCGCTGCGGGTGGCGTACGCTGGCGACCTCGCCCGCGGACCGGGCGCCGCGCTCGCCCGCGACGTGCCGACCGACGGGACGAATCTCGTCGTCCGTGCTGCCGAACGACTCGCGGTGGAGGCCGGCATCACCACTGGCCTCGACGTTGATCTCGTGAAGCGGATTCCGTCGGGCGCCGGCCTCGGCGGTGGGTCGAGTGACGCCGCCGCGATGATTCGCGCCGCCGCGATGCTCTGGCAGCTCGACTGGACCGCAGAACGGCTTGCGGCAGTCGGTGCAGGCATCGGTAGCGACGTGCCCTGGTTCTTCGCCGGTGGTGCCGCGATTGCCTCGGGACGCGGCGAGCGGATCGAGCCGGTCCAAGGGTTGCCTGATCTCGCCGCCGTGATCGCCTGCCCGACCACAGGGCTTTCCACCGCCGCGGTCTACGGCCGCTGCGTACCCGACGCCACTCGGACTGGCGACGCCGATCGACTCGTGAAGGCGCTGGCGACGGGCGGACTCGCTGCGGCGGTGCCGTTCATGAGCAACGCCCTGGAACCGCCGGCGCGAATCCTTTCTCCCGAGATCGACCGGCTGCTTGCAGCGCTTGCCGACGCGGGCGGCTTCGCGCCGCGGCTGACGGGCAGCGGTAGCGCCTGCTTCACGCTCGCCCGCACGCTCGCGGAAGCTGAGGCGATCGCGGCCCGGCTCGCGGCCCGCCGCGATCGCGGCGACCCTGCGTGTGCCGCCATATTCACCGTCCGCTGCTCGTGGCCGGCCTGACGGCCGACGACTACTGCCGCACCAGCGCGTGGAAGTCGGTGGTGAGCCGCTTCGTGACCGCCCCGGGCACGCCCGCCCCCACCTTGCGGCCGTCGATCTCGACGACCGGAATCACCTCGGCCGCCGTGCCGGTGAGGAAGCATTCGTCGGCGGTGTAGAGATCGTGACGCACGAGCGTGACCTCGCGGCAGTCGATGCCGGCCGCAGTGGCGAGTTCCATCACCGCGCCGCGGGTGATCCCTTCGAGGATCCCGGCATCAGGGGGCGGCGTAAGGAGCTTCCCGCCACGGACGACGAACAGGTTGTCGCCCGTGCACTCGGCGACTTCGCCCTTGTGGTTGAGCATCAGGGCCTCGACGCAGCCCGCCTGCAGGCCCTCGAGTTTGGCCATGATGTTGTTCAAGTAGTTGAGCGACTTGATCCGGGGCGAGAGGGCGGCCGACTGCGTTCGCTGCGTGGCGGCGGTCACGATCCTGAGGCCCTTCTCGTAGAACTCCCTCGGGTAGAGGCTGATCGTGTCGGCGATCACGATCACCTGCGGATGCTTTGTCTTGTTGGGATCGAGGCCAAGGCTGCCGGAGCCGCGGGTGACCACCAGCCGGACGTAGCCGTCGGCGAGGTTGTTGGCGGCGAGCGTGTCGACCACCGCCTTCGCCACCACCGCCTTCGCGAGTGGGATTTCGAGACAGATCGCCCGGGCGCTGTCGTAGAGCCGGTCGAGGTGCTCCTCGAGCCGAAACACCTTGCCGGCGTAACTCCGCAATCCTTCGAACACACCGTCGCCGTACAGCAGGCCGTGGTCGAACACGCTCACGACCGCCTGCTCTTCGGGGACGAGGCGGTCGTTCATGAAGATGATCCGCGGCATGGCGAAGGTTCCTGCGTGCGAGGAGCGGGATGGCGGACGTGACCCGCCGCCGGAAAATGACTCAGCCCGCCTTCCGCCGGGCAGCCTGACCAGCGTGTGCCGACTGATCGAGGGCCTGCGGGGCGTCGTCGACGCGGCCCGCCGCCAACCGCACGATCCGGTCGGCCCGCCGGGCGACAGCCGCGTCGTGGGTGACGAGAACTATAGAAAGGCCGTCGGCGTGGTTCAACTCGCAGAGCGTCTCGAGGATTCCGGCACCTGTGGCCTCATCGAGATTGCCCGTCGGTTCGTCGGCGAGCAGCACCCGCGGCCGCGTCACGAGGGCCCGGGCAATCGCCACCCGCTGCATCTCTCCCCCGGAAAGCTGCCGTGGTTTGTGCCGCAGGCGGCTCCCGAGCCCGAAGCGGTCGAGGAGCGCCCGCGCGGTGTCGCGGGCCTGGTGCCGGACCCGCAGCCATTCGAGCACCCCGTGCCGCACCATCAGCGGTGCGAGCACGTTTTCCAGGGCGTCGAGTTCGGGCAGCAGGTGGTACGACTGGAACACCATGCCCACGCACGTGTTTCGCAGCCGGTCGCGGCGGGCCGACGAGAGCCCATCGATCCGCGTGCCATCGAGTTCGATGGAGCCCGCGTCGGCCGCATCGAGCAGGCCCATCAAGTGCAACAGCG